>Ga0163144_10011843_pt1 | contig 18417 bp, 19 predicted proteins | sample OliLak19BULKMAT1_FD_123175 | JGI IMG/M metagenome (GOLD analysis project Ga0163144, IMG submission 123175) | Freshwater microbial mat bacterial communities from Lake Vanda, McMurdo Dry Valleys, Antarctica - Oligotrophic Lake LV.19.BULKMAT1 | ecosystem: Environmental > Aquatic > Freshwater >... | reverse complement strand
TTTGAAAAAACACGTCACGCAGACTTGAAGCCCGATTGAGATTTTTTAGAGTTTAAAAAACGAATAAAAAATCCAATTGGGATACTGAAACCGTAAGTTTCAAGTCCTCTCCCGCGCACAAGAAAATTCCCGAGAGGGAATTTTTGGCGCGGAGCAAGCAAACTTCTTTGCTTGCGAGAGAGGACTTGAAGACCTTGAGTTTATTTTTGAGAAGCTCTGCTTTGAAAAAATACGAAAGGTGTACTGATCCTGTAAGGATCAAGATTCCTCTTCGCGCACATAACAATGGTCCTTATTGTGTAATGGTTAGCACAGAGGTTTGTGGAACCTCTAGTTCGGGTTCAAATCCCGATAAGGACCCAGGAACGTAGTGAATGGGGAGTTAAATAAGTAAATATATTTACTTGTGTTCGAATTTGAAAATCGGAGGCGGTATGCAAACGAGCGAAGTGAGACTTGTCGCCGAGCTCGAGGAGAAAGTTCTTGTGAGCGTTGTAAATTAGAAACTTGACCCTAAATCCCGATAAGGACCCAAAAATAATGACGTGAGGGTTAGTAATATAATTAAGTCTAATCAATTCTTAATCAAAAACTCATCAATGCAAGCGATAATAAAGTTTCTCGGAGCAACGAGATGTCGCTAACAAAAATCAAGCAAGGTTGAGGGTGATTATTTTTTAATTACGTAGTATCTATGGATTCATATAATTCACCGAGCACGAAACCTTTGTATCGGGGAACTCAGGTTGTGTGGTATGTTTTGGGTATACTCGAAGTATTGATGGCATTTCGCTTTGTATTGAAGCTTCTAGAGGCAAATCCTTCCGCAGGCTTTACAAGCTTTATCTACAATGTGACATATCCTTTTGTTACGCCATTTTTAAACGTGTTTAAAATAACACGAGTTGAGGGATCTGTTTTTGAATGGACAACTCTTCTCGCTATGTTTGTCTATTGGCTCATTGCATATGCAGTGATCAAAATTTTTCTTATGGGACGAAGTGTCTCGACTCCTGAGGCAGCTTTAAAGCTCGACGAGCAAGATCAGTAGTTTATAAATAATATTTAATTATATGTACACACTCGCTATAATTCTTATCGCACTTTGGTTACTCGGACTTGTTACTTCGTATACTTTCGGCGGTATCATTCATATTCTTTTGGTTGTTGCAGTCATTGCTATACTACTTCGAGTAATACGAGGGGAGAATCCGCTGAAATAATATTACTGTGGAAAAAAGCCTGCTCATAGAGAGCAGGCTTTTTCTTTTGTAGCTGGTATACTTTTTCTAATGGCTTTTGAGAAACTCAAGAATTTATTTTCAGGACAAAGCATTCGAGAGAAGTACGAGCGTTACGAGAGGCATCTTTCATCGGGAGCCCTTCTGCTTGGATTTATTATTGATAACCTAACCCTGCGGCGTATTGATAGGTTGTTTGAGAATCTCGTTTTGTTCACGTATCTTTTTCTTGCGGCGTTTGGAATTATTTTTTTGAATATTGTTGAGGCTCGGAATGCTCGAGAAAATGAGTATTCAAGGCTCCATACAATTTTACTGCTGTTGATACAGTTTTCATTCGGCGCCCTGTTTAGCGCCTTCTTTATCTTCTATATCAGAAGTTCATCGCTTACGGCGAGCTGGCCCTTCATACTTCTTCTTCTCGGACTTCTTGTAGGAAATGAAATTTTAAAAAAACGATACCTCCGACTCTCGTTTCAAGTGACGGTATTTTTTGTGACACTTTTTTCATTTGCGATTTTCTATGTACCAATTATTGTTGGATCACTTGGCGTGTGGGTTTTTCTTGGTTCAGGTGTGGTGAGCCTTGTTTTGATTGGGGTATTTCTATACGTACTCTCACAAGCGGTGCCTTTAAAGTTTAAGGAGAGTAGAAGGTACTTTGTATGGGGGATAGGGGGTTTTTACATCGCGCTTAATCTTTTCTATTTTGCAAATATTATTCCTCCGATACCACTTTCTCTTAAGGACGCAGAGGTTTTTCATCATGTGATGCGAAATGAGACAGGTGAATATGTTGTGCAGGATGAAAAAGACTCGTGGTACGAGCGTTTTGTTTTCTTTGACCGGATCCATCTCCTGAAAGGAAATCCACTATATGTATTTAGTGCGGTCTTTGCACCAACAAGGCTTAATACTGAAATTGTCCATAAATGGCAGTATTTTGATTACAAAATTAGCCGTTGGGTTACTCAAAGTACGATTGAGTTTCCGATTGTCGGCGGTGAAGATGGGGGGTATCGTGGATATTCAATGAAGACAAATCTCACGCCTGGCGATTGGAGGGTTAATATTCAAACAACACACGGACAGACAATTGGACGAGTTAAGTTCAAAATTATTGAGGTTGATACGAAATCTCAGGTTGAGACAAAGGTTCTCTAGTTTTACTCTGCAGATTTACTCAAAAGAGTGATTTGGTAGACTACTCATGGATTTTTGGTTCATGGTTTTTTACTGAAAGGAGTTTCGATGCAAATTGAAGTGACTGAACTAAAGGAAGAGCACACTCTTGTTGGGTTTTTTGAAACACTTCACAGTTTTCGGAGTGCTGAGAAATTATCTATCTTTGATGCGCGTCGAATATTTTGGTTGATAAACCAAAACAAATTTCACAAGGTGTATGTTGCACTCAGTGAGGGTCGAGTGGTTGGTACGGCAACGCTTCTTGTTCGCTCGACACTCCTGCATTCTCGGCTAATAGGGTATGTTGAGGATATGGCAGTACACGAATCCTGTTCGGGAAAAGGTGTCTTCCGACAGATAATGGAATTTGTGGAGGCTAAGGCTCGCGAGTTCAATTGCTACAAAATTATTCTGAATTGCGAACCTGATAACGAACCCAAATACATCCATCTGGGTTTTCGTAAGTGCGATGTTGGTCTGCGGAAAGATTTATGAAGAAGAAAAACTGCCCAAAAAGCACTCGAAGTGCTTTTTGGGTATTTTCATAGAGAGTTCATGAAGATCTGGCATATTATTCATAATGTGCTTAATATAGGGGTCACAACATGAAAAACTTAGAATTTTTTTTAGCTAAACAAAACGTACTCCAAAAGACAGCCCCGGCTATTATTCCGCGCAAGTATTATCGTCGCCTACATGAATTTATGGAGGATTGGGTGTATGGAACGCTCGGTCGGTGGCGAGGTTACAAGTATTTTTCGTTTGATCGTGTAACTCTTGCTGCGTTTGTGGTTGTTTTGGTATCCGCAGTTCAGTTGGTTTTTTTCCTTACTCTAGATTTTAAAGTGACATATCTTCTATATCTAGTAGGGGTATTTCTCGCGGCATGGCTTGGAGGAACACGAACAGCGATTGTGACAATGTGTTTAAGCGTTGTTGTGATCGCTATTCTTTTTAAACCAACATTCTTGTATATTTTTGTACAAAAAGCAGAACTTTTTGAGTTAGGCATGTTTGTTTTTGGATGTCTTTTTATAACTTTTCTCGTAACGTCAGTTGCGCAAGCACGTAGATATCGTGATTTCGTTACTGAGCAATTAAAGAGCAAAGAGAGACATCTTATTAATGTAAATACGTATATTCAAAGCTTGCTCGAATCAATTAATGATGGTTTTATCGCATGTGATCATAATTTTATGATTACGTATGCAAACTCTGCGATGCTTAAGCTTATTAAGAAAAAACATGCTCGTATGGTGGGTCAGAAAATTGATGTGGTTTTTCCCAAGCATTTTGTGGAAATTTTTCATGCAAACTATACAAAATATATGCATTCAAAAATTGGGCAACCGATATTTAGGTTCGACTGGCAATTTGGCGACAGATGGTTTTTAGTTAATATATATCCAAAAGATGGAACAATATCTATATACTTTGATGATATAACGCTCCATAAAGAACGAGAGCAGCGGAAAGATTTTTTTATTCGCGCCGCAAGTCATGAGCTTAAAACTCCAATCACAAGCATGAAGCTTTTTGTTGAGATTGTTCAGTCATCTTTCAAAGATGAGATTCCACCTGAAGCGGGAACATATCTCGCTAAGGTCCAGAGTCAACTTAATAAGATGACAATTCTCATTAATAGCCTTCTCGACTTGTCGCGAATCGAAGGTGGTGAGGGCATTGTCCTTGAACGTAAGAATCTCGATCTTGGGGTTTTGGTGCATGAAGCAATAGAGATGTTCCGATTTCTTTCAAGTGCCCATAAAATTGAGGTAGAGATTGATCTTAAGGAAAAAGTATATGCAGACAAGGAAAGGGTGACTCAGGTTATTGTGAATCTTATTTCAAATGCTATAAAATATTCTCCAGCGGGCGGTGTTGTAAAGGTTCGTGTAAAGTCTCTTATCGGTATGGTGGAAGTATGTGTGGCAGATTCTGGAATCGGAATAGACAAGCAGTATCATAATAAAATTTTCAAACGTTTTTTCCGAATTGATGAGAAGGACAGACAGGTGTACCCAGGGCTTGGGGTTGGGCTTTATATTTCTTATGGCATTATAAAAAATCATAATGGTCATATGTGGGTAGAGAGTGAGAGAGGTAAGGGTTCCGCGTTTTATTTCACTTTGCCCTATGCTCGTTTAGAGCAGGGGCCTCACATTCTTGATCGAGCTCAAGCAAAGATATGAAAAAGAAAATACTGTTAATAGATGATGAAATCAATATTCTCGAAGCGCTTGCTTTTATTTTGAGAGATGTTGCATATGATGTGACCACTTCGCCAAACGGTGGAATTATTTCTAAAATTCTTTTAACGGAATCACTAGATCTTATTATTATGGATGCGATGCTTGCTACTGAAAATGGTATTGAGATTACTCGCATGTTAAAGAAAAATAAAACAACGGAAAAAATACCTATAATAGTTATCTCTGCTAATGCAGATTTTGAGGGAGAAGCGCTTGAAGCCGGGGCTTGTAGTTTTCTTTCTAAGCCTTTCGGAGTAGGGATATTTTTAGATGCGGTGGAGAAAGCTTTGGTTTAGATGTTCAGTCTTTTTTCATACTCTTTTGCTAAGCTTGTAAATGGATCAACTCTGTTCTTTCTGTGTCCAAATTTTACCAAGGGAGGTTTCCTATGAATGCTAGAGTTAAATCGTTTTTAAGACAAGGTCGCAGTGGGCGTGTCTTAAGGGGTGCTGGCGCTCGGTCGTCTTATGTTTTCCGCGGTGGTCAATGTGAATTGTCGTCAAAAAAAACTGACACTGATTTATCCCCAAAGCTGGATGCTGAGACGATTAGAAATCTCTATAAAAAGTATGAACTTGGACATGCGGATATTTGATATTATGAAGAAGAAAAGACCTATCCGGAGCTCCATAGAGCTCCGGATAGGTCTTTTTCATGAAAAATTCATAATTCAACGATACACTTCATGAAGTTTAAAAATCATATAAGGCTCTAGTAATTCCGCACAATTTTATTTATAGTAATAAAACTCTATGAGAATACTTATTGTTGAAGACGATCTTGATATTGCAATATCCGTCAAGACAATTTTAGAAAAAAAAGGATACGCGGCTGATTATGTGACTGATGGGGAAACTGCATCTCGTCGCATTTCACTTGGTCGCAATGAATACGATTTAATTATTCTCGATCTTTCTCTTCCTAAAAAGTCTGGCGCTGAAGTATGTGAGCAAATGCGAGAGAAAGGGATTCATATTCCTGTACTTGTGCTCACAGCTCACTCTGATGTAGTAAGTAAGGTGACTATTCTTAATATTGGAGCTGATGATTATCTCACAAAGCCATTTTCAATGGATGAGCTTTTAGCTCGTGTGCGCGCACTTCTTCGTAGACCTCAACAAATTTTACCGACCAAGCTCGAAGTAAGTGGAATTATTATGGATTCTACCAATCGAACTCTTACATGTTACGGGAAGCCCGTAACTCTTACGGTGAAAGAGTTTGCTCTTCTTGAGCATCTCATGAGACATCCAAATCAGATTGTGACAAGAGATCAAGTTCTTGATCATCTCTGGGGTTTCGACTTCAATTCATTTAGTAATGTTGTTGATGTTCATATAAAAAATCTCCGTAAGAAGCTTAAAGCAAAAAATGTTCTTGAAACTATTCGAGGTATTGGATATCGTTTGAGAAATAAACAGACGGTTTAGATATTTCGGGTTTGGAAGTTTTCGATCTCTATATCCATAAAGTCCGAACGAATACCCCCAAAGCCTTCTCTTGAAATTCTGTTTGTGGAATTAAGATGCACATCGTACGCGGTTTGCACCTTTTTCCATACACCAGTTTTTTCCTCGTCAATATAAAGTTCGATGACTGTTGCAATATTGTGTATATCGTAGGTTCTGGTTTTGAGCCCAATCCATTTTCCTTGAGGTAAAAGATTAGAATTATTGTTTCGATCGTACACACCCTCAAAATACGGCTCAAGGGCAAGTGTGGTGTATACACCACCTTGTTTTTTCTTGATCACAACTGCGCCATCAACCCGTATTCCTCCGTAGTATAAATTATTAGCATCAGAGTACCGACTCATGAGAAATACGCCATTTGATTCATTTCGAGATACGCTCGAGCTTTGTGTGCTCTGTGTGATTTGTACGTATACAGATTCCTCGATGTCTGCTATTTTTGATTTTGTTACAAGTCTAAAAATGTTTTGAGGACGGAAACCTCTTTCGCTATCTTTAGGATTATTAAATGAATATAAAACCCTCCAAAAGGAGTGTGAAGGTAAGTCTCCTTGAATAGTTTTTCCACTTGATGTTCCTGTTGGATAAAAGAGACCTCCGGAATTGAGCCAAAAACTTTCACTCGAACTTTTCTCTGGATTGGTAGTCTCGGAAAGAATATACTCACGAGGTGTTTTCTGTAGATATGGTTCTGAAGCAAGAACGCCAGCTAAAAATGATCCGCCTTTAAATGCAAACATATTTGAAAAATAGAAGAGGAATGCGCACAGGACAAGGATTCCAAGGTGTGTGAGTACATAGAGAATTTTTCTTGCTCTCTCTTGAAGTGGGGAATCTTTCATTTTTCCTTAGTATTGCTCAAGTGGAGTAACGAGAAGTTCTTTAACAGTTAGGCTTCCTTTGGTGGTAACCGCATCCCATGTTTTAAATCCAATTCCTCCTTCAGAGAGGACGGGATTCAAGAATTCAGTAGTTACAATTTCCTCGCCATTTAAGAGGCAAGACATGTGACGTCCTTCTACTCGTATTTCAACAGTAAACTCGCCTCGAGGTAAGATTATGTCGCTCCCACGTCTTCCTTTAAGAACACTTTTCACGCCGTTTACTGTATGTTCGATATGTGTAAACCCAGGGCCAAAATTACAACCGGCATTATTATTGTCATCTTGAAAACGTGCCCATATATAGACATTGTTTTGTTCGGGAGTTAGAACCCGAGCTTTAATTGAGTAATCTTTCCAGAGTCGTGTACCGTCGAGAATTGCTGCGCCTCCAGCTTGGTTAGCCTGAGCTTGTACAGTGAGACTGTTGCTGTCTATTATTATTTTGCCCCACGAAGAAATCCACCCCTGATCTTCGGTAAAGGTGTCGATATAAGGGAGATTTTTGGTCTGAGTTTTACGCAACTCTTTCAGAAGTTTTTCTCCACTCCAGTCGTGTCCTGGATGCATTCTTTTTACCATAAAGAACCCATCTTTTTCTTTTGAAGGGAGATAATAATTTTCTTTAAAGCGGATGATAGGTCCATGTTGATAGAATCCCAGGTTATAAGTATTGCTTACAATTGTGAGAAGATCATTGCGTCCATTTTTGTTTTCTGTATTTGTACTTCCTTGGGCGTAGTCACCAAAAGGAAAAGCAAATGAGTTTATTTTTTTACCAAGCAGATTTTCGAGCTTGCTCTGTGATCCTTTCAAGTCTTTTTCTACTCGATCAGCGTACTCATCTTGAGTTTCAAGTCGATGTAGTTCAGTAATAAAAATTCGGTTCGCTAGTACATGACTTGTTTCTTCCGGGTTTTCTGCCCACGATATGTGGCTGTTATCAGTATGGGATTGCACATCCCATCTTCCGCTTTTTGAAATCTGCTTGAGTTTTTCCTTGTTTGCATAGTAACCACCGCTTTCATCAACTGAATAGTGGGTAATAATAAAAATCACTGCCTCGTAATCAAGTACCTTAAGGATAGGGTCTCCATTTTTGATACTGTCGCTTCTGCCGTCATCGAAGGTAAGTACGAAAGATTTGTCTGGAAGTATTTTCTCTCCACGTAAATACGCATAGAGTTCTTCAGTGGTTATGGTCTCAAAGCCGGCACGTTTAAGTGCGAACATCTGTTCCTTAAAGGTGTCGATTGTTACGTCACTCTCGTCATTGGAATTAGTTTTTTTGTCTTTAATTATTCCGTGATATACCAGGACAGGAATAGACTCAGCACCTGCGCCAGGTGCTTCATAGGTAGTAGGCTCGTTTAAAGCATAGTAGGCATTTGCTGCAATACTACTGTTGTGGTCACTCAAGAAATCCAGTTTATATTTGAAAAACGAGAGCTGGTTAAACAGATAGTCTTGTGTAAGATAGGCGTTATTTTTAAGGAGAATACTTCCACTTGCAATAAAAATAACGATAAGCACAACAAATAGCACAAAGAGCATTTTTATTTTTTGAATGTGTGATGTAAGCATGGATTTTTTTATCGTGTACCCCATGTGCGGTTTTGAATTGTTGCTAATGCGTAAAAGAGAAGGAAAGAAAGAAGAAGGGTGTTTATGATCGCCCAGATAAAAAGGTATGGCCAGTGTTTATTTTCTGGAGCAACAAATCTGTAGAAGATAATGATGAGACCTGCAACCAGAAGCACTCCAATAAAATAAAACAAAACAACAGTTAGATTTTGTGTTGCGAATGGAGTGTAGAACAGCGCGCGAATTGCCATGAATGGAGTAAGAAGAGTGATTAGCATAAGAGGGAAGAAATACGCAAACGCTACAAAAGGTTCTTTCTTTGCAATAAATTTCCCAACAAAGAGTGAGTTTACAAACCACCCCTTCTTCCAGCGTATCTGTTGCTTCAAAAACTGTTTTAATTTTTCTGGAACAATTGTTGTTGCTTTAGCCCTGTCTGTATAAATAGTTTTATAACCTCGTTTTAAAACCCAGTTGGTAAGTCCGCGGTCATCGCCCCAGGTGACAGGGAGTCCTAGAAAGTGTTCGTTGAGCCAGACATCTATAATAGGCATCACTGCTTCTCGTCTATAAGCAGATGAGCATCCGGAAAGACAAAACACCACTCCGTACACCGACTCTGCAGCCTTAAGAATTCTAAAAGACATAAAGTAGTATGCCGCCTGCATTTTGGTAAGCCAGCTCACATTCGCATTTTCTGGATCAGCATGAGCACACACTCCTCCAATTTCAGGATTCTTAAATGGTTTTATGAGTTCGCGGAAATATTCTGGGCGAATATAGCTATCGCTATCGAGCTGAACAATAATATCTCCATGCGATCGTTTGAATCCTTCAGCCATAGCATGACGTTTACCTTGATTTTTTTTCCAGTCAATAACAATAAGGCTTTTATACTCAAGTCGCATTTCTTGTAGTATGTCTCCTGTTCTGTCAGTGCTTCCATCATTGATTACAATTACTTCGATTTTATGTGTTGGATAATCTGCTTCAAAACATTGCGTAATAGTTTTTCTGATTGCTCCCTCCTCGTCCTTGCAAGGAATGACGAAACTAACAAGTGGCTCATAGAAGCTATCTTGAAGATGATAAGGAAGACTCGAGATAATCTTCGAATCAGTATATTTGAAAAACATAGCACTTAATATGCGTGACAGCTGAAAGCTCGTTACGAATATTGTGTACGCAAGAAGAAGTGGGTCAGAAAAGAATTCTGCAATAGTTCGTGACTTAACCCAGATAATAAGAAAGAGAAGTATTCCAGCAAGAAGAATAAGAAAGGATGTAAATCCCCAGGATGGTTTTTTTTCTTCCGATATACCTTTTGCATATGATGGAATGGTGAGTATGTTTTGTTTCATAATTTTTTAAGCAGAAACACCTATGCCTCTGTATACAATTCCGTAGTCGCTAAATCGCTTACCGTCGAGGCAATTTCTGCCGTCGACGATAATGGGTACGCCAGACTTGCGCATATAAGCTGGTGTGAGTTTGGTAAATGCGCTATGGGCAGTTGCGATGATAACAGCTTTAACATCTTTCAGAGCGTCTTTCATGTTGTGGACGCTCGATTCATTTTTTATAAAAGGATCAAATACAACCACATCCGCTTCTTCCTTTTGTAATTCCTTTATAATTTCGAGCGAAGGACTCTCACGGATATCGCTCACGTTTGGTTTGTATGCGAGACCTAGTACGGCAATCTTGCTTCCCTTGAGAGAGATGTTTTTTGCACGGAGGCACTCCTGCACGAGTTCAACTGTGAAGCGAGGCATCTGATTATTGATCTCTCGTGCAAGTGATAGAAAGCGATGATTGAATCCATTTTGTTTCGCATATTCAATAAGGTAGTAAGGATCAACGGGAATGCAGTGGCCACCAACTCCACAGCCTGGATAATGTGCCATAAAAGCAAATGGTTTAGTCGAGGCGCCATTAATAACATTCATGACGTTGATATTTAATTTTGAAAAAGATCGCGCAAGCTCGTTTACGAATGCAATGTTAATGTCGCGGAAAGAGTTCTCTACTATTTTTACTGCTTCAGCTTCTTTAAGCGAAGCCATTTTTTTAACTGGTGCTTCGATAATACTTGTGTAGAAAGCATATGCCTTCTTAAGTCCTTCCGGGTTTAGCGCTCCAAGAACGCGAGGAATATTATGGACGTCCCACTTGTGATCTCCCGGATTAATTCGTTCTGGACAATGCGCTAAGTGAAAATCAACACCAGCTTTAAGTCCTGACTTTGCTTCGAGAGCAGGAAGTACAATTTCTTCAGATACTCCAGGATTCACTGTCGATTCAAGCACGACAAGTGTTCCGGGCTTCATATAAGCGGCAATGTGCTCGCATGCACCTCGAACTGGACCAATATCTGGCATATGGTTATCGTGTACTGGTGTTGGGACACAAATAACAACAGTTCTTGCTTCGCTTACTTTTTTAAAATCAGTCGTAAAAAGAATAGTACTTTTTCTAAGATCTTCAATGAGTGTGCCATCTTTAAAAGGTAATATCTTTTTTTGTAACTTAGTAACTTTCTCAATATCTATATCAATTCCTATAACCTGATATTTTTTTTGATCTGCAAGTACTGCGAGAGGTAGTCCTACATATCCAAGTCCAATAATGGCTACGGTATTTTTTGGTGTAGTTAATTTTGCTTTCATAAAAAATATCAGCTCGACATGGTGTTCCCATGCGCTTAAAAACTGAAACAAACATTTTTGTTTCATGTTCGCTCGTGAGCCATAACCTCTTTATGAAGGACCTGGCGTCACTTGCAGGGCGGAATAAAAGAATCTGCACATAAGGTAACTGCGAAAATCTTAACTCTACCGAGTGATTTCTTTATGAAGAAAATCTTTCTTACTTCACTCAAATTTAATAACCACTTGAAATACTGTCGAGGTCTTACGCAAAAATAAAAAAGATTTGATTATCGAGAAATCAAAATTATTTTTTACTACTTTTAATTAATAAAGATTCTCATGAACACTTTTGCTCCGGGGTTATTTAAAATAGAAGGTAGATGTATTCAGTATCTTTTTTTTGCGTTTTCATTCCTCCTTCTTTTGTGTGCTGTTTTTGTTCCACAGAATCACGTTGATGCAGCGACGAATATCATAATGAATCCATCGCTCGAACAGCAAAATGCAAATGGAGATCCTTCGTCGTGGCGTAAGGGTAAATGGGGAACTAATACGGCCGAGTTTGTGTATCCTGTAGCAGGAAATGCGAGTGCTCGTGGAGCTCGGGTCAATATTTCAAACTATGTAAGTGGTGATGCAAAATGGTATTTTGCTGATGTTGCCATGAGCACAGGATCTGGGTATGTATTTGAAGGTGATTATCGTTCAGATGTTCCAACGATTCTTACTGCGCGCTTTCAGCTTATGAATGGGGTATTTATATACAAAGATCTAAAAACTCTTGGCGCGTCAGTTGATTGGGCAACACATACAACCACATTCATTGCTCCGCCAGACACAACATCTGTCGCTATATTTCATCTCATAAAATCGAACGGCTTTCTTGAAATAGATAATCAGAAGCTCGATAGACTGGTCTCGGACGTTCCTCCACCGGTTCCTGGAAACCTTATTCCAAATCCTTCTTTTGAAACTGCTGGTGCAAATGGAAATCCAGCAAGTTGGAGTAAGGGTAAATGGGGAACTAATACGGCCGAGTTTGTGTATCCTGTAGTAGGGCATGCAAGTTCCCGTGCGGCTGAGATTAGACTTTCAAATTATGTAAGTGGTGATGCAAAATGGTTCTTTGCAGACGTGTCAGTTACCTCTGGAGCGACCTATATATTCTCGGATGATTATATTTCCAATACCTCAAGTGTCATAACTGCGCAGTTTACTTCAAGTACAGGTCTCAAAACTTATCGTGATATCGCAACTGTGCCAGCGTCTCTTGTGTGGGCAGAAGCCACGCATACTTTTGCAGTACCTGCGAACGCTGTGTCTCTCACGATATTTCACCTCATAAAATCGAACGGATCCCTTACTGTCGATAACGCTTCACTCATAAGGAAACAGGTCTCCACTTTTCAGAATGGAATTGTTACTCTCTCGTTCGACGATGGCTGGAAATCTATTTATCAAAACGCACTTCCAATCTTGAATAATGCAGGAATAAAAAGCAGTCAGTACATAGTTACAGGTCGCTTTGAGTTTCCAGCCTACATGAATCAAACCGAAGTTTTGAACATGTATGATACAGGTCATGAAATTGGTTCTCATACTATTAATCACCGAGATCTAACGATTATTTCTCAAAGTGAATCGAAAGAGGAAATTGAACGGTCGCGCGACGATTTGGTTTTGCTCGGAATTACACCCATAAAAACCTTTGCCTATCCTTTTGGATCATATAATTCAACTGTAAAAACCATGGTAAGCAATGCTGGATATCTTGCTGCTCGTTCAAGTGATGGGGGATTAAATGAAAAAATAGGAAGCGATCTCTATGCTCTCAAGAGATTTCCTGTAGAAAGTGAGACAACGTTGGCACAGGTTATGGCAGAGATTGATCAGACGATTGTAGAAAAGAAATGGCTCATCCTTAACTTTCATCGCATAGATAATAGTGGTCTCAAGTACAGTACAAAAACAGAAACATTACAGGCTATTGTTAACTATATAAAGCAGAAAAATGTGCAAACTGTTACCCTTGCCGAAGGTGTGGCTCTTATAGAACAGTAAAAAATTTGATAGCTGTCAAGTAAAAAATAGAGCTTGAGGTAAAGCCCTTTCACGGCATGGTCTAGTTTTAGATTCAGATAGAGCCGTTTGAAGACAATACATGTTAGATAGTGTCCAAAGTCCTTCATTAGGAAGGGCTTTTGGCTATTCATGAAGGAATATGAAGAAATAATGGAGCTGTCCACTTGTGGTGCATTTTTTGAATAGATAAACTGGGCACTTCTCTAGTTTTAAACAAGTCGTATTACCAAATCTAGAGACGTTAGTCTTAATAAAATTTTTCCACATGCACACACAGGAATCACGGAAGGCGCGTCGCGCCAAAAACTTCTTCATTGTTTTTTCATTATTAGTCAGCTTTATTACAACTCCATTTGCGGGAATTCTTACTGCAGAAGCACAAATTGGAAGTGCGCCAGACTTTAATTACACGTTTAGTTCATCAGGCACTCTAACTGAAGCGGTAAGTCAAGGTTTGAGTTCAAGTCCATACTGGTGGCTCGTTTCAGGTGGAAAGCTTGTTATTGGAAATGGTGTTGGAAAAAACATACAAGGATCACTTAAAACAAGAGATGATTTTCGAGTAAAATACGCTCGTGCATATCCGATTGCATCTGATAATGGCTATCATCCGCAGAATCTTTTCCGAATAATGACTAAGAGTCTTTATGGAGATAGTCGTCAGGAAGTATATGTAAAAATTAATGAAACTAATCTTTACAATAGTGCCAATGCAAACGCATGGAACGGTCTCTATCTGGTAAATAATGATAGTGATGGTGGAAATCTTTATTATGCAGGTATTCGAATGGATGGTACTGCTGTAATTAAGAAAAAGGTTGGTGAGACACATTACACGCTCGATTCAGAAAAAGTATTTACGGGTGTCTACGATATATATCAAAATCCGAATCTTCTCCCCGAAGATGTGCCGCTTGGTCTTCGAACTGATGTAACGCACGACTCAAACGGTATCGCAACAATTGTATTTTCAGTTGATAAAGAGGGTACAGGTGTCTGGTCAGAAGTAGCTCGTGCAACTGATAACGGTTCACAGGGTGGTATTCTTCCTTCGACTGGTCGTGTTGGTTTTTACTCTGACTATATGGATATTGAGATGGATAATTATAAAATATATAAACACACAGGAATTGTTACTCCAGCTCCAATACCTGCGCCGACTCCAGCACCAGCACCTGCACCAGCTCCAACACCGGCGCCGGAACCTCAGCCAATAGCAGGTGCGGGCTACGGACTTAGATCGAGTGCTGTTATTACAGAAACAGGTTCAATGGCAGAAAGTACGAACTCTTCATGGTGGGTCAACTCTGGAGCATATTTCAATATCGCAAACGGAACAGGACAAACAACTCAAGGAAACCTTCCGCAAAACGATCCATGGAGAGTTCTCTATGGCAAAAATAATCCTCTCGATACTGATAATGGATATCATCCACAAAATCTCCTTCGTCTTCTTACGAAGTCGACATGGAAAAATATGGAGCAGACTGGGTACTTCAAGATCTCAAAGTACAACGTAAGTGATTCGGGAAATCGAGATGCTCATAATGGAATTCTATTCTTCAATCGTTACAAAGACGGAAACAATCTCTACTACACAGGTCTTCGTGTAGACGGAAGGGCGATTATCAAGAAGAAGGTGAATGGCACATACTATACCCTTGCGTCGGTTCCGGTTTTCTCGGGTACATATAACAGATCAACTAATCCAAACCTTCTTCCGACAAATAGCTGGATTGGTTTGAGGAGTGTTGTGACTGATACAGCCGATGGGAAGGTGTCGATCAAGGTTTATGCTGATAAAGCAGGGAATGGAATATGGCAGTTAGTTGCTGAAGCGATTGATGACGGCTTAAAGTACGGAGCAGTTATCCGCGACAAGGCATATGCAGGTATCCGAACCGACTTTATGGATGTTTCGCTTAAGGATTACTCGGTCGTTGAGAAGTAATGTTCTCACTAAAAAACCGCCTCCGGGCGGTTTTTTATTTTATAGTTTGTTATTATTTTCCAATTCAACTAAAATTCTTTCCTCAAGTCCTGTTGGGTTTTATCGATATCGATCTTCAATTTGGGTTGCTCCAGGATGAGCATGATGATAATCCTTTCCTTCTGACATTAAAAAACGTTCATGGAGTTCGTGGAGAATAATAAATTTCTGCTCTTGATAAGAAAGTATTTCCTCGATCCAAATTTCTAAAGAAGGAATAAAGTTATAAACGAGATCATGACCGCCTTCAAAATATTCAGGGGAGAAATAATTACGAACTTCGGTTCCATTAACGAGCCAAATTGCAATCTTGCCTCGGTACTCCGGAAGGTGTGTGCGATGAATTTTTGAAATAATTTCTGAGATATCTTTTTTGGATGATGTGTCTCTGAGATGAAGAAGTTTGGCTCTTTCTCTTTTCTCAAGTTTGTCAGCAAGCTCTGCGGCATCTTTGCGTGGCAGTCCTTTGGCTAAAGCTCTTTGTTCTGTAATTAGATGATCAATAAAAAAGTGTCGTTCTTCCGGGTTGGTTTCGGCATCGATCCAAAACTCATTTGTGGGAATACAAGAGAGGCAGGCATGCTGATCATAGCCGACAAAATTCTCGTTAAGTGACTTTCTCACATGTTCACCGTTTACGAGCCATATAGCAAAACCTGCTCTGTCTCCAATTTTTTCTTTGTGAATAGTATCTAGTGTCATTGTGTTTTAATGAGGAACACTATATATAATAGTACGACTATGAAAATATTACTTATTTCAGTTGGGAAAAAGCATGATGAGATGGTGCGAGAGGGGATTTTGGAGTTTGAAAAAAGAATTTCCGCCTATTATCCAGTGGAGTGGAAAATCATTCCTTCGTCGACGATTTCAGATGAGAGTGAGGCGATACAGAAGTCCTTTAAGGATGATGATTTTGTCATTGCTCTGGATCAAAAAGGCAAAGAAATAGAAACACGAGAATTTTCAGAGCGACTTGATACTCTTTTTGGTCAGGGAGGGAAGCGAATGATTTTTGTTATTGGTGGAGCTTATGGTCTCGAAGGCTCTGTTTTAGCTCGGGCCAATTTTACATGGTCACTTTCAAAACTTACATTTCCACATCAGCTTGTACGCCTCATTCTTCTCGAACAACTGTATAGGGCAATTTCAATCTTAAAAGGAAGTAAATATCATCATGAATGAGCTGGTATACTATGGATAATATATGGAAACAAAAAGTCTAGGTTCTGAAAGATTGCGAAGTTTTGTTTTTGGCGTTGAAGACAGTTTGGTTTCAACAGTAGGTCTTATCTCGGGTATTGCAGCTGTTGGTTCAGCACAATCGGTAATTGTTCTTACTGGTGTTGTTCTTGTTTTTGTCGAGGCATTTTCAATGTCTGTCGGATCTCTTTTGTCTGAAAATTCTGCACATGAGTTTCGTGTTGGTGCCGAAGTGCCACTTAGAAATTCTTTAGGTACAGCATTCATTATGTTTATTTCTTACTTTATTTCTGGGTTTATCGTTCTTGTCCCATATCTTGTTTTTAGTGTGGAAAAAGCTTTTTTTCTATCAATTATTATTTCTTTGAGCATCCTCTTTATTTTAGGTGCATTGAGCGCTCGTTTTTCAGGAACACCTCTTATAAAAAAGGGAATAATAATGGCATTCGTGGGAGGTGTCGCGATTGCTCTTGGTATTGTGGTGGGCTCACTCGTCCAAAATATTTAAAATACAATGAAAAATATCATTAAAGAATTTAAGGAGTTTGCGATGCGCGGTAATGTTATCGACCTTGCGGTTGGTATTATTGTCGGTGGTGCATTCAATGGAATCGTGCAGTCATTTGTAAAAGATGTAATCATGCCGCCCATTGGATTCATGCTCGGAAAAGTAGATTTCTCAAGTCTTTTTATCAATCTCAATTCAGGAGATTATCAAACAATTACCGAAGCGCAGGCCGCCGGAGCACCGACTTTAAACTATGGACTCTTCATAAACCAGGTTATTGTTTTCCTCATCACAGCGTTCGCTGTATTTCTCCTTGTGAAATTCATTAATGAATTAAGAAATCGTCAGTCAAAAAAAATTCCACCACCGCCGCCTCAAACAAAAAAGTGCCCATTTTGTTTTAGAGACATTCCTATCCCTGCAAAAAGATGTCCAGACTGCACTTCAACGCTATAATAAATAGATGAAACGGATGCCCAGCCCTGAAATTGAAAGAACGCTTCTTGCAAACGAAAGAACCTTTCTTGCGTATATTCGCACGTCATTTGCGATGATTATCTTCGGTTTTGCTTTTGTTGAATTCTCGAAAAGAAATTTTTCCCAAGATATTGGTGTGGCATTTTCGATTGCAGGCTCTGGACTTCTTGTTGCTGGCCTCTTTATTTTTGTTGCTCGCAGACGAATGATTCTTAAGAAGAGATAATATGGGTATAGATTATTCTATCGCTCTATTTCTGTATCATGTAGGAGGGACATTTTCTATCTTGGTCTATTTCTTTGCAGAGACTTTTCCATATATTGTTGCGGTGGGGGCGATATATATTGCCTTGCGTCTTTACAGAGTTCGCCCCAATCTTTCTTTGGCGCTTGTAACTTCGGTTATAGTTGCTCGTTTTTTAGCAGTTCCACTTATTCGTATTTTTATTGAACGTCCAAGGCCTTTTGTTGGTTCAGAAGTTTTTAGTCCCTTATTTGAACCTTCAGGATTTTCATTTCCTTCAGGTCATGCCACTGTATTTTTTGCGATCGCTGTAGTTATGTATGTGTGGAATAAAAAGATCGGATCACTTTTTATTGTATCTGCCGTTCTTGTTTCGCTCGCTCGGGTTTTTGCTGGAGTTCATTATCCTCTTGATATAATAGGCGGAGCGATTTTAGGCGGAGCAGTTGGATTTATTGTTACTAAGTTTATTTCTCTTAAGACTCAAAAATAATATGGATACACAAAAAGAAAAAGCAATATTCGCCGCTGGGTGCTTTTAGGAATTGGAGTTGGGTTCGTAGTCTCAAGGTACATTTTAAAATCATAGGTATTCTTATAGAAATTTGTTATAGTCCCTTTTGGCTAGTCCTTTCACAACTTAAGGA
>Ga0163144_10011841_pt1 | contig 18417 bp, 14 predicted proteins | sample OliLak19BULKMAT1_FD_123175 | JGI IMG/M metagenome (GOLD analysis project Ga0163144, IMG submission 123175) | Freshwater microbial mat bacterial communities from Lake Vanda, McMurdo Dry Valleys, Antarctica - Oligotrophic Lake LV.19.BULKMAT1 | ecosystem: Environmental > Aquatic > Freshwater >... | reverse complement strand
GGTATCGTCTGGGGCAGGTGAAAACCAACCGACTCGTTGCCGATGACGGGAGCACAGACGCAGACGTTGGAGGCAGGGATACGAGCGAAGACCAGTCCCCAGCGGGTTGTACTCCGGTCGCGGCTCTACCTGCTGACGGCCGAGGGCTCCCCAATAACGCGATTGCTCATCGCTGGGAGACCTCGCGTCCCACCGTGCGGCTGTGGCAGACACGGTTCAACGAAGCGGAACCCGTCGGGTCTGTCCGAGAATACCCCGCATGGGCCAGTGCCCACCGCCTGTCGTCCCGAAAATTCCGAGCCGGCGTGGAGGCCACGCGGCAGACGACGCCGTCAGACCCGACCCCCTGGCGCACGCCCAGGGAGTCAGCCATGCCAGCGTGGCGTGGATCTAGGGTGCACACCGCTGGCACCCGCACCGGATCGAAACGTTCAAGCTGTCGAAGGACACGCGGTGTGTGGAGACGTTGACGGATGTGGTGAGCGTGGATGAAAAACCGCAGGTTCATGCGTTGGATCGGACACACCCGGGCGTGCCGATGAAGAAGGGGCGATGCGGCCCCCTGACGCATGACTACAAGCCCCACCACACCACCTACCTGTTCGCGGCGCTCACTGTGCTCGACGGCGCCGTGATCGGCACCTGTTATCCGCGTCATCGACCGAGACACGTCGCCAGGGCAGGCCCTCCACTTGATCCTGACAATGACGGACGCACAACTACCCCACTGTTAAGAAGTGGCTGGCGAGACCTCCACAATTTCAGCTGTACGTTACGCCGACGAGTGCCTCGTGGCTGAACCTCGTCGAGCGGTGGTTCGGTGAGCGCACGCGCATTCGGCGAGGCGTCTTCAACAGCGTACCGAAGTTGGGGGCGGCGATCGACGAGTTCATTCGGCTCAAGAACAAGAGCCCCAAGCCGTTCGTGTGGACCCAACCCGTCAACGACCCGTCTGAAGAAGATCCCGCATGGTAACGCCGTGATTGAGACACCACCCTGGAGAGATGCACTGCATCCATTCTGATTCCATCAGAATCAAATTGGATTCAACTCTAGGCTGATTGCCGGGAGATTTTGAGCGGTATCCATCGCGACAGCCTCGCTAAGTCCAACAAAATCAACAGAAAATCTTACAAGAACCTTGAGCAGGACTTTCTGGCACGTTGATTGCTCCTTCGTGTAGTCAGAAAATGGTCGACGTAACCAACCCTAAGGAGGTGTACCATGTATAAGAATTCCGCGTTGCTCACAATCGGCGCTGCACTGTTACTCACACTGTTTTGTGTCGATGGAGGCTATGCGATCCAGATCATCAACAGCAAACCACCTGTCGACCTCATGACGGTCGCGGAAATGAATGGCTGGACAGAAGGGCCGTTGCAAGTGGGCGGTATCCTGCTCGGCACTGGTCTCATCGCCCTGATCGGTGGTGGTCTCAAAAGAAGGTTGCGACACCATCACTACGAGCATCAGACGTAGACGACAAGAAGGTTCGGCTTGAGATCTCAGTGGAGGTCTCAAGCCTGTTCTTTTGACGCAATCGTCACCTTCCTGGAAAACCATAGGCAGTATACGCATCCTAATATAAGGACAGGACGTCATCGTCTTTTTTCCGAATGAGAAGGAAATATATGAGAAGGATCTTTCTACTCATTGCGTTACTTGGGTTCGCTACTCACCACACGATAGCCGCGGCAACCGGTGATACCGGAGCCAAAAGATTTTCTACGGGACAGGATTTCCTGAAACAACAACAATACCAGGAAGCGCGCACAGCCTTTGAAGCTGACCTCCAACAACACCCGACGAATGTCCTGGCGCACTTTTATCTCGGCGAGGCCTGCCGAGGCCTCAAAGCCTGGGCCTGCGCGGAAGAGCATTACCAGACCTCGCTGGAACTTGATCCGAAATCCTTAGTGGCCCAGTTGGCCACACAACGTAGGCACAAGGCCAAAGTCTGGCGATTACTGGACGAAGGGAAACAGGCCATCACCGAGCCGGATACTTCGCCCACGAAGGTCGCCCAAGCCAGGGACTCTCTGGATCTCGCAAGCAAGTTGGGGCTCGACGATGAACAACGGGCCCTCTACCAACAATTGCACGAAAAAATTGAGCAGAAGAGCCACCGAAGTCGCGAGAAGACGGCTTTGATTCAGTCGCATGAGGGGTCGATGGCCCTAGTACCGGCGGGTGAGTTCATGATGGGGAGTTCGATGGGAGATGCAGACGAACAACCGGTGCACCGGGTCTATGTGGAAGCCTTTTTCATGGATAAATACCAGGTGTCGGTGAGCCAATATGCGAGGTTCTTGGACGCCACGTCCCAAGAAGCACCGCCGGATTGGAGCATCATGAACCGATCGCAGCACCAGAAGCGCCCAGTCGCCAATGTGGATTGGCCGGAAGCGACGGCGTACTGCACGTGGGCCGGCAAACGCCTACCGACGGAAGCGGAGTGGGAGAAGGCCGCGCGTGGTACAGATGGCCGAACCTACCCTTGGGGAAATGAGCATCCGACGAAGTTTTTTGCAAACGTGAACCAAGAGCATTGGAACAACCATGCCGCGTTGACGCCGGTGGGGGCCTTTGAAGATGGCAAGAGTCCCTATGGCGTCTACGACATGGCCGGCAATGTCTGGGAATGGGTCAGCGATTGGTATGCCCCCAACTATTACAAAACTAGCCCGTCGCAGAATCCGACCGGCCCGCTGAGGGGCGAGTCCAAAGTGATCCGTGGCGGTTCGTGGGGCAGCGGTCCGGAAGCCCTGCGCTCAGCAGACCGGGAGATCCATTCGCCATCGTTCAGGGGCCTCGGGACCGGGTTTCGGTGTGCCAAGACTCCGTAGGTCTTGATTCTCGGATTCTTGGGAGGCGGCTCTGCCTCCAATACCGAATTCTGTGTGATCGTTCTAGTCGGTAGGACGAGCAATCGACCATCAGCCAACGGCTCCCTCCCCTATCGCGGACTTTAAGCCCACATCTTTCATGCCGATTCGTTGGGAAATCGCCCGAAAGGGTATTCCGCGTGAAGCCGCGAGGCGTGGGGGACAAGTGCGTTCAGAAAGCTGAAGACCGAAGGCCGGAGTTCAAAGATCTGAGTACGTCAGCCTACAGCCCGCCACACTGCCCCGCCTATTCCACACCTACGAGCGACGTTTCACGTCTCAAGCACCACTGAATCCAATTAGATTCAGCGATGAATCAAAATGGATTCAGTGGAGATCGCTCTGATTGCCTTGCTCTGCCTTCGGTCTCCCTTCGATAGCGCAAAAACCCGCTGATATTGACGCAAGGCACGAAGAATTTCTCATAGTCTGAAGAGAAAACCCCGCTGGCACACCGATTGCGATATGTCTTAATAGTTAGCAGGATGCTCAAAAAGGCCGTTCAGCAAGGCCGCAACGAGCGAAGATGCGAGGCGTACGCTTCGGTACGTTAAGCTTCTGAGTGAAACGAGAACAAAGCTGACGGACTTTTTCAGCATCGTGCCAGGGCGGGCGAGTAGACGACCACTAGCCATTGGTCTCAGACATGAACACTCACTGGCGAGGATTCATGCCGGAGAACTCAGTGGCGATGTGATTCTGGAGCAGACCCAACCGGACCCTCCCTCTGGTTGTGAGCCTCATGGCTGCCTGAACGTCAATGCCACGGGAGACCTGGAGCTGCGGCTCCCTCCCTCTATCGAAGGCTTTGAGCAAAAAACAAGAAAGAGACTGAGATCAAGGTTGAGCGACACGGCTAGGGCTCGCGGCGAGATAGAGATCAGGCGCCAGAAAATGGTGCCACGTCTATGATGTCCCTGCTAAAGTAATCGTGCGGAAAATGGCACGTATGCATACCTACTGCCCACATGCTACGATACGTAATTGTTGGGATACGCGGGTATGACTCGTTTCTCTCACGAGACCTTCAACGGAGCCAGCCATGAATAACCCTTCTGGTTTCCAAGAATTGCGGCCCTCCATCTTCCGATCACTATCCTCTCGCCCCCCGCACGAGCAACGGCATCAATGCAGAACAGATTCCTGGGACTGTCTTTGTGTTACGGAATTGCCACGGATGATACCCCAGACTCTCATGAAGAATCGTGGTCTTCTCTTCACTCCAATTCCAGCTCATTCTTATTTACACATCAGAAGCATTCACAGAGACAACCCGGCGCCCTCCTTCACGTTATTGGAGCGAATCCGATGAAGATCAAAATCATCGCACTGCTCTGTTTCACGTTTCTTCTAAGCTGTACCTCGCTTTCATCGCTGATAAAACCGGGCACCTCGCCAGGAGAAGTGGTCGATGAGGCGCGTCACGTCAATCGTACGGCTTCGTCATTCCCAGCAGCCGATGAAGATTTCTTTTCTCATATGGATGGCGGAATCAACTTGGAGCCACAAGAGGTGCAAGGCCGCAATACCTGGATTATCTGGACGGGAGGAAATGACCGGCTCTGGGATCATCTCTCCAAATCCAGCTTTGGCACACTTGATTTTCTCAAGACCCTGTCATCGCATCCCAGTCTGAAGTTCAGCCGGAATACTCGCTGGAACTATCTCGGGCTCGTCAATGAACCCTGCTTCGAAAAGGCGATCGGCCCTGATCCCTCTCGATACGGGTTGTGGTTGGACAAGCGGCGCTCTGACTGTCCTCCTGATCCATTCGAGAATGAGACGAAGTACCCTGGCGTCGCAATCGGGGCACGCGGCAAAACCGTACCGGTCGGATCATTCTACGGTTATGCAACAGGCATTGTGGGATTGCGGCTCTTCCCCAATCCCGACTTTGATGAACAGGCCACCAAGAAATGGGACCCGAAGCGCTACTACGAAGATCCGAGTTACTACCTCTCGAAGGACCTGGTGAAACCTTATCGTGTCGGCATGTCCTGCGGGTTCTGTCATGTCGGACCGAACCCGGTGAAGCCACCGCACGACCCTGAGCATCCTGAATGGAAGAGTCTCAGTTCCAATGTCGGGGCCCAGTACTTCTGGATCGATCGCATCTTTTCATGGGAAGCCGACGAGAGCAGCTTCCCGTATCAAGTTTTCCACACCTCACGTCCTGGCGCACTCGATACCTCGCTGGTCTCGACCGACTACATCAACAACCCGCGCACCATGAATGCGATTTACCAATTGGGTCCACGGCTTGAAATGGCCAAGCGCTGGGGCCACGAAACCCTGAGCGGCCGCAATCTGAACAACCGGCAGTTCAACGACTATATCAAGAGTGGACCACTGACGAAGTTTTTTGAGCCACCGAATAACGCCTGGACGCCACACGTTCTGAAAGATGGAGCGGACTCGGTCGGAGCCATAGGGGCACTCAATCGCGTCTTCCTCAACATCGGATTGTTCAGCGAAGAATGGCTGCTGCATTTCAAACCGTTGACCGGCGGCAAAGCCATCACGCCGATACAGATCGCAGCCGCGCGTCACAATTCCGCCTACTGGGAGGCAACCGAGGCGCAGACGCCGAATATGGCTCTCTTCTTCCTGAAGACAACCGCTCCTCACAAGTTGCAAGACGCTCCTGGCGGGGAAGCCTACCTCACGAAAGATGCGGCACAATTGACGCGCGGCAAGATCGTCTTCGCCGAACGCTGCGCACGCTGTCACTCAAGTAAGCTGCCGACACCGGCAATCGGCCTCGATCCTCGCGGCTGCGCAGGATCAGGATATTTAACTTGTTGGAACAAATATTGGCAGTGGACAAAGACCGACGAGTTCAAACGAGAAATGAAGAAAATCGTGTTAGCTGACGATTTCATTGAGAACAACTTTCTTTCGACCGATATGCGTATCCCCGTCACACTGCTTGGAACGAACGCCTGCAGCCCGCTCGCAACCAATGCCATTGCCGGCAACATTTGGGACGACTTTTCTTCGCAGTCCTATAAGAACCTGCCTTCGGTCGGTTCCATCACGGTACACCACCCCGTAACAGGCGAGCCGCGCACATACACAATGCCTGCAGGTGGAGTGGGCTACACGCGTGTGCCGTCGCTCGTAAGCCTCTGGTCCACGGCGCCGTTCTTTGTCAACAACAGCCTTGGACGATTCGACTCGAGCCCCAGTGTCGAAGTCCGCATGCAATCCTTTCAATACTCCATCGAACAGCTATTGTGGCCCGAGAAGCGGGAGAGAGATCCGATCCTGGGTGACAAGGTGCCGGGCGTGATTGACCGGACGACGGCAAGGAGCTATCTGAGGATTCCGAAAGGCTATCTGCCGGACTTTCTTCAAGGCATCTTGGAACTCGAAGAGAAGATCCTTCCGGACGTGCAGCTGCTTCCCAGCCTGTTCACGGAAAACGGGATTGAAATCGGGCCTATCCCCAAAGGCACGCCGGTCAATCTCCTGACGAATTTGAATGTGTACCCTGACGGTGCCGGTGTGATTGATCGGTTCCTGCATAAGAGAAAACTTGTACACTCGCTGATCAAGATCAAACGCGCTCTGAAAGCAGTACCCCCGGATGCCACTGACGAAGAGGCACGGAAGGTGTTTCGAGAGAAAGACGTGGTGGAATCTCTACTCGAGTTGAGCAAGTGCCCCGACTTCGTCGTGAACAGAGGTCACTATTTCGGGACCGATCGACTACAGAACGAAGAGCATGAGCCGGGCTTGAGTGACGAGGATAAAAGAGCGCTGATTGCATTTCTCCACACGTTCTAGCCCGCGTTATTCACGAGAGTTCGTGACGAAACCGCCGAGACGCCACGCGAGACGGGCGCACGGAGCCGCGAGGGAAGGAGGCATACCGAAACAGTATGTTGACTGACTGAGCGGCGAGCCCGCGCGCTGTCAGGCTTGTCGTAGCGGTGTATCAGCGGTTGCAGTAGAAGTCTTCGTGAATAATGCGGGCCAAGTTCTGCCCCGTCAGCGATGGGTTATTCGATGAAACCAATCTCACGACGATCATTTCTGAAGCTGGCTGCAGTGGCAGGGGTTACCCTGTCACTGGGAGGCTGTTCACTCCTGGGGCCTTCACGTCCTGAAACTGGCCATTGTGTCGGAACAGGAATAGTGACGGACACAGAGTTCGACTACATCGTCGTAGGATCAGGGGCGGGAGGAGGACCGGTGGCCGCGAACTTGGCGGAGGCAGGGTACAACGTGCTCCTTCTTGAGGCAGGCGGCGAAGAGGAGAATGCACATTATTCAGTCCCGGCGTTTCATCCGTTGTCCACAGAGGATCAGGACCTACAATGGAACTACTATGTCCGGCATTACGCCAACGAGAATCGTCAGAACAACGATTCCAAGCGAGATAAACAAGGGCGAGGAATTTGGTATCCGAGAGCCGGCACGCTTGGAGGCTGTACGGCTCATAACGCCATGATTACCATCTACCCGCACGAAAACGACTGGGACCGTATTGCCACACTGACCGGCGATGACTCCTGGTCGTCCGACAAGATGCGCAAGTATTTTCAGCGGGTCGAGCGTTGCCAATATTGTTCAAGGGCATTGGACTTTGTGACTGGAGGTCAACACGGGTTTCACGGGTGGCTTCCCACTGAAAGGCCAGAGCGAAAGACGCTTGAAGCATTTGTCAAAAAAGATCCGCAACTCCAGGCCATTCTCGCCGCCGTCGCTCTCACCACGCTGGAAGATCTCCCTGGGTCCACCCTGGACGCCATTGTCCATCGAGCCATTCCGAAGCTATTCGGTGCAGCCTTGAAAAAAGACATCAATCATATGGATTCCATCAAATACCGCCCGGAAGGTTTGTACATTACACCACTTGCGACCAATGGTGGCAGGCGCGCCGGCGTGCGCGATCGCATTCGCGAAGTACAAAAGAATTGCCCGAATCAGTTGGTCGTCAAAACCAATGTCCTGGTCACCAAAATACTGTTAGAAACGCTCCCCTCCTCTACAGGAAAACAGTCCAAAGCCATCGGGGTGGAGTACCGAGAAGGCGCGCATCTGTATCGAGCTGCCCCCAAGGCCGGTCAGACCACATCAGTGCTCAAGGAGTTTCGGGCAAAGAAAGAAGTCATTCTCTCGGCCGGGGCATTCAATACCCCTCAGCTGTTGATGCTTTCGGGAATCGGCCCCCGGGATGAGCTCGAACGACATCGTATTCCATTGCACATCGAACTGCCGGGGGTCGGCAAGAACTTGCAGGACCGTTATGAAGTCGGAATTGTGTACAAGATGAAGGAACCCTTCTCGAGCTTGGAGGGTGCGACGTTTGAATCCGATGAGCAGAAAGATCCGGTGTATCGAGATTGGAAGAATGCGACTCCGGAAGAGCGAAAGGAAGGCAAGGGCTTTTTATACTCCAGTAACGGCGTCGTGATCGCGATTCTCAAGCGTTCAACCATTGCCAAAACTACGAAGCAAGATCCCGATCTGTTTATCTTCGGTCTGCCTTCTGATTTCAGAGGGTATGAGCACGGTTATTCGAAGAACGTCACGATTAAGGATCACTTCACCTGGCTGGTGCTGAAAGCTCACACCTATAACACGGGGGGAGAGGTGACGCTTCGCTCCAACGACCCTCGCGATACCCCTCAAATTAATTTCAATTACTTCGAAGAAGGCAACGATCCGAATAAGGGCAAGGAAGACCTGGACGCCATGGTTGAAGCAATCGCGTTTATTCGGAAAATCATGAACCGTCTTATCGAGGGAGGGCAAGCCGAGGAAATCTGGCCTGGACCAGGCGTGTCAGACAACGCATTGCGGGAATGGATCATGAACGAGGCCTGGGGTCACCATGCGTCGTGCTCCTGTAAGACAGGACCAGAAGGAGATGCTCGGGCCGTCTTAGATAACAATTTTCGAGTCCGTGGCACCACGAACCTCCGTGTAGTCGATGCCTCAGTCTTTCCCTATATCCCTGGGTTTTTCATCGTGACCCCGATCTATATGATCGCGGAGAAGGCAAGCGAGGTCATTTTGGCAGACGCCAAGCACGTTTGAGGATGACAAACCAAACAACCGTCTCCTTATGCTGAAGGAATCCTGCCGCATCCCGTAGATCGAGACCCACCGCAAGCCCTGCTGAATCCAATTAGATTCAGGGATGAATCAAAATGGATTCAGTTGAGCTCGTGCTGGCCATTGTGCCTGCCTTCGTGTTTCCCTTCGATAACGCGAAAACCTGCTGATTCTGAGGCAATGCACGAAGGACTTCTCAAAGACGGCTAGCGCCCCCCTGGCACATCAATTGCTGTATGCCTTATCAGGAAGTTCTCAGGTGAGAACAATAATTCCCGATCGACTCACCCTTTCGTGCCTGATCGGGAATACCGAACAAAAACTGATCTGGTGCCACAGTGTATCAAACAATCAGCCGGCGATCCTAACGACGCTGCACGATCGGCGTCCATGGTGAGTCAATCTAACAAGGAGGTATCGCGATGAAGATCATTGAAGCCATCATGCAGCCGTTCAAGTTGGATGACGTCACGAAGGAATTGCAGGGAATCGGTGTGGAGGGGATGACGGTCACGGAAGTCAAAGGATTCGGACACCAGAAGGGGGGTCAGGAAAGGTACAACGGTAACATGTTTACGTCCCTCTTTGTGCCCAAGGTGAAGATCGAAGTCGTCGTCGAGGATAGCCTGGTGCAGCGCGTGATCGACACCATTACGCGCAGCGCGAAGACCGACAGCGCTGGGGACGGAAGGATCTTTGTATTGGATCTCGTCGCTGCGGTGCGGATCAAGACCGGCCAGATGTGCGAAAGCACGCTGTGACAATGATGCGGACAGTGGATCGCAGGCTGGTCCTCTAGCTCGCCGGAAGCGCTGGTGAATTCAATTCGATTCTCTTAGAATCATAATGGATTCAGTTGAGATCGTGCTGGTCATCTGGCTCTGTCTTCGTATTTCCCTTCGATAGCGTTAAAACCTGATGATTCCCAGGCAATGCACGAAGGACGTTTCAAAGACGGCTAGAAGCCCCCCACTGGCACATCGATTGCTGTATGCCTGGCAGGAAGCCATTAGCTGAAAGCAAGAATTCCCGATCAACTCATCCTGGCTTGCATGATCGGAAGTACCGAGCGAAAACGGATCTGGTGCGGACGAGCAGACGACCATCAATCATTGGGTTCAGGCGTGAGCACTCACTGGCGAGGATTCACGCCTGAAAACCCAAAGGCGACGTGATTCTGGAGCAGGCCCGACCGGAACCTACCCCTGCTCGTTACCTCCTGGTTGCCTGAGCGTCAACGCCTGGGAGCTCCAGCTCTGCGAGACCCGGAGCTGCGGCTCTCTCCTACTATCGGAGCCCTGTAAGGGAAAGAATCAATACTATGTTCGCGGCGAGATAGAGATGGTACCCAGTCCGCGATCCCCCTACTAAAGTGGTATTGCGGAAAATACCGTATACGCCTACCTAGAGGCCACACCCTACGGTACGTAATTGTTTGTATTCGCTCTTTGACTCGTTTCTCTCACTGAGCCTTCGAAGAATTCAGCGAAGAATGACTCTTCGGGCTTCCAAGATTCAGACGACGAGGCCCATAGGACGCTTCGCGAACGCGAGACCAAGAAGTATAGCAAAGAAGCCTTTTCACGCGGATGCTAAAGGGTAAGCATGAGACGGACATCTCTCTTCTCTATTGTCATCCAGATTCTCGGGTTTTTCTTTCTGTGGATTTTCTCTCTACAGATTGCCAGTCAAGCCCACGCTGCGGCTCCCATCACACCCTCAGGACTCCACACTGAGATCAATCTCTCACAGACTCCTCCAGCAGGAACAACTCAATACGACATCACTGGCGGCACGAGGCCGGGCGGTGGGACAAATCTGTTCCATAGTTTCGGAGACTTCAACGTCACGGCCAATCACATCGCGAACTTTCTCAACGATTCCGGCCTGGCCACATCCAACATTCTTGGTCGCGTCACGGGCGGCAATATCTCGAACATCTTTGGCACCATACAAACGAGCGGATTCACGAACGCCAATCTCTTTCTCATAAACCCTGCCGGATTTCTGTTCGGACCAAGCGCCACGATCAACGTTGGCGGGGTGATGACCTTTACAAGTTCAGATTACATGAAACTCACAGACGGCACGCGTTTCAATGCAATCCCTAATGCGGCCGCCGATGCGCTGTTGACTGCTTCGCCCGTCTCGGCGTTCGGTTTCTTGGGCTCGAATCCAGGAGCGATCACGGTTCAAGGCAGCCAACTCACGGTGGCAGAAGAGACAGGCATCTCGCTGGTCGGTGGGGACATCACGATTCAATCGAGTCGCCTTTCAGCACCGAGTGGACACATCAATCTGGTAAGCATCGCTTCACCTGGAGAAATCTTGGCGGGAACGTTGGAGCAGGCTCCCACTATGAATGGTCAGACCATTCAAGCGCTCGGAACAATCCAGATTTTGCAAAAATCGGTCATCGATGCCGGCGGCAACGGCAAAGGCGCTGTGTCCATTCGAGGTGGCCAGTTTGTGATGAATGACTCGGCTATTGTGGCAAGTACCCTTGATTCCGCCTCTGGGCAGCTACCTGCAGCAAATGATGGAGCTATCACTCTCGCCGCATCAGACATCCTCTTGGAAAATGGAGCAACGATTCGCGCAGATTCCGAGAACGCGGGAAACGCAGGTGGGATTACGATCCAAGGGGTTAAAGGAAAGGGCAGCGCCGCCACGAATGTGGTCCTAGACAATGCCACCATCAGTACCACTATAAATGGAGGAAGCACCGCCAGCACCCCAGGCTCCATCGCCATCACGGGGGACACAGTGACGTTGAACAATGGAACGTACATGACGGCCGACACCCATGGAGGCGCACCGGCGGGCACTATCACATTCAACGTGGGCACACTGATCACGAAAGGCAACGGCCCAATTCGCCTTCATGTATTCCCGGAAAGTCTCATCACCGGCCCGAACATTTCTGAAACCGGTGTGCTGATTGAAACTACCAGCACGAGCCTAGATGCAGCCGCAGGCCGAGGTGGACACATCATCGTCCAAGGGATCAATGGTCCTGGGAGTGTGGCAAAGAACGTCAATCTGACCGACACCATCCTCCACGCTCGTGTATTTGGAGGGACCGGGACCACCATGCCGTCCACGATCACCATCACTGCGGACTTGTTAGCCCTCAGCGATAAAACACAGATTTACGCTACGTCCAATGGGTCTGCTCCCGCAGGCAACGTGGCATTGAACGTCAACACACTTCTGTCGAATATGAATCCAGATGGGTCGTTCATCGAAGGAAGGCGCATATTGATCGGCAGCCCCAGCGAAAAAGCTGACAGTACGGCCGGCCCTCCAGGCATTGTGACTATCTCGGGGATCGGCCCGGAATCCACCGACCCTGCCAAGCTGATCGCCCTCAGTAAAACGGAGATCGATACCTTTGTGGTGAGCGGCTCGACGCCAACACCGGGGCCAATCATCACCACAGCGGACACCGTGGTGCTCAGCAATAGCGTCAGATTTGTGACGACCTCAGGCGGCGCAGCGCCGGCGGGAGATATTGTGTTCAACGTGAACAACCTATTGGTCAATGTGAACCCGGATGGCACGCCGAAGACGAGCGCTGATCGCGCCAATCGGGTGTTCCTCAACAGCCCAAGCGGGAGCCTCGACAGTACCGCCGGCGCGCCAGGGACGGTGACGATCTCAGGGATTGGCCCGGAATCCACCGACCCTGCCAAGCTGGTCGCCCTGTACAACGCACAGATCAGCACAGCGACGGAGGGCGGGAGCTCGAGCTTACCGCCAGGAACGATCACGATCACGGCTGACACGATGACCATGAGCGGGAGGACCCAAATTTTCTCTTTCACGTCGGGCTCCGCACCTGCAGGGAATATTGTGCTCAACGTCAACCAGCTTCGGGCAAATGTGCAACCGGATGGCACCCTCATCAACGACGGCCAACCTCGATCGCTCCTCGCCAGCGAAAGCCTGGTTAAGAATGAAACCGCTGGGCGGGCAGGAACTGTGACCATCTCCGGCCTTGGACCAGAAGCTACCGACTCGGCCAAACTCATTGCGCTCAACAATACCGAGGTCAGCACGGCTGTAATGGGCGGAACAGCAGCCAGAACTCCAGCCACCATCACCATGACGGCAGATGCCCTTCGCTTGACCAACAGTCCGAACATTCACACCGATACGAGTGGCGGGGCCTCTGCCGGAAACGTGACGTTCAATGTGAACAATCTGATGGCCGATCACGCGACGCAGATTCGCAGCAGCACGACTAGTTCAGGCCATGGCGGCACCATTACGATCACCGCCGATCAGTCTGCCACCCTGAACAATGGGTCTTCAATTTCCGCCAGCAGCACCGGTGCAGGCAATGCAGGCAATATCTCAATCAACGCGGGACAGCAGTTGGATATCATGCGGAACAGCTCAGTCAAGACGGAAGCCGCACAGACAAGCGGCGGGAACATCGATATTCAAGCCATCGATCGTGTCCGTCTCGTAAATAGCTCCATCAGCACCTCTGTCCTCGGTGGCGGTGGCAGCGGTGGAAATATCACGATCGATCCTGATGTCGTGGTCTTGCAAAACAGCCAGGTCATCGCACAAGCGGTCCAGGGCGCGGGAGGAAATATCACCATCACGACCCCCCTGTTCTTAGCCGACTTCACCAGTCTCGTGAGCGCGTCGTCTCAGCTCGGCTTGAACGGCACGGTGACAATCCAGAGCCCCACGTCCAATCTGAGCGGCAGCCTGGGCCCCTTGACCTCAAAGCCCAGTCAAGTGCAAACCTTATTGACGCAGCGTTGCGCGGCACTGGCCAATGGACAAACCAGTAGCTTCGTCGTCGCCGGACGCGAACAATTGCCGTCTGACCCAGGCGGCTGGTTAACGAGCTCGCTCGCCTTCACCACATTAGGTGAGAACCTTGACGCAAGTAATACCGGCGCTTCTACTCCAGCGATCATGCCAATCACTGCCCATGACACGGGCACAGTCTCGCTCCGTCGATTGACCCCGGCCGGATTTTTGATGGCAAACTTTGCCGATAGTGCGGCCACTGCGTGCCACTCATAAATCCATACGCCGCATCGCCCGAAAGCGCGTTCTTCGTGGAACGCGAGACGTGGATGAACGGTGCGTTCAGAAGGCTGAAGACCAAAGGCTGGAGTTCAAAGACCCGAACACTTCAGCCTTCGCCAGCCTTTACCTGCCACATCAGTTTCACGCCTATGAGCGACCCTTCACACCGCACGCGCGGGTGAATCCAATTAGATTCAGTGGTGAATCAAAATGGATTCAGGTGAAATCGTGCTGATCATCGTGCGTTGCCTTCGGTTTTCCCTCGATAGCCAAAAAACCTACTGATATTAACGCAAGGCACGAAGAATTTCTCAAAGCCGGCTAGAGAACCTCACTGGCACACCGATTGCTGTATGTCTTAATTGTCAGCAGGATGCTCAAAAAGGCCGTTCAGCAAGGCCGTAGCGAGCGAAGATGCAAAGCGTGCGCTTCGGCACGTTGAGCTTCTGAGCGAAGCGAGAACGAAGCTGGCGGACTTTTTCAGCATCGTGCTAGGGCGGACGAGCAGTCGACCATCGCTCATTGGGCTTCATGCGTGAGAACTCATTGGCGAGGATTCACGCCGGAGAAACCAATGGCAACGTGATTCTGGAGCAGACCCAACCGGACCCTCCCCTGGTTGTTGCCTCCTGGTTGCCTGAGCGTCAACGCCACGGGAGCCCCGGCTCTGCGAGACCCGGAGCTGCGGCTCCCTTCCTTCATCTGGTTGATCTGGTTTATTTGGTTGATTTGGTTCATCTGGTTGAGTGGGTTTATCTCGTTAATTGGTTTCATCAGTTTCGTCCAACCAAACCAAACAAACAAGATAGACCAGACAACGATATGTTCAGTAGTCAAGGCGGGATAGGGATGAGGCCCCAAGATAGGGTGCATGGTCCGCGCCCCCTACTAAAGTGGTATTGCGGAAAATGCTACGCAAGCATACGTAGAGGCCACATGCTACGGTACACAAATAGTTTGTGTGCACAAGAGCCACTATTCACTTCTACACCACAAAGGAGGCAGGATCATGAAGAGGGAACGCGGATGGTTTCAGATCGGTGCCGGGCTGGTTCTTTTCTTATCGGTCGTTGTTCTCCCCGGATGGGGGGCGTGTACAACAGATGCCAGAGGTAACTGCGTCAGAGGTTGGTTCTGCTCTTGTCCTTGATAACCTGTGCAATGAGAGCTACCACTCTGACACAAGAGGTTAACACCTCATGCGAGGGTCACATCTCTCTGATAAAGTTCGATGGCAGTCAAAGGCCAGGATTTCAGATGAGTCTTATCGCTGTTAAGACCGTGATTGGTGCGAGAAATCTTTTGGCAATTCTCGTCGTGGCACTTATGTGGCCAGTCTTCGAGACCTCGCTAGCACTGGCTCAAGGGACCACGGCCATTACCCCTACGGCGGGGGTCGGCGGCCTTGGGATTACGGTGACGGCAGATGGCCACACGGTCCAGATTACTGGAGGGACCAGACCCGGCAACGGGACGAACCTTTTCCACAGTTTCGACCAATTCAACGTGGGGCGTCCCGATACAGCCCAGTTCCTGAACACAACGCCAGCGCTCCACACCGTCAACATTCTGGGTCGAGTCACCGGTGGGAACCCATCCAGTATCTTCGGCACCATCAATACCATGAGTTATCCGGGGGCGAATCTGTTTCTTATGAACCCAGCCGGGATCGTTTTCGGGCCAAACGCGACATTACACGTAGGAGGTTCCGTTGCCTTCACCACGGCAGACTACTTACGACTCGCAGAGTCGGATGGCTCAAACGCCGGAACCTTCCATGCAGAGGCGACATCGGCAAGCTTCTTGACCAGCGCCTCCGTCGCGGCGTTTGGGTTCCTGGGTTCCAATCCGGCGGCCATCGCTGTTCAAGGAAGCACATTGACCGTTGAGCCTGGCCAATCGATTTCCCTCGTGGGTGGCAACCAGGGGTTCACCTATACCGACCCAGACACCGGCACCTCTGCCTCCGTGCCAGGTGGCGTCACTGTAACTGGTAGCCACCTTGGTGCATCGAGTGGTCAGATTAATATAGCTAGTGTTGCTTCGCCAGGAGAGATTCTAGCAGGCACCATGGACCAGACTTTGAATATCAACGGTCAATCGTTCGGGGAAGTCGGTACGGTTCAGATCTCGCAACAATCGCACATTGACACCAGCGGCAAAGGTGGCGGGACAGTCCTCATCCAAGGAGGTCGCCTGGTGGTCGTCGATGACTCGATGATCTCTGCGAATACCAAGACCGTTGGGCTGGACACCGGTCCCCACACTGGTCCACTTGGGGCAGGCATTGATATTCAAGTGGCCCAAGACGTTGTAATTGACAACGGTGCAATTATCGAAACCAATGTGGGACCGGTAGCGCATGATCATGGATCGGGTGGAGTCCGCATCACTGCTAACGACATCACTATTTCTGGGGGACCCAAAATCCTCGCTATCCTGGGAACGAACCCTGCGACCATTCCCTTCGTCGGGATCAGATCCAACGTCGAGCCAGAGAGTACCGCAGCTAGTAGTGGAGATGTCTTGCTCAATGCCACTACCATTCGAATCAAGGACTTTGGACAGATCGAAACGCGGACGGCAAGTACAGGACACGCCGGTCACATTACATTGAAGGCCTCAGGAGACATTGCCCTGGACTTTGCAATTGTCGAATCCGGATCAAAAACCTCTTCGGGACACGCCGGGAATATCACGTTCAGTAGCAGTCAGGGAGATGTAAAGACCACCAGCAGTTTTATAACTTCTCAAAGCAATGACAGCGGGAACGCAGGAAACATCAACCTGGACGCGCCGCATGGAGACATCCTTCTTGACGGCACACAAGTACTCAACCGCGCCGAAGGAACGGGAACACTCGGGGGCATTCAGATCACGGCTAATAATCTACACCTAAATCAGTCAACTATCGCAGGGAATAACTTTACCAAACAGGTTGCTGGAAACATTGCGATCACGCTCGATGGTCACCTCAACCTTGCTGGGGGTTCGCTTATCAATACAGTCGCGTTTGGATCAGCCAATGCAGCAGACTTGATTATCAGGGCCCGCGACATTCAAATTACGGGTGAAAAAAGCTCTCTCGAGACGAGCACCATCAGTTCCGGTCATGCAGGTCGACTCAGTCTTTTCACAGATAATTTGCAACTTACGGATGGCGGAAAACTTTCAAGCGGAAGTTTTGTTGGTGTGAAGAAGGAAATCCCATCAGGCCATGGCGGGGTTATTAGTATCCAGGGTTTCAGAAGTCCCGGCACTTCGGTAGCAATCGATGGACTTGGAAGCGGCATCTTCACGACTGCGGAAGGTACCGGTGATGGCGGTACGATTAATCTGTCTGCACGATCCCTTACCATGACCAACGGCGCTACCATCACAGCCAGCAGTACCAATACTGGGCTCAGCCCCGGCAACGCTGGCGATATCTCGATCAACGCGGGACAAAGCCTCGAAATGCGCGACAGTTCGATCACGACGCAAGCGACGAAGGCCAGTGGAGGAAACATCAAGATTCAAGCAGTCGATCGCATACGCTTGGTCAACAGCGTGGTCAGCTCCTCGGTAGCCGACGGGCCTGGAGGCGGCGGAAATATTTTGATCGATCCGCAGGTCGTGGCCCTACAGGACAGCAAGATTCTAGCCCAGGCGGCGGATGGTCAGGGTGGCGCGATCAAGATCATCACGAGCCTGTTTCTGCGGGATGCCAATAGTAAAGTCAATGCGGATGCTGGCTCCTCCGGCTTGAACGGCACGGTCACGATCCAGAGTCCTACGTCCAATTTGAGCGAGAGCCTGGGAACCTTACCCTCGAATCCCAGCCAAGCACACAGCCTTTTAACGCAGCGCTGCGCGGCCTTGGTTAGTAACGGCCAAGCCAGTAGTTTCGTGGTCGCCGGGCGCGAGCAATTGCCGTCCGACCCTGGAAGCTGGCTCAGCAGTCCGCTCGCGTTGGTATCATTGGGCGAGGGTCTTGACGCAGACAATGCCGTTGCCGCTGCTCCAGCGGGCATGGCGATAGCTGCCCAGGACACAGGCACGGTCTCGCTCCGTCGATTGACCCCAGCAAGGTTTTTGATGGCGAACTTTGCCGACAATGAGGCGACTGGGTGCCGTTCATAAACCCGCAGGCCGCGCCACCGGCGGGTCGTCGAGCGATGCGATGGTTCACGCTATTTGGAAGTGCCATGCTGACCCTGCTGGCAGGAACCTCCGCCTATGCACAACAGGCTGTGCCCCCAATCTTTGACCCAACCGGGCGATCGGGAGAACCGCCGGCGCCGCTCAAGAAAGAGTTCAAGGCCCCGCCCCCTGTGCCCCTCCCGACCCTCCCTGTGATCCCGGTACCGCCGGAAGGAGAGGTGAAGAAACCATTGGGCCACGTTCAGGTCTTCGCCAGTTCCATTCATGT
>Ga0163144_10011838_pt1 | contig 18419 bp, 8 predicted proteins | sample OliLak19BULKMAT1_FD_123175 | JGI IMG/M metagenome (GOLD analysis project Ga0163144, IMG submission 123175) | Freshwater microbial mat bacterial communities from Lake Vanda, McMurdo Dry Valleys, Antarctica - Oligotrophic Lake LV.19.BULKMAT1 | ecosystem: Environmental > Aquatic > Freshwater > Lake... | reverse complement strand
TCGAGCAACCAATTTTCATTGAGCTTGTTCCGTCATCAACTGACCCAAGCCAAACAGCCAATGGCTAGCCACAACAATGACAACAGGTTCAAAAGTGGACAAAACAGGGGCAAATGTGGCACCAGGCAAAATCACCACAGCAGGGTTAGAGCTGATGGAGCAACTGTCCCGAAAACTAGCTAGCAGGAGCAATTCTTGAAACAGTTTTGTTAACATGTGTGGGGTCAGGGTTGAGCGAGCGAATGTGCTAACTAACAGTGCCAAACCTGGCGAGCGAATGTGCTAACTAACAGTAGAAAAAAAAGACGAGCGAATGTGCTAACTAATAGTAGGAAAAAACCCCAAAAAGGGTCCTCCTCCTTTAACCTCCACCAGAATCCGCAACATACGTACGTCTAGCGGAGTAAATTGCACAGACACCACACTTACACTTCAAGAGCCAGTCCAATCTCGTGTTTTGGTGATCTCAGGGAGCGGCTTTGACCAAGATGGGTCGTTTGAGATCATTGAGGGCAAAGTATCTATGTGGTCTGGCAAAGCCTATTGAGTCGAGCAAGCACCGGGAGGTGCTATTGGAACTTTGATTCAAGGTTTCTTTAAAAATGATCCAATTTCCGATAACTTGACCTTTGAGGGCGGTTTCAGTTGTAACAATTGTGCTCATGGAAAGTTTCTCACTTTCAATGTTGCTCAATCCGACGAAGAAGCACCCGTAACCGCTCCAAGTGCTGGCTCGGATGCGCCCGATTCCTCAATCGTCCCTTTCACCTTCCTACCTTCTGGCAAATCTCCCAATCAGCCCACGCCGTCTGCTCCACCCGCAGCGCTCGATACGGATATCAATGTGCCATCCATTTTTAAACCTCCTCCAGTGTAATCTTTTTTCTGGAACGAGCAGCAGCAGCAGCGTGCAGTGAAGTCGAACTACGCCTCTGTCGCTGCCAAACTCGTTGCCTCAGTTTTTGCCATACGGAGCCAGTAATACTGCGGAATCTATGCCTTGCTCGTATCGCCTTTGGTTGATCCAAGACTGGAGAATATCTGCTCCAGCTTGCAATCTATAGGTCATCGTTGGGATATCTTTATAATATGCGGCATTTTGGGCTTCACGGGAAAGCAGATTACCCAAGCAAAGTCATTAAGCTGTAAAGTATTGGTGTTACCCTACAAGAGCGACTGACTAACCGGTTAGCTAGCTAGTAGTAAGACACAATAATAGCGTCTATTGCATCCACAAACATAGCAATATTGTTGCCTGCTTTTCCTCGCATCCTTGCATTCACAAGCGAAACAGGCCCACCTAGGTTGCTGACTCGGCTACTCTGAGTATTTAGCTACCTAGCTAGCTAGGTGAACCGTTACATCAATGCTATCAAAGAATCCACAAAACGAACTACCCAAGTCGCGTTCAGTGCGTGGGGCCTCACCCACTGTTAAGACTGCAAAAGCTGAGGCCAGCACCGGCGCCAACACCCACAAGCAACTCAATTTCGAGAAAAAAACCTCCATTAGAAGAAACTCCCAATCCAAGTCCAACTCCAGCACCGACTGCTACATCAGCATCTGCCATAATGGCACTGCATGGCTCCTCACTGACGTCGGGAGCATTCACAAACAAACCAACCAGTAGACCAAGGTCAGCACCAATATCCACAGCCCCGACGCAAGCCCGCTGCATGGTTTCAAAACATACACAGGAAAAATCGACGAGAATGCCATATTCACATTTGAGACCAGAATAATATGGTAATGTCGACTCTGTGATGTTCGACTGCTTGCCAGTACTCTCCGTTGAATCATCATCTTGGCCAGTGCAAAACCTTAAGATTTCTTTGAGTTCATCGGTCGGCTCGGGGTTATCATCCAAGGCAGCCCGCACAGCTGTCTGGATGTCCCTGAAGGACTGACCATTGTCATTGAACGGAAGAAAGGAGGCAACCCTTGAGCGGATGATCTCGTCCCTCGAGGTACCAGCTTGGTCAAAGATCATATCAATGTAGCTGGGAAGGTCAAATGTTTCTTGAAAGATGGCAACCTCTTCAGCAATACAATCTGCAGGGATGCACCTCTTCCCAATCCCTCCCGTGGCGGTACACTGGAGGCCATCGGCGCAAGCATTGTCGCTGTCGCATAGGTTCATGATTTCAACTCCTTCCTTCTCCTCCGCAAGGTATTGAGCCAGCTTCGCGTCGTCATTTGCCAACTCCCGGCGATCCCACGCTGCATCCACAACTGGAATGCCAAAAGTAAGGAAAAGAGCAGTCAAAATCAGGCGAACCATTGTTGAGCGTGTCTTGTTCTTGTAGTTGGCGCAAAGCAAGAGGCGGCGGCAAAGGTATTGCGTTTTTGTGAGCCCATTCTGTTCTGAGGTTTCGCACATGGGTTGCCTAGTAGAGACAGGAACTCCACCTCGGCCCGTTAGCAATTGGAAGTCCATTCAAACTGTGACAGTGGTATTTTGATCGAGCGTTGAAACCAACATCATTGCTCAGACCTGGATTCTTTGACTAAGTACTGTAGCTAACGTTGAGGTCTCTGGTTCATTTTGCAATTCTTATTATTTTTAGTCACCTATGCTACAGTGGTGCTACGGTATTAATAATTTATCAGCGGCTGATGCTGGCTTGGAGCTTCCGCATAAAGATCAGTATGGTCCGAGGGAAGCAACCCTGGGATTACAGCCTAATTAAGTACTATCAGTAGAACGGATCAAAAATTGGCTCGCGTTAGCCCCCTGTTGGTACCATACTACTAGCTAGCTAGTAGTGCCCCTTTTCTTGAAATAGTTTTTGAGAAAACAGAACACAGCTGAATCAATACAGTATAATTAGTAGGCTTAAGGGTACCGGCCGCCGCTGCAACACCAACGCGATCGCTGACTCCTTTCTATCTGCGCACCTTCTCCAGCGCGCGACTTCACTTCAAACTGAAAACCCATGATGGCGGCGCTTCTTGCGTCGCTCGGTTCCGTCGGTCGGTCCGACGACTGTTAGACCAACCAATCCCCTTCTGTTAGTTGCAGACCTTTTTGTGGCTTTTCCCTGTGGTGGCACCTAATGTACTTGCGAGCTAGATTGTATCTATTCTCCGGGCCAATGTACAAGTATATTATCAACATTATTATAAGGTAACTACAGTGTAGCATTATAGAACAATAGTGCTCTAGCTAGTCTAGCTGTAAGCATGTGGCGGCCCGCAAGGGTCGTACACGGCAATCTGCCAGTCAACGAGATATTTTGATCCATCTGTTTGTAAATGCTTTACCGAGAAGAAAAATTTCAGTAGCCATGCGTAACCTTTGATGCCAGAAAATGTGGAAATGTCAAAAACTTACTTTATAGTCTATGTGTATGCTGTACAACTCACAGCTCCGGAATCTTGGAAGGTTCACGAGAGACCGAATTGCCGCATAGATATATCTTAGGCTGTAGGTCGTGGCATTGTTGGGCAATAGACTTGCTGCTCAATCGTGGTTTTATTGATCTTGTTTAAAATCTGTCGGTGTTGCAGTTTTGTTTTTCCTTTCCTGCCATTTCCTGGATTGACTCATTTTTCAGCACAGTGAGTGAGTGTCAGTCTGCCAATCTTTGTTGTTGGACGGAGTTGTGACGACCTGACCGGTGATCATTTTTTAATCGCTGTGAGGAATCAATCAATCATGAATGAGGAGATAATTAATTTTCTGGGCGCGCGCGAGGGGTTTCGCTGGTGCTCACGATTAATTATAAATATTACACGTTTGTCAGTTCCCTGCAGAACCGGCAAGTAAAGGCATTATTCTTTCCCAACAACACAAAAACAGTTCAGGTAGTATTTACGGCTTGACCGTTGGACAGCTCTAAGAGTTGAATGAGCCTTTGTTCGTTTTTCTCAATGGTGAGCCAACAGTTACGCCATCGTACGACAACCTCACGGACGTTTATGAGTTCGACATGTATGATATTGGAGAGGTCGAGTTGAAGGACGAGGACACGCGGCTCTCTGGTGTTCGAGGTGACCCGCGAGGACGTGAAAGATCGATTTGGCTTGCTACAACTTGCACCTGAAACGGGGCTAGAAAACCTAACTCTAGAATGCCAGTTCTAAACTTAGACCCGCTGCCGCCCCAACCACATACCGAATCCTTGATGTACGGTGCGTTTACTCAAGGCGCTCAACTCATTGTATCTTCTCCCGCGCAGGACGGCCCATCAGAGGGCAAGACGAATTTGTTCCCTAGTGACATTGGTTTTGATCATTGACCCAGCAATGCGGTCGTCGCAAAATGGTGACTGCGGGGCTCTATATCTAGCTAGAATCGTCGTCCGACTGCCCGCTTGCCATGCAGCACGTCTGTGCTTGTTACCGACGGGAAGAAAGCGAGAAACCGGATGAATTTGAGACATTTGGTACGCCACTAACGCCCATCGTGGTCGAGCATCCCGGGCAGTTCGATGAAGAAATGTTTGGAGCAATCCTTGGTAGCACTCTTGCAGAGGATATCGCGAGTTCGCGACACGGAGTCAAAGCCGCACGACCGTTCATAGGTTTGATCCTTCTCATCGGGTAGTAGCCAAGTATCTTATAATTCAATAGTAATCTAATCTTGCTAGGAAAAAGACATCTTTGTGTTCTTACCCAACAAAGGTTACTCAACTAGGTTTGAATCCCTAAACCAAAAATACAATCCCCAACACCAAAAGTCAAAGGAATTATAATGGGCTTGCCAACTGCTGTGTTACTTAACTCGCCATGGCTTGAAACTATTTCCGAGGCTGCCCTTGGAGGCCAGGAGATGATGTTTATTAGTTGACAAGTCTGAAATGCCACTGTTGGTTGAAAAGCTCTTCTTTTGTCTCTGAGTAAGAACAAAACTACGCACTTAAAGAGATTTGCAGTTGACATAATCCAAAAATGTGCTTGGAGATAGTGTTGGAACAAGACAACAAAGAAATTTCCTTTGTGCATTTTCTTAAATCAATTACAGAGATCTTTGAAGTTCATCAGAAAAGAGGTGCCGCATCTGATGTGGTCTTTCCATACTTTTCTTCTTCTCAATTCCTCAACAGGAGCCAATGTCACTCTCAAATGTTTCTTTGATGCAAGAGAGGCATCTAAGATTTCATTTTCTTGCCTACAGGACTTGACTTGAAACACTGGCACACAAGACTTGCTGCCGGTAACCCAATCCCTGCAATGGGTCACAATGAGTTTCAATTGTGCAATTGTTTCATGGATAATTGCACATGCATTGCACCATGACTTGGTCTTATGAACATGATGGTTCCCAACTTGGTAGGGCTCATTCATTCCTTTTTCACCTAACAAATTGTTGGTCTCTGCAAAGACATTTGTCTGCAGCATTTTACTGCACAACATCTGACACATCAGATGTGACACATTAGATGTGATGCAAATTGGAGTTCCAATCAGATGCCTCCATCATTTTTCAAATCCGTCCAAATTTATTCCAACAGACAATGTTTATTTTGGCACAACTCTTTTAAAAGCTTAGTGACAGCTGTCAAATCCTCACCAACTGCAGTGCTCAGAACTTTGCATGTCCCTCCTCCTCCGTCTCGTCCTCTTTTTTCTACTATTTTTTTCTGTTGGAAGTGTTATCAACATGAACTCTTGCTACTCTACTAGTAGTTTTTCTGGCCTTGCCCTTTTTGGAGAAAACAGCATGCGGTAAGTGGGGGACTAGTGCCCAACAAAGAAAAATGTCTGAAAAAGCAAAACTCTTCAGTGCAAAGTGCAACAAATGCACTGCAGCCAGATCAGACTAATGCTGGTAGATCCCATAGTAGCTACCTACTACTGAGCTAATTGCAGTGCTATTATTTAGCTAGACAATCACAAGAACCTAAATTAGAACCTGTACTGTTATTTTTGGAGAGAACCCACGAAGAAAGACTTAAATTTTTTTTGCAATTGTAGGAAGCACTGCACTGCATTGGTGAGCAAGAGCGGACCGCTCGGCGCTGCGAGCCTCCAGTCCGGCGTCTGCCCATCCCCCGTATTTCCAAACAATAGGTGCAGCGACTGGTTACAGCATGTATCTCGTGAAAAAAATCTTAGCAAGCAAGAATAGTACTATGTAGGTGCGAGGAAACCAATCGCCCCAACAAAACCACCACAACAGCCACTCTGATCGTTAGGTGAGAGCATACAGGGGCCTCACTTCCTCTTTTTTGGAGAACGCTAGCTAGTCCGAAAGCTACTACATGTATCAAGGGGTGATTGCTGATTGAAAGTTCCCCTATAGTCATCCATTGTATACAAGGATCCGAGGCTGAGATTGAAAGTAGACACCCAACATCAGGCAGCAGCAGCATTGCGAGGATCGGAAACCTAGGATCTGCTAGTCCATTCGTTTTAATCAACAAGGGTTCATAATGGCTGATACTACAAAGTTTGCACGTAAACGAAAGAATTCTAAAAAGAAGGAGGAAGCAGAAGAAGCTGCCGCCTTCGAGGTGGGATCTCTAGCAAATGGACACCCCAATAGTAATACCGCAAGTAATAGTGCGGAGAGGGAGGGCGAAGAAGGTCCTATAGCTGCTGCTGCTGCTGCTTCTGCCGCCGCGACAGAGGAGGAAGGTGCCTCAAAAAATGATGGAGGAAATACTGTTCGGAAAAAGAGAGGGCGTCCACCCAAAGGCAGTAGCAACGACCAAAACAACGTCGAATTAGGCAATGGTAAAAAAGGGCGACCATCAGCAACAGCCGACATGAGTGAGGGAAGCTCAGCAGCTGAAATGAAATTGCGGAAACTGGAACACATTAAACAACAACAAGCACAGGCCCAAGCTCAATCGCAAGGAATATTGGACTCAGTGCCTTCCCCTGGTGCTGCAAGGAGCATGATACAAGCAACAGCAATGGACGCCCTGCAGGCTCCTGAATTGGGTGCAGCACAGGGTGCAGCTTCTCAGCACACGGCAGCTTTCGCGGCGACATTCTCAACGACGGAGGAACAAAAACAACAGCAGCAAAAGGATTCGCATGCCAGAGGTCACGGAAAAACAGCAGTGACTACCCAAACAGCCAATCAGCATCCTCTACAAGGAACTGTAGCTCCTCACTGGGCAGCATTCGCGGGAACTGCTGGCGGTGGCGCTCCCGAAGCACAGCACGCAATGTCACCTCGCACCATGGCTGTGTTGCTCAGAGGGAATCCATCCGCTTCCGAGGACATGGCCATGGCCAGCTTACCCTTGGCAGCAGGCGGAGGGGTTCTGGCAGGACATACTGTAACAGGTCCGGCTGCAGCCATTGTGGGGGGAACCAGTAGTCAGCCAGTTCGAGGTAACGCTGGAAAGGGGCCCACAACCATGGGGAGGCCGTCTAAGACGCATAAGGCAAGCAAAAAAAGCAGCAACAACAAACAGGTCAAACGAAAGGGTGGTGCCGCCACTCACAAAAGAAAAGGGAGTGTTTCGTCTGTCGATTCTGCCACCCAACAGCAGCAACGTCGGACTCGGAATGTCGTTGTCGAAGACGATGATCCATTGCGATTGGTCAATCCTTTGTTGGATTTGCCCCCACTTGCTGTGGCTCCTACTGCTCACCATCGTCAAGGTTCCTCGTCCGCGGCAGGAGCCACCGGATTAGTATCGATTCAGTCTGCTGCTGAACCCCCCCCTCAAAATATCATGGCGGCGTCGGAACTGCAGGCCTGGGTTTCAATGGTCTTTCCACGACCGGATACATTCCCAATAGCTCAATACGCCCGGTGGCTAGGTTTTCATGTCCCTTCAATCCACGAAGTCGAAGACATTGATTCATGGATACCAGCCAATTCCAATTCGATCCCATTTGAGATTCCAGAGGACCCCGCCATATATGAGATCCCCCCTGAAGGCACCTTTGCATCACGCATTTGGAAGGCGGCCTATCGAAATGGCGATGTCAGCGACGACGACGCTGTCTTGGAAGGAAAGGTGGATCCCATTTATTCTTCGTTTTTGGGGCAATCCGAAAGTTGGACCACCGCTGCCCTGGGTAGCACTGGTGCCAGTTCCTCTAGCAGTAATTGTCCATTTAAAAACATTCTGTACCACCAGAGCGTAAAATTCAAAGCGAAAACACCAACGTCCAAGCGGATCCAGGAGATACTACAGCAGGCACAAAAATATGGCATCCTGGAGACGAGCCAGTGGTCCCTTTCCCGTCTAACGAAGAACAACCCGGCGATTACTGCAATCGCGAAGGATGCCACTGCGGGATCATCGCCCCCTAATGAGACAGCCAACGCTGTGGAGCCGCTGTCGGCAGAAGCAGCGGAAGCCGTACCGACTGTATCGAAAGAACAGCCGGATATCTCAAGCACCGCCCCTGAGGCACAGCGAATGGATTCGTGTGCAGCTCCATCTGATGCTGCACCGGAAGAAACAGAAAAGTCAACCGGGGTAATCTCATCGACAGGGCCAGTTTTAGAGGCGTCCAAAGCTACCACGGAATCTAAACCAGGTGCAGCTGGCAGCAGCAGAGATAGTTCGAGCCTCTGGGGATTTGCTGCCTGGCACGCACCGTCAGACAGAAACCAACCAAACCTCTCAATGGTACTGCACTACCAGTTTCAGTGGTACCAGCTGCCAGGTTCGCGAGATGGCCCGAAAGTGGCAGAGTTGGTAATGAGAATACCTTTTGGTCCTGTTCCTGCCAGGTTGGGTGATGAAAACCTGACAAGTCCACCTACTGTTGACCAGGACTACTTTGTGGAAGACTGTGAAAGTAAGGAGGGACACGACAGAAACACTCTGCCTCTCAGACATCGCTTGATTGTCATTTTGTACGCTCTCGCCCTGGAGCATGCTCGTATGTGTGACATCTGGTATTGCCTCCTTGAGGTCCCACCTTCGCTAGTCGCATTGCTTCAAAAATTCCTTCGAATGACGCCTGTGCCGCTCAAGTCGACAGATAGCTCAATTGCCGAGCCAGGCAGCGACACTTCCAAGTCATTTTTGGTTCCTATGCTCTGCGATTTGAGCAAATGCAGCACAAACTATGCATTGTTGCTACAACAGGAAATACTTCAAGGCTTTTCCGAGCAATCAGCTGCTCCTTCGCCTGAGAAAGAAAATCCCACTCATGCGGTTGTCAAAGAGCGTTTAATCGTCCAACTACCCACAGCGTTGGAAGTGAAATCTGCCATGCAAATACAACAACCAATGAATCCGGTGGCTCGAAGCATCAGCATGAACCTTCCACGCGATGCCGTCACGCAGTCTACCAGCTTCGGTGATGATCAGAGCAAAGAAATACCTTCCTCCGGTACACGTTTTCGAGGTGCAGTAGGACCCGCTAGGCATGCATTTGTGCGCATTCAAGCCACCCTTCCATCCGGTGAGGCTGACCCCGGCGCTACTGTGCCGGCCAGCGAAAAGTTAGCAAAGCCATCTGTGTCGCTATTGCCACAAGAAGTCCCAGCGTTAGCTCACCCACAACAGCCCACAGTCGAAAAGGCATGGGGTCAAGAAGTAGCTGCTCCAGAAGGCGCGGCGGGAGCACTAGGTGTGGACGGCGAGGCTACCTCGAAGTCCGCGCAGACAGGTGAATTGGAAGGAGCTCCTCCACGAGACTCAGGAGCCGCTGCTGGACCAAGCAGCCAGTTGTCACTAAAAATAAGGGCACTTACACGTGAAGGCGAGGAAAAGGACAGTAATTTGACTCCGCCTTTTCTTGGTCCTTTGCACTTGGACTTGGAAATTTTGAGAAGTTTTCCAATTGCTGCGAAACCAACTGAACACCCGCAGACGGTCGCAGCGCTGGCTGGCGCCGACGGCAAGCGACATGAACAAGAACAGCTTCCGTCGGGCAAGAAGAAAGAAGAGACCATCAATCAAGTATTGAAAGAACTTCTCAATAAGCAAGCGGAATTGCGGCGTTTGGAGAGTAATATTTTGGAACCCAAAGTTCGCAGCCTTTTAGGAAAAGTAATTGAAGAGCGCCGTGAGTATGAGACATCTGGCAGTGCTAGAAAAACAGCAGAGGAAAAGAAAATCTTAGAGGCGAACCATCAGATGCTCGAACGCAGGCGTGAATTCGACCAAATATATCAGGATCAGCTAGACCAAGACATGGACGCAGTCTGCGAAATTTGCAACGACGGAGAAGTCACACCTGACAACCAGATATTGTTTTGCGAGGCTTGTAATGTTGCTGTACACCAATTTTGCTACGGCATTGAAAGGGTACCAGCTGGGGATTACTATTGCTTGGCTTGCCAGTACTTTGGTAGGACGAAACTCAACAGTGTCGTCGAACGGCAGATGCGGTATCAGGCAGTTGCACGGGCCGCGGCAGCCGGAGAAACAAACCTTGCTGCAATTGTTCAACAGAGAACCCCTGTTGAGGCGCTACCAATTTGTTGTGAACTTTGTCCTGTCCGCAATGGTGCATTTGTCCGGTTGGATAATATTAGAAGTCGTTCCCGAGCTAGCAGGAATGCACAAGGTGATGGCAAGAAACCCGACAGTTCCAAGTGGATTCATATGGTTTGTGCTAAGTGGCAAGGGCTAAATTTTGTTGACGAAGCAAAACCCGATCTTCTTGTCGAAGATGTTTCAGATCTGAAGGTGCAATTTCGCCTGCATGATCTCAAGTGCTCAATATGCTTGGGTGAGCGTGGGGCACTCAATAGATGCCGTTTCGAAGGATGCGAGAACTGGCTGCACATCTTATGTGCGCGAATGTCTGGGATGTGCAATGTTGTGCACGGCGAGAATTCTCAAGGAAATGTTGAAGCAAACCCATGGACACTTCTTTGCCCTGACCATTCCAGCATTACATTCCCGGACCCCGATCGGAAGGATGTTGTCCCTGTTCACAAGCTCGTTTTGATGGCTCAAAGCTTCCCGCCTGAACCCAAACTAGACCCAAGAATCATATACGCAAACAGCAGACCTGATAAGCCATTCAATAAGCTAACAGGAGAGGAAAGAAAACAAGCATTTGCAAATGCTCACTATGAGCAAGAGGTTATTGCAGAAGTTCTGCCAAGGCTCTTTGGAGTCCGATGTGAAGTGTGCGATCAATGGGAAGAAGACGGTAAAAATTTGACTCGTTGCCACTGCTGCGGGGTAGTCTTCTGCGATTCTTGCCATGTAGAAGGGGACAACGTCGTCGCCGAGAGAAGAACGAGATATAAATGTATGAAATGCATGTACGAATCGGAAATGAAAAAGCAGAAGCGGGAAAAGGGGGCCGACGCGGAAGAATGGGAAGATCCGCAGTGCGTTATTTGTTGTCAGTATGGCGGGTGGCTTCGCAAAGGAAACGCAGAGCCCGTGTCCAAAAAAGTGTGGGCCTCGAAGTCGAAGAAGCAATACGCTAGATCCTTGTTTGGTCATCAGTTGTGGTGCCATTGCTTGTGCGCCCTGTAAGTTCATATCACAGTTACGGTTGCTTCGTTGGTATCTTGCCGCTTCTGACACGAAGTTGGCTATTTTCGTCGTATTTGCTTTCAATGTCATATGTCCAGCTGGTGTGCTCCCGGAAAAATGCAAATTCATCCTAGCACTGGTTGCGTGGACTTGTCCCAAGTTGTTTTGAGCAATGGGTCTGGTTTTATTCACCCCAAACGAGTTTGTTACTTGTGCGGGAACACCAAAGGCCTTAAAGAACCTTGCGCTGAGGAAGACTGCTGCTTTGGCGGCGATGAACAAGGAAACCTGCCCACTTTTCACCCGACCTGCGCTCGCCAGGCCGGTTTAGAAGTAAAGGACAGCAGCATGATGGATTTCTTGTTTTACGGTAAATCCCATCGAAGAGTCGTTTTTCATTACTTTGCTAGTTCATGTCGTCACTCACGGCTCCCTTTCGTTGCGTATCTTTCCTCTCTCTACTTGTCATTGCTAAGTGAAATGTTACAAGCATGGCGGGAATGAGTTTAATCTTAGGGCTCGTATGGAAGACTTGCTCGAGGTAGAGGTGAAGCGAGCAGGTAAAGGCCTTGCGAACCAGAATGCGCCCATGACGTTTTCAGATACGTCTCGTCTGTTGAATTCATCTATACTGGTTATGCGTATTCTTGGTTGGGCCTGGCGCTGGAGCGAGTGGTGGGTTGAGCACGGATCAAACTGGGAACCCCTCCTAGAAGCGGGTCAAAACGAAAAGCAGATGACAAAAGAGCAGTTGAAAATTGTGGAAAGCACAAGGGAAAGCCGCCGTGATGATGCACGGCGTTGTAGGCTTGCTGCTCTTGGAGCTGCATTGCGAAATAGAAACTATGACGTTGAGGACGAAGATAGCATCGCATACATCGGAGGCTTCGACCATGATTCACTGGACCGTGCCCTCAGGGCTGTTCTAAGCACCAAAAGTCTAGTGGGACCCCTGGAGGAATACGAGATAGACTTCTATGCGGAGTGGCTTGGTAGAGCCTACAGGTCAAAATCCAGGCTCCTCGGATTTGGCGACGACAAAATTGAAGTTGGCAACAGTGCATTTTGTCGACACGAAAAGGATGGGTCACCAAAGTATGAGCTTGGCGCTCGTCCACTCCCTGGGAAGCAAGAGATGCCAGAAGGGCAGGTTTTCGAAGCTCCCGTGGAGGAGCCCGATGATTTTGATGTTTACAACGAAAGAGTTGCCCAAAACGTCGCGGAGCAGGAGTCCTCACGGCCAGTACCAAAGAAGAACGCGGGAAAACCCAAGAAAACTTCAGGTCGGAGAGGGAGGCCGCCCAACAAAGCGCCCCCGGTTGAGATCTCTGCCCTTGAGGAAAATGATTTTGACGAAGCTGAGCTGGAAGTGTCCGTACCACGGAGAAGGGGTAGACCCCCCAAAGCAGCCGCGACGGCGCCCATCGACGAAGAGGTTTTACCAGCGCCAGCTAAAAGAGGCAGGCCAAGCAAGGCTAGTCCGGAGCCGGTTGAATCCACGTCTGATACATTGCCGTCAAACAATAGTACTGCTTATGAAGAGGCGTCAGCTGGGGGGCCCAAACAGAGAAGTTCACTTCCATTGAGAAGTCGCATCGAAAGAGGACGACAAAAGCGAACTCGTCAAGTGGATGCTCCACCACCAGCTCCTGTTGAACCAGAAAAAGCTGAATCTGGAGCAGCAACGACAGCAGTAGCAGCCGAAGTCGAAAAAGCTGTTGCTGAGACAACCGAGAAAGGGAGTGAGCCGGACACCACGACTGGAGAAAACGTTCTCGCGGAGACTGCAACGGCAGAAACAGCAGAACCAAGCGGTAGACGACGGCCTGGGCGACCTCGAAAACGCGCTTTAAGTCCCGACCCGGACGAGATGGCACAGGATGCAAACGAAATAATCGAGCAACCTAAGAAGCGACCGCGTCGAAAGACCCTTGGTGCCTCTGTGTCGTCTCCTGTTTTTCGAAAGTCGGCCCCATCGCCAAGCAAGGATGCTCCACAATCCGTCGTGTACGACAGAGTCAAGAAGCGGGCGCGGAGGAAGCCAGATCTGTTGACATTCGACGCCAAGCAGATGAACAGCAAATCCTACGACGACGGACAGGATCCTTACCATGGATCCTTGAGAAGTTCATCGCGCCAGGCTCTTTTTAACAATCACGGCGAGGCTGATGCCAAGCATCCCGACGAGGATGAGCACGAGTTATCCAGTGATGATGATGGCGATATGCCGATTGCAAAACTTGTTGCGCTTTCTCGGTCTCCTGCTCCAGATCGTAGCTCTGGGGATGGTCAAGAGAAGGACACGTCCGAGACTAGGATCTCCACTGCTGGCAATAGTGGTGGCGAAGAGAACGACAAAAGGGACGATAAACTGGCAGCCAAGCTCGACGCTGAGCCCCTGGACACAAATGAAGGAACGGCGGCAGACACCGCGGGCGGGAATGAAGATGGGGCTTTGGGTTCTCATAATGCCGAGAGCTCTGATGCGGAATCAAGTCTTCAAAAGGGCATCGCCCCAGTCGAACAAGGCAAAGGCGAGAATGGTTCGGGTGGGCAGCTCGATCCAACGAGCGCTGCCAAGAGGGATGATCCTGGTCAACTGAACGACAAACCTGAACAAGCTAAACCTCAAGAAAGCAATAGCCCACCGGCCACAAGTATAGCACTGCAGAACAAAGACGAAGCATCAAATGGCGGAGAACAGCAGTCCACTGAGGAGCCGCAGGCTACAGCGGCAGAACAAGTACCGGGCAGAGAGGACTCCAATCTGTCCGCGAAAAATGCCCCAGCTCTGGGCTCCAACTGTGTCTCTACAACAGAAGCAGCAGCAGAGCTTCCGGAAGGCGAAGACATACCCCAGCAGGCGTGCATCGAGGATAGGTTAGAAAACATTGAAACTTTCTGCGAAGGCGCCGAAGACCCGAAACGAAGAGGCAGGCTACGTGGCAAGTTCCTAGCCGCAGGCATGGATAAATAACGACCAGAGAGCTACGCCGAGTTTTGCATTTTTAACATTTACAGTACTACCAACGTGCAGGGGATAAGATAGATCCAAGTAAAAAAGCTGAAAATGATGTATATAAAAATATGTTACTAATTTCACCAATTTTGTGCGTGAATGAATCCAATATGGGTGTGGTACTGGTACTGCAGTAGCAGACCAAACAATTGCATGGTGGTTACAAGGATCACTACTTTTCGAGCTCTTGACTAATTTTGTTTTCAAAGGATTGCTGTCGTTTTTCTCTTCGTTCCAGGTCGGCAATCGCAGCTTCAATTTCCGCCTCTGGCAAGCCTGCCATTTTCTCGCGTAGCACCATATTCTCTTTGGACCGGTCCAATCCTTCCTTGATGTTACCAACATTTTTCTGAAATTCTTCTATTCCCAAGAAACTGCCTTCCCGATCCTCGTCCCAAGACGCACTCACAATTGAATAGGTAATGCCCTGTTTTTTTTCATTTATTTTGTGTAACAAACGATGTGATTTGACAGCACAAAAATGTGAGGAATCAAAAACAAAAACAAATGTAATAAACATTGAGCGAAAATTCAGAAGAAGAAAAAAACATAAACGCACCAACAAACCCGACACCAAAATCACAATCGTCGTCGTGGCCACAGCTGCCGGTTCAAATTCCAAATTTTTGTATGTGGCCAAATACCAAAAGGCGACAAAGGCTGCCAAACTACCAAAGAGTGGGATGCCCACAAAGGGCAACATGCGTTGTCCCATTCTCATGGCGACCTTTTCGGGAATGGCCGCGGCTTCTCGTTCGGTCTGTACCAATTTGTCGGTTTGTCGAATCTCTCGGACCCGCCTCAACTCGGCATCCTTTTTCTCCGCTTGTTGGCGACGCATTTGTTCCAAAGCGCGTTTGCCTTGACTCATATCGGCTTGCGCTCCTTCTGCCACTACTAGAGGAGTATCCTCGGGTTCACTGGCTTGAAGGATACCAGTTGGTTGTGCTTTGGATGTCGGTGTGGTTGCCACGGGAGTAAAACTTTCGGAAGAGGAAGATTTCTTGGATGCTGTGGGTGCTGCTGGCGCCGCCTCACCAAATCCTTTGCCTCCTTTTTGGCCCTTTTTGGCTTTCGCCATAAAAAGTTGTGTATTGCACAGCTGTTGTCGCGATGAGGGATGTTGCAGTGACTGGAAAGCATCGCTCTCAATTGCAGTGTCGGCCAGAAGGACGACCGCCAAAAGCAGTGGGAAAACACGAGCTGTCATGATGGATGAAGTAGACTAGTCCAGATAGATGCAGGAGTACAGAATGATATTTGTTGGGTAGAGCAGTGTTGTTGCTATCTACAGTGCAAACTATTTCTTTCAACTGTTTTGAACGAAGAGGCGTCCTCATCCTTCTATCAGTTCTTGTACTTGGTACTTTGCATCCATGATGATGTGCCAAGATTTTCCCTCAACAAGAGAGGGTGTCATCGATCAAACTACTTACTACTGGGAGTTGTTAGGTTTGCAGCTAACGGAAACATAGGGCTAGGGCCATAGTTAAGCGCTCATAACCTGAATTACGTCTAGGACCAACGCGCATATCACCAATGAATCAATGAATCACCTGATGATTGAATGAATGAATGAATGAGACAATCAAATGAGTTGAGTTGATGCCAAGACACCAATGCGTAATTCACAACATTCTAGCTAGCTAGCTAGTAGACAGGTGCCGGACAAGCAGGGATACAAGTCGACCTTCTTGCGGAATAAATTAACACAGTGCAGGCAAGTTAAAGTAGGGCAAGCAAAGTCACCTCTGAAAACTCAAGGGACGCAAGATTTTTCAATTCAGGAGAGGATAGCAGATAATTTTATCCTCGATTGAAAGACCAAAATAATGATGAAGACCGGGGATGCTGATAGATCTACCAACCAACTGGCGCATCGACGAAGGCGAAATTTTGAGAACAGCAAAAGCCAATGTCTTGGAAAGCGTGATAAAAGTTTCTCTGGAAGAATTGATCCAAAGGCTGTCAATATTTGTTCTGTGATTAATGAGAGAGATGAATACTACACCACTTCCTCCTGTGCCGGTCGTTGCTTTTTGTATCAAGGTCCAGGCCGGAAAGCGACCACTGAGTTTCAAAGATGGAGAATATCTCATGACAAAATTGCGGATAGCCAGCGGTATTTTGACCTCTCTACGATTGATTCCGACCCTTCAGGTGGGGCAGATCCAATACGTTCCATTGGTCAATTTGAGCATGCTGAAAAAGTTCGTCAATCACAGGAAGGCGAAGGTATAGAGTCCGAGGAAGCAATCTTGATGGAACAATCTTCTTCACAACAATCACCATCAGCATCCGAACAAAAACAATCTATTTTGTGGCTTCGTTTTGAGCCCTTCATTCTGCATGTGGCGTGTAGGTCGCTCTCTGCGACCTCTGCTTTGATGACAGCAGCAAGGCCTGCCTTTAAAAACGTTGGATTGACTACTTGGAAAGATGGCGATTCGAGTGCCAGCAACTTTTCAAAGTATTTAGTAGCAGTATGGGGCGATGAAGGGTTAGATATGCCATTGTCTACCCCAGATGGTTCGAATCCGTTTGCTGGCCATCATGAATGGCTAGCGGATTTGGTCAATGAACGGCATCAGCGAAATTGGGATAAAATCGATCGCTTTGTTCAAAGTGTACGTGATATGCCACTGTCTGTCGAAGAAGACGATACTTGTGATAATGTAGACGATGCAACAAATCTCAAGGTACCAAAGCACTTTGATGTGATTGGGGATATTGCCGTGTTGAACGGTGTGCCCCCCGGGGACGAAGAGGACCAAAAGCGAATAGGGGAAGCGATTTTAAACAAGAACAAGGCCATCAAGGTATGGCTTTGGATAGGTCGAAGCTATGTCACGTATTGTTCGAATACAGCTATTCGTGATAGATACTCATCATTTTTCTTCTTCTTTTGGCTCCTATACCTTGATGAACAGCTTGTGGTTGCCCGCCAATCCAACTTGGAAGGAACGGAACGTGCACCGGGCACCACTGGATTCCTGCCCTTGGCTGGCACTGTTACTCGTTCACCACTTATGACTTCTCACATGGAGTATGGAATCAAGTGCATCGTGGACTTGAATCACACCTTTTTTAGTGCTCGGATGGGGTACGTGATTGTTTCTGTTTCTGTTACGCTGTAGATTGCTACATCCATCCACGCCCAAAATATACTCACACTCCAAGGATGCTTCTACATAATAATCATCTCTATTTATTAGTCCGGAACGACTTCGATTGTGCCAGCAGATTGCAAGAGGAGAGCATGTCTTGGTATTATTTGCAGGAGTGGGAATGGAGGCCCTTCAGATTGCAGGACGAACCGAGGCCCGTTCGGTAGTCGCGGTAGAAATGAATTCTGTGGCAGTCCAATGCATGCGACGTGCGCATCGCATGTTGGAACGAAACAAGGGAGTGAAATGCATAGGTGCCGCGGAACGGTTGGAAATCATCGAGGGAGATGTCCTGGACGTGATTCCACAGCTTCAGGCAAGAAGAAAGACACCCAACAACACAGTTGACGACAACAATGACGACTTGGGATTGCAATTTGATCGTATCTTGGCACCTCGTCCGAAGGAAGGGTCCATGGACGGCGATCTAGGCAAGGGCGATGGCGGTATTCAGTTTCTCCAAGCCCTATTGCCGATTCTAAACCCTAATGGAGGCGAATGCCATTGGTACGATTTTGTAGCCGACCATGAATTCCCTGACTGTATACGAACCCGGACTCTTTTGGAGGGAACCTGTCACCAACAAGGCCTCGACATGGAAGTACTGCACATTGCCAATGCTGGCTCGGTGGCCATGCGACAGTGTCGTGTGTGCGTTGATTTTCGAGTATCTCCACGAAAGTAGTATAATAATAGCATAGCTGGCATTGCAGTATGGAAGCAATGCGCAAATTTCAACTAATTATGATCCATTACTAGTATGATAGCACTAGGCAAGGGGCAACTGGCTCAGCGTCTAGCTAGTAGCTAGAGGCAGCTTTAATAATTAAGACAATGGTTAGGGATAAGGGTACTCGTACGATA
>Ga0163144_10011836_pt1 | contig 18421 bp, 18 predicted proteins | sample OliLak19BULKMAT1_FD_123175 | JGI IMG/M metagenome (GOLD analysis project Ga0163144, IMG submission 123175) | Freshwater microbial mat bacterial communities from Lake Vanda, McMurdo Dry Valleys, Antarctica - Oligotrophic Lake LV.19.BULKMAT1 | ecosystem: Environmental > Aquatic > Freshwater >... | reverse complement strand
GTGATCGGGATGGAGGCGTGCGGGAGTGCGCAGCACGGGGGACGGGCGTTCGAACCGCTTGGGCCTACGGTCAAGCTGATGCACCCGAAGTAGGTCACGCCCTAGGTCAAGACGAACAAGAAGGATCGTCGCGATGCGGACGCGCTCGGCGACGCGGTGCGTCGGCCCACCATGCGCGGTGTCTCGATCAAGACGGTGGAACAAGCCGACCTGCAGGCTGTGCACCGCACGCGCTCGCTCGTCGTGAAACATCGGACCGCGGTCATCACTCAGATTCGGGGGTTGTTGGCGGAGGATGGTTGGGTGATTGGACACTCCCCGGAGACGGTCCGGCCCGCCCTCGTCCGGTTTCTGGATGACGCGGCGTCGGGATTGACCGCCTTTGTCCGGGAGACCTTCGCCGAGTTGTACGCGCCACTGACGGCGCTCGACGCGCGCATCGAGCGGGTGACGCACCGGGTCGAGTGCCTGTTCCGGGCACACCCGGTCTGCTAGACACTGGCGGCGGGGCCGGGGAGTGGTCCGATGACGGCCACGGCGCTGGTGGCGACCGTCGGTCGGCCCCAGGCGTTTCACCACGGCCGGCACCTGGCGGCCTGGTTGAGGCTGGTGCCTCGGCAATATTCCAGTGGGGGCAAGGAACGGTTCGGTGGGATTTCGAAACGCGGCAGTCGGTCTGTGCAGACGCGGGTGATTCATGGGGCGCGCGCGGTCGTGCAGCGGGCCGAGCGGCGGACCGATACCCAGGGACGGTGGCTGTGCGCACTCACACACCGCACAGGCACCACTGTGGCTGCGGTGGCCTGAGCCACCCAAAATGCCCGAGTGATCTGGGCCTTGTTGGCCCATGATGCGGCGTATCGACCACCCGCCTCGGTGCAGGAAGGGCCGCGACGGTCTTTAGGAGGAGAGGAGACGCGAGCCGGATCACACCAGGAGGATTCACACCACGGAGTGCCGCGCGGACGATCCGTGATGACACCAGAGGGACACCCAGCGCGTGCAGACCCTGGACACATTGTCGGCCCCGACGAGGCCGTTGTGCTCATGAGGAGCACGCGCGCGTATGGCATCAAGGCCCGGACACATCTGTGGTCCACCGAGAGGCCGGATAGATACACGCAGCCCTGTGTGTACCTGGTGCATCGCGCGACACGCCGTCGTTGCAGCGAAGGCTGGGTCCATATATCATTTTGTGCTCAAAATCTTCACAAACGACCGAATTGAATAGACGCAATGGAATCAGTAGACAGCCAGCAAGCTTATGATTTTCAAAGATAAACAGGGAAACCTTTGCAACATCGAGCGGTTCGAATCATTGTTCTTCTGCCACGCTTAATCAGCGGGCCATGGGGCAGAATCATCCCAGGGGCCCAGGTTGCCCCTCCGCGGGTCAGGCCGCATTCGTTAATATTTCAAGAACATCTGCTATTCGGGCCTTCTTCTGTGCTTGTCATGTGCGCCTGAAGAAGGCACTCACCATGTGGCCCGGTGCGCACGAGAGGATCCTGTTGGTGAGTATGAGGAGGGGAGTCTCTTCCCTATCGCTCTTCTGCATCGCGACCTAGTGTAGTGAGTCATGCTGTTCTTGTCTTATCCAAGGCAAGCCTGGCCCGGTGCACTTTCGCCAGGATGTCCTGTGTGGTTTTGGTCCACACGAACGGTTAATGCTACTCCCTTTGTGCGGTTCATCCCCGCGCTCGCGGGGAACACTGGTGCTTATCGCCCCAAACTTGCGTGAATCGCGGTTCATCCCCGCGCTCGCGGGGAACACTCAGCATGACGGCCATGGATCAGCAGCCACCGCGGTTCATCCCCGCGCTCGCGGGGAACACCCCTAGTCCTGCATACAGAGCGATCGATGCAGCGGTTCATCCCCGCGCTCGCGGGGAACACGATTCAATTTTCAGCAATTGCGAATAGTCGTGCGGTTCATCCCCGCGCTCGCGGGGAACACAGCTTTTCCGACCCTCAACAGCACTGCCGGTGCGGTTCATCCCCGCGCTCGCGGGGAACACTTCTGTCGCCCGCTGTCTCTCCGCGCCAACAGCGGTTCATCCCCGCGCTCGCGGGGAACACCTTTGGTGCCACGGAGAAATTGAATACTGTTCCGGTTCATCCCCGCGCTCGCGGGGAACACATGAGATATTTAATGCAGATCACTGCAGACTGCGGTTCATCCCCGCGCTCGCGGGGAACACGAGGATGCAGATATTATCAGCATCCGTATCAGACGGTTCATCCCCGCGCTCGCGGGGAACACGCCTAGACCGTGATGAAAGTCTCCTCCAGCATACGGTTCATCCCCGCGCTCGCGGGGAACACACTGCCTTAATTGCTGCTTCAAGCTGACGGGTCGGTTCATCCCCGCGCTCGCGGGGAACACCTGAGTACCAGCCTGTACAAGGCGTTGAAATCCGGTTCATCCCCGCGCTCGCGGGGAACACGCCAGCTCGCCCCGGCGCTCATCTTCCTGCAGCGGTTCATCCCCGCGCTCGCGGGGAACACGCGTCAGCGACGGCGACAGTAAGCGGCCTCGCCGGTTCATCCCCGCGCTCGCGGGGAACACACGCTCCCGGCTGGTGGGGGTCACGTCGTCCCCGGTTCATCCCCGCGCTCGCGGGGAACACTGCTGCCGGTACAGGTTCAGCCAGCCCTAATTCGGTTCATCCCCGCGCTCGCGGGGAACACACGGTTGAGCCGTCCTGTTTGATCTTCTGCACCGGTTCATCCCCGCGCTCGCGGGGAACACCTCGTCAGACTCGTGACAGTCCGGCTAAAATCCGGTTCATCCCCGCGCTCGCGGGGAACACGCCAATTCGTTGATCGGCTCACCCTGATCATCCGGTTCATCCCCGCGCTCGCGGGGAACACGCGCTGGGCTCCCTCTGCCAGCACTGCCGCCGCGGTTCATCCCCGCGCTCGCGGGGAACACTCCATCATGCTCGAACCCCATTTTCCCTGCTGCGGTTCATCCCCGCGCTCGCGGGGAACACTAGCCCACCTCCAGATCTGAGGACGAGATCGCCGGTTCATCCCCGCGCTCGCGGGGAACACCTGTCCAGCACCTGATCATAGGGGATCTGCCCCGGTTCATCCCCGCGCTCGCGGGGAACACATCCACCGCCTCCAGCAACCTATCAGCAGAGGCGGTTCATCCCCGCGCTCGCGGGGAACACGTAGTTCTGCACCCGTACACTATCGCCAACCTCGGTTCATCCCCGCGCTCGCGGGGAACACCCGCGTTCTCGCGTTCTCGGTCCTGGCAATCCCGGTTCATCCCCGCGCTCGCGGGGAACACGCGTTCACACAGTACTTTCATGTTGGTCTCGGCGGTTCATCCCCGCGCTCGCGGGGAACACTTGCACTCGTATTGCCTCTCCCCAGGCTCACGCGGTTCATCCCCGCGCTCGCGGGGAACACTCTTCTCTTATCCTGTTGTTCTACCAAGCAAATCTACCGCTCTTAAATTCCACCGAATTTTTCTGAGGCATGACACGCGTCACGATGGCTGTAGTTTAGGAGCGTCTGCATCGCCTTCTGGGAGAAAACTGACTAACTTCGCGCCATCTATTTCCACAGGTATGCGGCGATTGACTCCCAGAGTCATGAAGTCGAACCCCGCTTCGTTATTGGTGCGCCAGGCCATGACGGCGTTCCCTTCCCCGAGGCCAGCCTTGACGTGCTCCCACATATGATCCCGCACTTTGGATGAGTAGTTCCCAACATAGACGCCGGCGCGGATTTCCAACAGCCAGATGGCGAGCCGCCCACGGAGTCTTGGCGGAGCGTTTTCAAGCACGATGACCAGCATCGCCGATGTTCTCCTGGTTGGGTATGGCTGGAAGGACTTGTTCCTCGAAGGGTTTTGGCCGTGGGATTTCGCCCGCTGCCAGCATGTCTTCTATGCCAGGGATGATGCGCTCTAACAATCGGGTTTCGCGGAAGCTATCACGGCAGGCCAGGCGGACTTGTTGTTCAGGATTCACCGGATTGCGAGCGGCAATACGGAAGGCCAGGGGAACAACCGTCTCGAATTTGTAGACATCGGCCACGTCGTAGACGAAGGAGAGCGGCTTGCCGGTATGGATGAACCCGATGGCAGGCGCATACCCAGCGGCCAGGACGGCGGCCTCAGTGACGCCATATAAGCAGGACGTGGCGGCGGACAGGCAGCGGTTCGGCAAGTCGCCCTGGTCCCATTCACTGGTGTCATAGTTGCGGGCTTTCCATTCCACACCGTATTTGGCGGCAATGCGTTTATAGGTCTCACGGACCCGCGCACCTTCGATGCCACGCAACTGATCCACAGAGCGGCGTTGCGGAGGCTCTTCGCCGAACCGCAACGTATACATTTTGCGCACGACTTTCAACCGGAGTTCATCGTCGAGTGCCAGCTTGGCTTGGTACAGGAGTCGGTCGGCACGGGCACCCCCAGGTTGTCCAGCCGAATAGAGCCGAACGCCGGCCTCCCCTATCCACACGAGCAGCGTTCCGACACGACCAGCCAGGGCGCAGGCCGCGTGAGACACCCGTGTCCCTGGCTCCAACATCAAACACACGACACCCCCAACGGGGATATGCGTGCGTACGCCGTTTTTATCCACGACCACAAAGGCCCCGTCCAGGACATCAAGTTGGCCATATTCAATATAGAGGACAGAAAGCCGTTCCTTGATGGGAATGGGTTTCAGCGGGGGAAGGAGATCAGCCATTCAAAGACTCCAAGCCGTTATACACGTCGAACCAACAGCAAGCCACAGCCGAAGCCTTTGGCCGGGCCGACAACAAAACATCTTCATGCTAACGGCACAACCGACAGGAGCCCAAGCCCCATGACTTTGCCGTGACCAATGCCGGTTTTCAGGGCATCTTTGAATTTGGCCGGTTCGTTCACCGAAAGAATCCCGTCGTACAGCACCGAGAAAATCCGGATGCCATTACCAGCATGCTGTGTGCCCCGGAGCATCTGTTCTTGGGAAACCCGCACATCAACCCGTTCCTGTCGTGCTTCCGAAAGATCAAAGGACGGCAGTTGTGGAAGCAAGAACCCGTGCAGGTGTCCTTTTCGCGCAATCCATTGTTCTTGCTCCTCTAGTCGCAGCAATCCTAACCGCCTGCCATCACGGGTTACACATGGGTTGGCGCGCAGCCTGAAGCGAAAGCGCTGTCCGGCCTTGAGCGAATGAAGATTAAGTCGGTCCTTCAGGTCAATGGCCGGATCGGCCTTGGCCAACCACCCTTTCACACCTATTCCCGCCCAATCCGGCATCGTTCGACTTTGTATAAGAATCCGTGGACATCCGTCTGGATCGGTCTCCGGCTCAAGCCTCCACAAGATTTCTCCTTCCGGGCATTTACGGTCCTGCGGGCAAAACCCTCGACACAATGTGGCATGAAGCTGATAGGGATCAGACAGGTCACGTCGGGCCTCCCGGCATCTCGGATCAAGATGGATTCTATGCAGAAACATGGTTCACCTCATGAGGAAAGGGAATCCATTCCGAGAGGACGAACCGCGCTCCAAAGCGCCGCTCGGCAAACGACGACAATGGCTGGTCCATCTTGAGTACGCCCGATCCGTCCTCGGACTCGAAGGAGACCAATACCTTCTCCGGAGGATCTTCCCATCGTCGCAGCGAGGCAATCCAAGGCCAACGAGCCAAGGCGTCTCGCAATGGCATGTCCTGTACGCCGTTCTCTATCCAAATCGACTCGGAGGGCACATAGGATTTGCGACCCAGCGCCAAAGGCCAGACAGGATTGCACAGTGCGGCATGGACTCTCTCCAGAAGGGAGCGCTCGTCGCATTCCAGCCCCACAAGAAAAACCGCATCGGCAAGATAGAAGCGCTGAGACACAACGCCATCCTCGGACTGCTTTCCATCCGCCTTGATGATCGTGTCATTACCAGCGCATCCCGCTGTCTGATAGTCCTGCTTGGGGACACCTGGTCGATCGTGACGAACTCCCATGGAGAAGCGCGTGAGCGGTTCCAGATCGGTCCAATTCTCGCGGTCGATCCCCATAGCTGCGGCCAAAAGTCCGATGACGCCGGATTTACTTGGCTCCTTCCCGGTATCGCGTTGGTCGAAGCGGCTGGTGGTGCCCCATGACTGCATGGGGCCCACGAGGCGAAGCAATAGGGTTGGCATGGCTTACCCCTTTCCTGATTGCAGTGCTTCCATGGTTTTCGTAAGAAGGTTCTCCAGGGAATCAACCTTGGTCCCAAATTCTGAAAGATCTGCATCGACCAGGTTCAGCACAAAGGCTTTCTCATTTCCACCAAAGGCTGTGGCCAGGGCCTTGGCTTTTCCTACAAGCTTTGTTGCTGACTCCTTCGTGATCGATTCATCTTTCTTCACGCGAAGTGCTGTTTCAAAGGCATTGGCCAGATTACGGGGCGCGGTGTTGCGTCGAACCGAGACTGCCACGAACTCCGGCGGATTGTGGGCAGCGAAGGTGTTCTGCTTGCCGGTGGGTTCAGCTACCACGAAACCTTCCAAAAAGGCCCGTAATCCCTTTTCCGCCAGCGCGGTATCGCCCTGGAGATTTGCCACCAGCTTCTCCCAGTCCACCACGGCGTAGCGATAAAAGCAGGCCGAATTGAATTCCACCGTGCCCATCATGTCGGCACCAGCAGTGTCTTCAGGCTTGAGATCATCTACGGCAGTGTAGAAGTCAAATTCGCGTTCGACAGCATGGGTCGAGATGGCGTGAGCCACCTGGCAGGCAGCGTTCTGGTTCTTCTCGGGCATGTCGGCCAGCATGCGACCGAACAGCGCAATATCCACGGCCTTGCCACCGTTGAAGATGGAATCAATGCGTTCCTGAACTTCTTTCGGCGCACCACTGGCGACAGCCTTCTTGCTTTTTTCCTTGCCCTTCTCACTGGATTTTTCCGCTACAGAAACAATCTGATCCCAGAATTCATGAATCGTATCGGCCAATGCTGCTATTTCTCTTTGCCCAAGGAAGAGCAGGTACTGGGTTTTGCCGCCTTCAGCCGCTTTGAGTTTTACATACGCCAAGGCGATTTCCGCCTTGGCCAAGGCTTCAGCTTTGTCACGCTTCCCGGCGAGCAGATCAGCGATAGCCTGATATACGCGTTTGGTTCGTACAGCAAGCTCATCCGAGTTGAAAAAACCTTCTTTTTTCTTTTCGTCAAAATACCCGCGCACCGCCCGCTTGCTGCACTGGCTGGATACGCGGGCACGGCGGGTACCACCGAAAAGGGCGTCCTTTGGTGCGCCGGTATCATCGCGGTTCAGGTTCGACGGGGCGAAATTTTGCAAAGCGTGAATTTCAATCAAGGTTTTCATACGGCTTTCTCCTTCTGGGAAGTGGGTTCTGTTTCCATATCGTCTTTCAGGTTTCGATAGAAATCTCGCGCCCAAGCGGTTTGCGTGCGTTTGAGATCATCGTCCCAATACAAAAGGCCCTTCAATAGACCCGCGAAATCAAGTGGGTATTCTTTGAGTAAGGCAATCATCTGTCGGAGACGATGTGGGAGCTGGTTATGATCTGAATCCAGCAGGGTGATGAACCGTCGTTCGATGCTCGGCGACTTGTCTTTTGCAAAGTACAAAGCCTGACATGCCTTGCCGATCGGCGCCTTTTCGTCGGAACGCCCCTCTCGCCAGTGCGCCGCCCAAAGACCGGCGACCAGATAGTGCATCTCCCGCTGCCATGAACTGCTCTCGTCCTTCACAAAGGGTTCGACATAGGGATAGGCGGGGACGTATTGCCCCGGATCGAAGGCGAGGCTTCGCCGCAGCACCGCCCGCACTTTTGTGTCTTTCTCGTTCAGACCTTCTAGCCATTTGATGAATCTGCTCATACACTTGCCTCCCGTGGTTCGAGTTTCGCAATCTCTTCGTTCAGCTCCTTCAGTTTGCGCAGCACCGAGCCCTCGGCTTTCACGAGCGCCCGAATGGTCCAAGCATCACCCATGGAAACTGTAGCCCGATGTTGCTCCCATGCCATTTGTAAAGCGTCTCGAACGTATTCCAGCCATTGACAACGGATGTCCTCGGAATCACGGTCGAGCGTGTATTCACCAAGGATTTCGTGGAAGCGGGATTCCAAGACAGACCAATACCAGGAGTTTGCGGGCATTTGCTGAACAAAGTTTTTTATGTCTTTCTTGTCAGGGGGTCTTTCGCCACGACTCAGCACATTTCTGGCAAAAGAACTGCAGGCAACCCAGAGAGCCTTCTGAGCTTCCTCTGCAGCGGTGAGAAGTTGTTCAATTTCTGTTCGGACTCTGCGCTCTGCAGCCAACGCCGCAGGGAGGACAAAACGTTCCATGCGCCAAAAATCCACATTCGCATTTGGAGGTGTGTATCTCAGTCCGAGGACCAGTACAGAATTCGGCAACAACTCTGCTTTTCTCCCTGCCAGCCTAAGTGAATTTTGAATTGTTAATGGAGCATTACCTGTGTCGTCGGGCAGTAGAGAATTGAAGTCTCTCCATGTTCCGCGATCTTCCCTGAACTGGACAGGCAACGTCCCATAAGTTCTGTCAACTTTGTAGGGCTGCATCGGGTCAGGATTCTTTGATGGATTCTCAAAGCCTTGTCCAGCAACAAACCTCGCGAGTGACACCTCACCTGAAGGTAACTCCTCAAGAAAGATCATGCGAGGCTGCCATGAGTAAAGATCTGAATATCCGGACGCCATCTGTTTTGGAACATTGAGAGGGAGCATTTTGGGCTTGCGCTCCCACAATGCGGAATCCGCACGCATTACCTCCCGATTGGGATACGGTACAAGGTTGTAACAAAGCGTTTCGTGAAGATTGTGCCCGAGCGGAATACACATCAATGCATTGGGAGACGGCGATGGGTAATAGCCCCTCCCACCACTGAGTGAGAATGTCATCGTCGAAACTAACCACCGGGCGCATTCTTTTGGCTTTCTCGCACCGGGATCGCTTGTGTCAGTGTGATCGAAGAGAACTTTGTTCGATGTCGCGTTATATTCGGCAGCAAGTTTGCTCCAGGGCTCAATCTGATCCTTCGGGACATTCGGGTTCTGCCCAAACGGATACTTCTCATCAAACAGCCAAAACCTATCCCGCCACTTTCCCAGATAGGCCGTGATCTTGTCGCTCGGCAGGCCAGACTTGAACAATGTCTTAGCTTGATCGCTGTCGGTCGGTCCGTGCAAAGCGCGGTACAGAACGGCAAGAAGAAAGCGATGTAGCGCAGCGACTACCAGCGGCGAGGGGTCTTCGATAGACGCAATCTCTTTGGCTCGCAGCAGGGTGTCCTGGATACCCAATTCGTCGCGGGTTCCATCGGGGAATCGCACGGGTATCCATTTCTCATCGATCAAGTTGAATCGGCTCATTCGGACTCCTTTGGCTCGTACACCAACCCCAGATCCTCATCAAGTCGCATTGTGGCATCTTCGGTCCAGTAGCCATCCGCATTCAGTACCAGTGGAAAACAGTTGCGCAAGAGTGACGATTTCTTCCAGCCCTCTGGTACCCCAGACGCCTTCAGTTTCTTGACTACCGACTTCCGTGAAAGGCTGACTGCCCGTAGAAACCACGCGTTAGACTGTGCGAAGTTCGGTGTCTTCCGAGAATCGAAACCGTCGTCCAGCCATAACGGGATCGCCACGACCGAGTCTTCGCCAAGTCTGGTTTGGGCCATAAGGGTTCGATGGACGTCTGGTTCGTCTTCGTCGTAGAGAACGAATTTCGCTGGATCATTCCAGGATGCGTCGTCGGGCAAACCCATGATCGCCATATTGGCCTGTTGACGGTGAGATATTGCTTTTCCCTCGGCAAGCACTGCCTTGTCCATCCGCTCTTCCAAACACTCTGGCACGACCACCTGCTCTTCGTAGACTTTTTGCACCAAGATGTCGATCTCATCTGGCAGTATCAAGGTCTGTCTCTGTCCTTCTTGAATCAGAATCCAGGTTCGCAACAAAATGTCCTCGCGATATACCGATCCCCACCAGAGAGGCTTTCCGAATGAGGGCGGTTCGTCGCCAGTCAACCCCGCTATCAGTAAGGTTGGTTCGGAAACGGGTCTGGATGATCTTGCATGCCGCCACAAGCGCCCTGCACGTTGCAGCACGAGGTCTATGGGCGCGAGGTCGGTTGCGATCAGATCGAAGTCCAAGTCCAAACTTTGTTCCGCTACTTGAGTGGCGATGAGGATTTTGCGTCCGGTCCGATTTGTCCCTTCCCCAAAGGTCTCTAACGTCTGGTCCTCCCGTTTCTGTCGCCTGTCTGCTGGGAAGCGTGCGTGGAAGAGGAACACTTCCGTTCCATCTAAGAGCCGTTTGCCAACCAGCTGACCTTCCCGCATCAGAGGCTCACCTGCGGGGAAGAGTTGGTATAGGTCTTGAGCACGCTGGACTGTATTGACGAGTGCCAGCCCCATGCCACCATCGGCAAGACCTTCCTCCAATGCTGCATGCATGGCTGGCAAATCTGTCGGAAGTCCCTGTAGCCGCACTGTCAAACGTCGTTGAGGGTCAGCCTCAAAATGTTTCTGGCGTGGCTTCTCACCAGGACAGAAGATTGATAAGCGGGGGTAAGGCTTCTCAGGTTCTGGCAAGACGGAGCCAACTACCTCCGCTAACTTGCGTCGAATCGACGGAGGCAGGGTTGCGGAGAGAAGCACCACCGATGACCCCAGTGCCAGGAGCCAGCGCAGCAGGTGAACCAGGAGCGTGCCCGTATAGGCATCATAGGCATGAATTTCGTCGAAGACGACCACCCTATTCGCAAGACCCCACAGCCGAACGAAATTGTGTCGCACCGGTAGAATGGGCAGCAGCGCCTGGTCCACAGTACCGACACCGTATTCCGAGAGCAGCGCTCGTTTCTTGTTTGTGAACCATTCTCCTGCGCGAACCTCGCCACCCGTTTCTGGATCGTGTATCCCAGACACTTTCAGATCCTGAAAGGTGTCGTTTAACAACGCTCCGCCATGCAGTAGTTGCAAGTCGAGCCATCGATTCGTTCCTTGGCTCTGCAGAAATTTGAGCGTTCGCTTAAACATGGCATTGCCCGTGGCTTTGGTCGGCAAAGCTATGTACAAACCTCGATGTCCGAAACGTCGCTGAAGTTCCAGATGTGCGAAGAAGGCCGCCTCGGTCTTGCCTTCACCCATGGGGGCTTCCAACAGGAGGATGGCTGGCGTCTTCAAATCAGCCAACGCATCAGCCACCGCCTTCTGTAACGGTCGTGGAGCGAATCCAAACACTTCCTTGAAAGACTTTGCCTCCGTGTTGAGCGGAGTTCTGGGTTCCCATCTAAGGCTGTCTAGAGCCTGGTTGGCTTTCATGCGGCGTTTTTGCAACCAACCGTGAAGATCATCGCAATCCTCAGAGGTTCCAAAAGGAAACCAATCCTCGTTGGAGCCGATCCAGTCGGCAAAACTTGTGAGTCCCGACAGCAACATGAAGTCAGGGCCGGTAAGAGTCTGTTTAGTGGGCGTAACGGTGGGATTGAGAACCGCCAGGAGTGCTTCCACGAGACCGCAGCGCGTTTCAGTCCATTCGTCTTTCCCCAAAGCACGCCTATCGCCCATCAGACGATCAAGAGTGCTTGGGGAAGCCCTCTCTCCATGATGACACCCCACCGCATCGGCCACTAGTTCCGCCAATTCTTCCGGCCACCTATTCTTCTGTAAAATTTCCGACAGGGCAATCTGGCTTACAAAGGCGTGGTTGATCTCTGTATTTGGACTCCGTCCAGAGTCCATGCCGGACAGATTCTCCCACTTGCATTGAAACCCGGGACAGGCCTTCCCTAAGTCATGACAGGACACGACGAGCAAAAGCCACGCGCGGGCATCCTCCCATTCCATCCCCAGTATTGCCGCCATCCTCTTGCGCGTCGGTTCCGGTTCACGCGCTAAGATGGCGTCTGCGCTGGCAGCCACATCCAGCATGTGGAGAACCAGGGGATGCCACCTAGCCTTACCATCCTTGGAAGTTTTCGCCCAAAGGTTTGTCAGTGTTTTGTCCATCACCTAATCATTGGGATCAAATGATCCTGCATTGTGTGGAATGATCAGGCTCGCGACGGGATTTTGGAGAGATGAGATAGGTCTGAACATCGGGATGGAATTTCCCGAGGTCGTACCTGAGTCTGGCCCAGTAGTCGAATTCCGGCGCACCGAACTTCGCCGCACATGATGCGGCCCGTTCGGCAACGCGTTCGAGATAGGTCACCACTTCGTGCTACTCCCCATCCCGTTTATCCCATGCGGATAGAAAAGCACGGCTGATCCCTCTTGTGGCTGTGAAGAATACCCCCTTAGAGAGATTCCCACAACCCACCAATAGGGCTGGTTTTCCTCCTCTTGGAGAGTATGGGGGAGCAAAACAATAACAGGAAGACGGGAAACGGTGAAAAGCAACTTGCGGGGGATTCGGTTTTGCCAGTAACCAGGGAGACAGAGATGCCTGACGGCTTCCAACATGTCGACCGCGTAACGTTGGCCGTGCTTCAGATTGAGGGCCACGTGATTGGCCCCGTGGCCTTCCAACTTCCGCAAAAGCTCGATATAGAGCGATTGCTCAAGGGTCTGAACCGACTGGGTGCGCCTTCGGCGGTCAATTGTCTCCACTTCTCAATCGCTTCAGACTGAGCCGCCGGAGACTAGTAGACAGCTATCTTGTCAATAGGGACCCACAGGCATCGATAGATAATTGATTCCTCGATCTTCTTTCCTCTACCATCCTCCTTGGGAAGACCGCCCATCGAGAAAGGGGGAGGACGATGGGCGTTTATCGACGAACGGATACAGAGACCTATTGGATGTCACTCGTGATGGACGGGACGCGCAGGCGACAGGACACGGGCGTGCAAGACCGCAAGGTGGCGGGAGAGATTTTCGCCGCCTGGCAAGTCCAGCTGGCTCGGGAGCGGTGGCTGGGCATCCCCGCTGTGAAACCCCAGCATACAGTCCGCGAGCTCTTGACCGAGTACGCGGCGAAAGTGACGCCGCGCAAATCGCCCGCTTCACAACAGCGGGACCGCGTCGTGCTCGCGCGATTCACGACACGGTGGGGCACGATCGCCTTAGACCACCTGAGCAGCAAAACCCTCGAGGACTATCTGACGGAGCGATTACACGACGTGACATTCGCCACCGTGAGCAAGGAGCTCGGGATCTTGAAATCGGCCTATGCACGCGCGCTGCGGTGGGACTGGGTCAGCACGACGCTCTTTCGTGGGATCACGCTCAATCAGGAGGGCGAGGAGCGGGTGCGCTGGCTCACGGATGCGAAGGAAGCGCGGTTGCTCGCAGTGGCCGCACCCTGGCTCCGCGAGATTGTCCTGGTGGGGCTCGACACCGGGCTTCGTCGGAGCAATCTAGTGGGGCTCCAGTGGAGTTGGGTGCAGGAGCGAGGCACGGTCCTGCTGGTGCCTCGGCAGCAGGTGAAGGGCAAGAAAGCGACGGTGCTGATTCCCTTGACCCGACGCGCCGCGGCGATTCTCCAGCGGCAGATGCGACGCGCGTCCGACGTGTTCACGCAACCGGATGGACGGGCGTATGCGCTGGAACAGGTGGGTATGGCGGTCCGTCGCACCGCCAAGCGGGCGCAGTTGCCGGGGGTGAGCTTGCATGTCCTCCGGCATACGTTCATCAGCCGCCTGGTGCAAGCGGGACGACCGTTGCCTGAAGTCGCGGCCCTAGCTGGGCACCGCGATATCAAGATGACGCTTCGGTATGCCCATCTGGCGCCGAGTCATCTCCGAGCGGGGATCCAAGCGTTAGAGGATCGGCAGGTCGGTCAGCCGGCAGGACGGGGGTTATCCACAGATCTCCGTGTCACGCCGGTGTCACAGGATTTTGGTGGGATCGCGTAAGTGCTGGTGTCCCCAACGGGATTTGAACCCGTGTTACTGCCTTGAAAGGGCAATGTCCTAGGCCAGGCTAGACGATGGGGACAAAACAGAGCTTACAAAAAGAGGAGCATTCGTACCATATTTCAGACTCATGTGTCACTAGATGGCGCGGTCAGCCCTCACAACAGCCGGTCGCGTTTCTTCTTCGACTTCGATAGAATAAAATGCCTCGAACGTATTCGGTCATCATCAACTGGTAAGGACCAAGGAGCAACGACTCATGACACGGTCTCCAGTCGCATCATACAGATCACTGCTGCTCGTTGCCTGCTGCCTGATAGGAGTAGGGTGTGCCCACGATACCTACCAAGAACGGGCGAACCTGATTAAGAACCATGCCGATGCGTTCTATGACAGCCTGAAAGCCAATCGAGTGGAATCTGCGATCCGGGACAATGAGCAGATAGAAGCGATGGCGAGCCAAATGGGAGACACCGTCAGAAAACGGGCCGGGCAACAAGGCACCACAGCCGTGGAACGAGAGTTTGCCTTGATGACCACGGCCAACGAAGCTGCAGCCACAAACTGGCTCGCGTTGGGCCAATACTTCACCATCAAGCGCCAATACCCCCAAGCCCGCGCGACCTATCGACGCGTGATCGACACCTATATGAATCCCACAGACAGGCCATACCGAGAACAGGCCCTGCGCGCCTTGAGGGATTTGGACATGCTGAGTCCTCCCACTAACACAATGACAAATCCGTGAACGGCGACCGCCTCCTGCGCCAGCCCTCTCGAATACTTTTGATCGCACTCCTGCTGCTCAGCTGGGGGTGCGTCCACCGAATTCACGTCACCCCTGCTCCTCCAACTGTTTCGCCTACCGCCATCGCGCAATCGCTACAAGTCATTGTGCCATTTCTCGCGGTGGAAGGAGCCGATCACAGGCCGGGCATCGCCTTGCTTGAATGGCCAGCTGAGGACCTTGGTTCTGCTGTGATCCACTATATTCAATTGCGCCAGTCATTTGCTTCGGTAAGCAACAAACCGGCTGACCTTACCCTGACCGTCAAAGCCTGGCTCACATTGCGATCCCGCGGCCACTACCGTTACAGTCTGCGCCTGGAATCAGCGCTAGGCGCTTCGGAGAAACTGCCGATCAAGTCGTACCTGATAGAAAAAGAAGCCATTGGATCGAGTGTTCGGTGGGTGACGGCTTCGGATCAAACCCCCATTGCAGAAACGGTCCAAGCCGCACTCGACGACCTACTCTCGCAGATCGAAGCCGATCACCTCTTATATTTAGATCGAAATGGACCGCGCTGAGGGCGAGAGGGATCTAACAGGATGCAGAAAAAAACTTCGGCAGAGTTCTTGGCACAAGAAGAACACCCCTTAGGATGTTCCCAGAAAGGCTGTCCAGCGACCCGTGAGTCGTCAACCGTGAAAATTTTTGGAAGACGTGCCGTCGGCGGTCCTACGTTTCCCCTGTCACGGTTCTTGAGAATGAGGCGAGCACGAAGCTGGCGGGCTTTTTCAACATCCTACGAGTAAGTCCGAAACCGTCGGTGGAAGAGGCCCATCACTAGACATCCGGCGGCCATGCCCACCGCAAACATCGCACCAACCATCCAACCGGAAGAGAAGCCCATTCCCCTCGATTCACGACGTCGAAGTTCCCGACCCAGATTGGGCATATGGGATTCCGGCCCAAGCCATTCATCCTCTGATGAACGGATCAAGCCTTTCTTGAAGAGAATGGCAGTCCTTCTTCCATTCATGATTCCCCTACTTCCCTGCAAGTCCACCGATTCCGATCCCACCTCCGAAGCTGGAACTATTGGGCTTAGGCGGTATGAGAACCAGTGTAGTTTCCCCAGGCCTCATTGACTTGTGCGGTCGAAGCCGGTTCATACACATGGCAATCGAGACGTAGCGAACGATCACCGAGCGGAATGTTCAGAGCGTCACAATGATGCGGCCCATCGGCATTGTGGTGTTGATTGAGACGAAAATTGCGACAGGACACACACATCCTCGCGACAGAAATCTCCCCTTGGTCTTGGAGACTATGAATCACCTTCACCAGGGAGCTGAGAAGTGCGACCTTCTCCGACTCCGAGAGTGTCTCCGCTGCAGTCGCCAGCCGATCGGGCATTCGGGAAGAGGGTGTACAGGACCGATTCCCTTTGGCCGTCAACTGCGCCATCACAACCCGTCCATCACTCATATCGCGACGCCGTCGAACCAACTGCTTCCGTTCAAGCGTGGCAATAACTTCTGACGCAGTCGGAAGTCTGACGACCAACTCGTTTGCCACCGTAGACACGGTCGCGCGTTGCCCGGGTTTGGACCGAAGAAGCGTGAGGACCTGCCGTTGTAGCGGTCCAAGACCTGCTCGACCTTCTCGTCGCCACGTCCGGCTTTTCATCGCAAGCCCAATCTTTTCCAGGCCGGCCGCCAACTGAGTCGTCAACGCAGCCGCATCCTGTAACACCAACGACTTCTTCCCGCTCCTGAGTACGCGTGGTTTCGCCATAGAATCCCCTCCTTAAATACCAGTATGTGGGCAGTGTAGTGCGCACGCTGTCCCCACGTCAAGATTCCAAATAGCACTTTGAGCGGTACCCCACCATACGTGGTACAGAGGGAGAAAACGATCAGAATATGCCGACTGGCCCACAAGATGGAATCAGAGATCGAAGGACACCACCTGTATTCCGGATGCGCCCGGAAACACTTCAGCAACGATTCACAGCCAACAGCACCGGATTAGGGTGGCCTGCAACCCAGGCGAGCCACCATTCGGTGCTGAAGGCCACAGCAGCTGTTATCGGGTTGGTCACCTTGCGTGCCAAATGGCCAAACAGCCTATGGGGAAGCGGATGTCGTGTTCTTGAATATACTGTTTCACCTTCACAAAATCGTGTTCATACGAAAAAACTGGTGAATGCACGCCGATGATCACCAACCCCTTGTCCACATACTTCCGATTCCATTGTTTCACGTAGGGCTCGACATTTCGGCAGTTGTAGCAGCCGAAGGTCCAAAACTCGACCATCACCACCTTGCCCTTCAGGTCAGACAGATGTAAGGGTGCGCTGTTCAGCCAGATCTCGTTCGTCATGTCTGGCGCCTTCATGCCGACTCCCGCATTGACGACCACCCAGGTCAGGAGCAGGCCTGCCACGATCACACTCAAGCCGATCGTGATGCGTTCAAACATGAGGCCTCCCTCTCGTCCGTTACGGAAAGCATCGCGGTTCGGATCTACGTCGCAATCGCAATCGCCGACGTCGGGTACTTCGTGAGGTCCATCACGATCATGTGGAACAGGTTCGACAGGACTGCAACGGCGACGCATGGCGACCATGACCCAACAATATGTTTCCAACCACGGGAGGCCTCCTATCTATGCGCAGAGCCCCCGCATTTATATCCCCGCGTACCACTCGTACCCTTGATCATCCTCCCAATATCTGCCCTTCCCACCGGCAATGCCGGACAGTGTCTCGACCAATTCGATCTTGGTCACATACTTGGCGTGTTTGTACCCGAGTTGGCGTTCAAAGCGGAGTCGAATCGGCACCCCATGGGGAATATCCAGCGGCGTACCATTCAACTCGTACGCCATGATCGTTTGCGGGTGATTGCAGTCGACTAGGGCCATGCTCTCGTAGTACGGCACCCCCTCTTCGTCCACATCGGCGCAAAGGAAGATCGCAAACTTGGCATTCGGCAACGGCTTGGCTTGACGTAACAGATCGCCGAGCGGGACGCCGGTCCACTTGCCGATGGCACTCCAGCCTTCGACACAGTTATGACGGGTGATTTGTGTCCGCGAGGGCAATTCTTTCAGCGCCGCGAGCGACCAACTCATCGGGGTCTGAACCAAGCCGCCGACCTCGACCGTCCACTCGGAAAAATTCTTCGCTACATGCTCGGCATACGCTTCAGTGCCCGGATCGATATTGCCGTTCGCCGGAAACACCTTCGAGATGTCGGCTTCTCCATATTCCTTGCAAGAGCATTCGCAGCCGTGATGGCCCGTTGCACTCGGTCAGTCAGTTTCTCCGTCTGGCTCAATATCGAAGGGAACCAGCTACTCTGCGGCAGATTATCGCAGCCGGCGAGAGCCACGAGACTTGCTGCTCCCAAGGTCCCCTTCAGAAACTGTCTTCGTTCCATCTCGCGTTCATGTGGAACCATGGTGCCTCCTCAATGTGTCAATGCGATGCCAAAACAAATGCCAGATACCTTTCCCGCAGGATGTTCAAAAGAGCTGTTCGGCAAGGCCGCAGCGAGTGAAGACCCGGAGGCGTACCCACTGGGGTACGTTGAGTGCCTGAACGATCCGGGAACAACGCTGGCAGCTCTTTCAACATCATGCCTCATGCTTCACGACAAACCATCCCGTCACCATCGAGCGGATGTTGTTGAAGAACCCTGTCAGAATCACTTCCACCACAGAAGTGTCCCAACGTTTTCTGGGTATGCGCGTGTAACCGGATGAACCGCAACGGGTTTTCCATGATTTCGTCTGTCACCGACTTGAACCGTGAACGCATGGTTTGCGACCCTGCGATGAGG
>Ga0163144_10011835_pt1 | contig 18425 bp, 15 predicted proteins | sample OliLak19BULKMAT1_FD_123175 | JGI IMG/M metagenome (GOLD analysis project Ga0163144, IMG submission 123175) | Freshwater microbial mat bacterial communities from Lake Vanda, McMurdo Dry Valleys, Antarctica - Oligotrophic Lake LV.19.BULKMAT1 | ecosystem: Environmental > Aquatic > Freshwater >... | reverse complement strand
GACGGTGATAATCGCATGATTCCTGTCTCCTTAAAAGTTTTGGTGTTCTCTCCAAGGGGGTACCCCTTGCCCGGCCATTGTGCTGTCAACATGTCCTCCGTGTCGGGCGAGGTATCGCAGCGGACTTCACCATCGCCAGAATCCCAGTTTTCAGCGCAATGGGAAGGTCGGTCCATGCGGCGACCACCGCCGCCAACTCGGGATCGGTGGGGGCTTGGGGGGTGGGTTTCGGTGTCGAATAGCTGGCAGAATGGCTGGGGGCCACACTCCGCCCTTCAGAAACCTCTATTTTTGTAGGGTTTTCTGCGCTATGGGGACAGCCTTCCAAGCTGTACGTCGAGGGTTCGAATCCCTTCGCCCGCTTTGCCGATATGCCACCCGAATCACGCAAAAACCCCGGCACTCGCCGGGGTTTTTCGTTTCCTGGTTGACCACCTGGCATGTAGGGGTTGACCGGGTGATTGGCCAAAGCTTCACGGCTTGGTCATCTCGTAGGTATCGAAGAGGCGGCCCTCGACGTCAAAGGCCTTGAACTGGATGGTCTTTCCTTGCAAGGCGACGTAACAAAAGTGGTGGGCTGGGTTGAAGTGGAGGCTGAACCATGTTCGCTGAGGTGCGGCCTTCTCTAGCCCACCCCCGCCGCCGCCGCTTGTGATGTAACGCACACCCCGGTCCTGATCTACCTTCATCTGGTAGATCGGCCAGGTGCGCTCGTAGACGTGGATGTGCCCGTTGAAAGCCACATCAACGCCGAAACGCTCATAGAGCTCGACAACCTTTCGAGCGTTGCGGTCGCCCCAGAACGAAGGGCCTTTCATCGTGTCGCCGTAATCGTCACTGTCTGAGGAGAAACAAGGGTGGTGGTGGCAGGTAAACTTCCACTCTGCCGTGCTGCTTCCAAGCTCTCGCTCTAACCACTGATACTGCTCGGACCCGGGCGAGAGGTCCCGGTTGCTGTCAACCATGAAGAACTGGCAGTTGCCGAACTTAAACGTATAGTAATATTCTGGCCGCGGGAGCGAGAAGTAATCATAATACCAGTGGCTATCGTCCTCGTGATTCCCGATGGTGGGAAATACCGGGACGTGGGCCGTGAGCACGCTGGAAGGCTCGAAGAGGTCCTTGAGCCATTGGGCCTTGCTGTAGCCATCATCCACCACATCCCCACAGTGGATCTGAAAGTTGGGGCGCATACCAAATGCCAGTTCGCTCACGCGGCGTGTTACTTCCGGGTTGCGCTGGGTGTCGCCGATCACCGTGAAGGCGTACGCGCTTTCAGGCCCGACCGCGGTCTGAAACGTCGCGATCGGTGCGGTAAGAACCCGTCCCCGATCATCTGTGCAGGTCACGCGGTAGAGGTAGGCCGTGGCCTGTGTTAATCCCTGGATCTTTGCTTCGCTTATGAACTTTGGCTCGCTCGTAGTAACTGAACCCGCCGCACTTAATGCGGCCTTCTCGGATGTTCCTGCATTGATCCCCAAGAGCGCTCCAGAGGGCGAGAGCAAACCACCGTATTCCACTCGCATGGTCGTGGGCCGGCTCGTCTCGCACATCACCACCATCGAATCAAGTGTCGCGAACTGTAAGTATGGCTTAACTAAAAAACTCAGCTCTTCGGCGAGCGGCGGCCGCCAGGCTACCGCATTCGAGGATTTCTCCGCCGCGGCTTTGATCTTCTCTGGCGGCACTGCGACATTATATAATTTTACTTCGTACAGCGCACCGTTGAAGGGGTGCTTTTCGTTATCATCCAGGTAGCACCCGATAGTTAACTTTGAGCCACTCTCCGGTGGCGGGTAAAGGATATCTCCGGACTGCTGCGTACTGCTCGCCTCCAGCTCGCCGTTGACATACAGCCGCTGCTCCTTACCGTCGTAGGTTCCAACGACATAATACCACTGCCCGATCCCCACAACGGTCGTCCCGCGGATGGGTGTTAACTTTCCATCCCCGTCGTCCCCGCCTTTGCTCGCCAGCGAAAACATAAATCGTTCGCGGTCATACCCCAGCGTCCAACCGTACTCTCTTCCTCCATTATCCAGCGTCAGGCCCGCGACGCTCCCATCGCCGCGCATCTCAGAAAGGTTCACCCACGCCGAGACAGTGAATGCCTGTACAGGCAGCTTGGCCGCTACACCGGGTGCGGCTACATCTATCTCAAGCCACGAGTCCTTGCCATTAAATACCACGCCCTCAAGCGGCCCGATCGTGGTCAGACCAAGGGGGCCGGTCACTCTGGCACTTAAGTTATGCGTTTGATCTTCTACCATTCCATCGACTGGCTCGTGCCCGCCAGCCACGAAGTGCGCTAGCAGGCCCGGTTCGCTGTTATCAGGGTGCCACGCTGCCCGGCTTACGGCGCACGCACCTAGGCACACAAACAAGCCAAGCGCCCGCGCCAAAGCCATGCGCGGCAGTTGTAACAGCAGGGCCGTAAGCGGTCCGAATGCTCCGCTGACCGCCCAGGTGCCTGCACCAGTGCCGCACGGACTTTCACGACTTGCATTGTGGGCGGCTGCGGTGTGATTGGTTGTTTTCATCGCATTCATGTTTGTCACAGGTTTAATTATTATCATGAGGTTTGTTACCTTCTTCGCTTGAGTTCCTGCTCCCCACCGTAGGACGGGCCACACCCAACTTACAGCCCGTCCATGTTCAGATTACGTCAAGGTTGCGCACAGCAACCAACAAGGTATGCAACCATGCAAGGCAGCCCGCGCGGCTCCACGCGGCTCCACGCGGCTCGCCATATTCCCTTGAGCCGCTGCATGTTTCCTGCTTCCCCACGTACCGCATAAAAAACTCCGGGGGCTGACTCACCCCCGGGGCTTTGCAATCAACACTAATCGTAATCAATCGTAGATTACGTTCGTACTACAGTGCCATCACTGAACTTAGCATCCACCCGCGGACCAGACGCCGAAGAAGAATTCAACGTCGTTACCATCTACCCCGCCGGTGAGGTCGACATCGCCGCAGGCCGCGCCGCTCGCCCAGGTTGTGAAGAAGGCTTCAACATCGTTACCATCTACGCCGCCGCTGTTATCAAAGTCAGCAGCGCACGGCGCGCATGGGATTGAACCGACGATGCCCGTCAACTCGACCTGGCTTACGGCCCACCAGCCGGACTCTGCATCGTTAAAGCGCAGGCGGACGGTGCTGGCACCCTGGGGATTATCCAAGGCAATGGTTACGATCTCGTCAACCGTTGTCGCTTTGTTGGATGCGTTCCAGTTGAGCACGCTAACGAACGCACCGCCATTGAAGGAAACTTCCACGCTGCTGGCGTGGCCAGCTTCGTTCTCCCAGCCCGAGCGGAAGGAGAGGGAGAGGGTGGAGGCATTCAGACTGGCCACGCTGAAGTTAGAAGTAGTAAGCCGCGCTGTGCCATTGCAGCCGCGTGCCGCGAAGTCAGAGATGAAGGCCGTCGATGCCAGGTGGCCGGTGCGCAGGCCGCCAAGCGCGCGGGACCAGGCATCTACAACCCAGGCGTTAAAGCCATAGAAGTCATCGCCTTGGATGCAGTTGGTCAGCAGTGAGTTATCAACTGTAAGGTTTGCTCCCTGCGCAGCAACCGTCGAGAAGTAAGCGCACTCAGTGACCGGGGGGTTCTCGGTCGGTGCTGCCTGCAACGAGCCGGGGTTCTCAAAGTTTTCCGCAAAGGCCTGAGTACCGTTGACGGTGAAGTCGAGGTTATCAATGGCCCACCACCAGTCGTTACGGGCCTCGGTGAGCGAGAACTCGAACCGCACTGCCTGAGCGTTCGCGGGCACGCTCAACGCCGCGTTATCTAGTGTGACCTGCTCGTTGGTGTTGTCTGGATGGAAGAAGTTACCCGGCGTAAGGCCCTCGCTGTCTGAGTCCCAGTGCAGCACCGTGACGGGTGCCTGCTCTACGCCACCAACGGTGTAGATTGCGTTGACCTTCGCGGTCTGGTTGTTTGAGTTGCCAATAACTGCCGAGCCTGCGCTGCCCGCCACAGTGACTTCCACGGGGATCGTGAAGGTCGTGGGGCCGGTTACAGTCACCGAGTAGGTTCCATCCGCCGAGGGGACGGAGTTAGAGTTGATTATGTTGACAATCGTTCCATTTGCAAAGCCGTGGGCAGCATCTGTCGTCACTTGGGCCGGGTTGCCCGCAGAAATGAAGTTGATGATGGCGACCGCGCCAGAGGGTGCGCACGAGCAGGAATCATCAAACCCTTCGGGCCGCCAGCTTGATGCAAACCCGAGGCTGACATCGCTTATGTTGAGGGGGAGGGCAATGAGCGGTGTTGTCATGAAGGCGTTGAACTCGCTCTGGCCGTTAGCAAAGTCGTCCCATTCATCGGGATCGGCGATAGCAACATAACCAGTGCCCAGAGCAAACTCGCTGCGGAGCTGATCGTCAACCCGCGTGGACCACCAATCCTTGAAGCCAATCGCCCAGCCGCGCCACTCGGGACGGCCGCACTCCATGGGGCATGAACCTTGCGGCACAAATTCCTGAGTCCAGCCCGCCGGAGCGGTGGGCGACCAAGGTGTAAAGCAGGGGGCATAATCAATGCTGGGGGCAACGGCCATTGGGTTGGTGGTTGGGGTGAGTGAAGCAACGTTTACGGTGGCTTCGCCCTCGAAGAGCGAGATGTTGTCAACCGCCCACCACCAGTTGTTCCCGCCAATGTAACGGAACTTAAGTGTTACTCCGTTAACACCCTGGGGCACGGCAAGGCCGGCAGCGAAGCGTTCGTTGACCGCATCACCCTTAAAGAACGCGCTGGCTTGGTCGGATTCCCACCGGATGACTTCCTGGGTAGACCCATCGTCGTACTCGGCAATTAAGCTCGCAGTCTGTCCAGATTCAAAGCGCCAGCTTGAATCGAAGGAAATGGCAAGCACGGAGCCAGACCGTGCCGAGATATCAATCAGCGGCGTAGCCATTACCGTGTTGAGCGGACCAGGCGGGTGCGCCAGATCGTCATACTCATCACCATCTGCCACGGCCACTTTGCCGCTCGAGTTGGTAAATGCCGAGCCATTGGGGCCGCCGCTAGCGCACACCCAGAAAGGCCGATCAACAAAGGACCAGCCGAACCAATCATTCACGCCGCCGCTTGCGGGGCTGTCCACCGTTACCAAAACGCCGTTTGGTCCGTCATGGGTATGGGTAAACTCGCCGCAGTAAGTAACGCCGCAGCCGCTAGGTACTTCGTGTACGGGGGCTTCGAGTGCTACGCCTTCGAAGTTCTCGCTCATGAGTACCGTGGGGGTACCGCTTACATCACCGCTCATCACGAGGTTGTCTAGCGCCCACCACCAGTCGTTACCAGCGTTGGAGAGGCCCATTTCCAGACGCACCGAGGTTGCGCCCTGGGGAATCTGAAGCATTGATGCATCGAGCACCACGCTTTCGTTGGTCGCATCGGGCTTGAAGAAGATACCGCCCTCTTCCGAATCCCACCGCATGACTTCCACCGCGGGCTGGGCGACGCCGCCAACGACGTACACCGCTTTGATGGTCGCCGTCTGGTTATTGGTGAAGGAACGGGGATCATCAAAGCCTTCGGGACGCCAGCTCGAATCAAACGCAAAGGCAACGGTTGACAGATCGGCGGTGGAGAGATTCACGCTCGGCGTCGTCATGAAGGTGCTGTAATAGCCGCAGTTTTGATCGGGGTTACCTCGATCGTCCCATTCATCAGGGTCCGCGACTGCAACATTGCCCACGCCCAACGTGAACTCGCTGCGGTTCTGGTCACCGGCAACACGAACCCAGAACGCCTTGTTGGCGAAGGACCAGCCTTCCCACTCGAGCACGCCTTCGTTGTTAGAGCAAGTAGCACAGGTAAAGGCGGAGTCGATGGGGCACCCAACGGTGCGACAACCAAATGACGATACGCCGCAAGCCTTCCAAGCCCAGCCGGGGGGCGGAGTATGAGTAAACGAGGGCACGTTTCCAGCGCACGCATTGGTGACGCGCGGGTCATTGGAGACTCGGTTCAGCACTGCGGTGTCGAAGTTTTCTGAATAAAACACTGTTTGTGCCGCCGCGTGGCTGGCCACGATTGAACCCGCGATCATTGCGAGCATTCCAACGCTGCACAACCCGCGCGTGCCGCGCCTCACACTCAAACCAGTACCAACGTTTTGCTTCATCATCTTCATCGTAACTCTCCTACTTTCAACATGTTACACACTTTTCACCGCCCGACGTTCGGGCCAACCGCACCATCAGTGTACGGCAAATCTACCCACCCATGAAGCTTATATATTGTCAAAACTTCGTGAAGAGTTGGTTCAGATGATTCGTGGATTTCTTACACTCCCGGGTCACCTTCATCATTTCATAACACAAAGTTAACCGGAAAAACCACACCTCGGGCTCGCCCTTGTAAGACTCGATGCTTACCTTAACGGCACACAGACGCGCGAACATCACTGGCCAGCTTTGCAGTGTCCGTCGCAGCTTTACGCCCTTCTCTCCTTTTCTCTCAGCTCTGGCAACGCCCTCGTATATACCCGCCTTGCCAACTACTTCCAAAGGCAGCTTACGTTCCAGCCCGCTGCACACTTGATTCTCTCTCGGAGCCGCTATGCATCCAGCCATCTGTTCATTTCTCGGCCATCATCGCCCCGTCCGTACCCGCTGCGCCTCACGCGCGTTCACGCTCATCGAGTTGCTGGTCGTCATCGCGCTCATCGCGCTGCTGATTGGCATCCTCCTGCCGGCATTAGGCAAAGCACGTAACTCTGGCCGTCAGATAGTGTGCGCCAACAACCAAAAGCAGATCCACGCGGCGATCTTCCAATACACCCTTGATTTCAAGGACTATCACCACGCCAAGCGGCTGAACTGGGGTCTCCGTTTCGAGCGGATCAGTGCGGGCGGGCCTTACGAAAGCACCAACCTTCGGTTACTGCGGCCGTACTCCCCCAACTTCACCTCTGATGGGGCAGATACTGATCGCGCGTACTGGGGTGCTATTTACGATCCGTATTTCAATATCACCATCGATCCCGCTTGGTACACCGCCAGAATGCCTTGGCCTTCGATGACCAGCCCTCCGTTCGCTGGCTGGAAGATGTGGAGGTGTCCGAGCGCGCAGCTGATGGATCCCTTCCCCGACGGCACGACGTTTAATCCCGACCATTTATATCAAAGCTATGGTTTCAACGGTGTCGATGACCGCCTAGACCCTGGCACTGGCAAGATCGCGATGACGTGGTGGCGCAAAGTCCGCTCGGGCCAATACAACCGCGTCCTCTCTACCCCCACCAAGACCGCCGACATTACTCAGCCTTCGGCGTTGATTTTGTTCCAGGATGCCTTTGAGCACATGCTGGATGCAAACGGCGACACCCTCAATGACCTCACCCAATATAACCCCGAGCTTGATGCCGCCGATCCTCGTTTCAAGGAATGGCAAAAAGAGTACTTCCGGCACAACACCGGCTGTAATACCGCCTGGGGTGATGGGCATGTGCGCTCCGTGGGCAAGGCTGAAAATAACACCGCGCTCCCGCTTTATACCGGCCTCAGGTAAAAGTGGCCTTAGCGACCCTTGATGTCATTCAATCTGAAGATCCACCCGCCGCGGCACTCCGCCTTGTTTCCCATGCCCTCACGCGGCTGTGTGATTTAGCCACACGGGCCTCAATCATCCGGGATATCCGCACTGCGGGGCTTCTCATCGGCATCGAGATTATTTCGCCCCGTCCGAATAGTAATAACCCTAGGCACAACTTACCTTACTCGCTTACCTAACTCGCTTACCTAACTCGCTTACCTTACTCGCTTACCTTACTCGCTTACCTTACTCGCTTACCTAATTCGCTTACCTAATTCACTTACCCAACTCGCTTGCCAGCTCGCTGGCGCATCCGGTGGCGAACCCACCGCTGCGGAGCAGACTCTCTAGCTGGCTCTTGGTGAGGGTCTCTGCTACAAGGTCTCGGCGGGCAGGATTTTTACCCTCACTCCTCCGCTTAACAGCTCCCAAGGGCAACTCGATTGCGCCTTGGGTGTAATGGAGAAGCACCTCCGCGTCGCGTGCAATCAGGCCGCCGGTTCGCCCACTGCGTAACCTCGATGCCGAGCCACCGGCGCGGGGATTGCCATCGTAATCATCGCGGGCGGCCGCAGGCTGAGCGTTCGCCACGATCGGCGGGGTATTTGAACGCTTCATTTCGCGACTGCATCGCTCTCGCCCGATCGCACCGCGCCCCGCGTGAGGTTCTCGCCGTTGCGTTTACTTTTGTTACGTTTTGGCCGCCGCGTCCACCGCTACGTTGCCGCCTCATAAGCATGCAAGTGTGTTATGAACTCATCCAACCCCTCCAGGCCGACCACGGTTGGAAAGCTTGACATTACCGGGCGCGTCCGCTCGCAGAGCATCGCACACACCAGCCCGCACCCCGCCGCGACCCCCTGCTCAAGGTCGCTTACGCTGTCACCCACTTTCGCCACCCGCGATACCTCGCTTACACCTGTGCGGCGCATTAACTCATCGATCATGTCCGGGTGCGGCCGTCCGTGCGCCACCTCATCACTCGCAATCGAGGCATCCAGCAAACCTTCCCATCCCAAACGCTTTATAATTGCGTCCTTGGTCCGGCTGTCAAACCCTGTATCCAGCCCCACCGCCACACCAAGCCGCGCCAGTTCCCGGAATAACGCACTCGCACCGGGCATCTCCGCAACGTGCGGCGCAGTTTGATAGTGCTTTACGATCCGCTCCTGAAAGTCATGGTGGATCGCTTCCACTTCTTCAAGCCGCGGCGTGCCACCTCGCGCCGCCTCCAACAACGAGGCAATCGCAACAGGTTTAGGAATTCCCATCACCGGGTTCACCGCCTCACGCTCAATTTTGACCCCCGCCGCCGCCAATGCCTCGCACAGCCGCAGCGCTACCGCGTGGTCAGTGTCCTGCACGGTCGTTCCAGCCATATCAAACACGCATAACGCAATTTTCATAACATAATCTCCACGTCGCTCAACTGCACAATACCCGCTTGCCCTCTTGCATCTTGATTCACGCTCTTGCAAACCACTCAATAAAACTTCACTGCCCCACTCTCACTTCCCTCACCGCCGATACCTCATTGCGGTCCAGCCGCCGCGCGAAGTACACCCAAGCACCCGCGAGGCATGCGAGGCACACGATGGACCCCCATAAGCACATCGTAATAAATAAGCCAAATACATCGCCCCGGCCGATTACCCCCCGCGCCAGCAGCACCACTACATACCCAAGATACCCGTAGGCATCCGCCATTGATACCAAAAATCCCAGGTTACCTTTGGCCCTCGTCGTCGAGAGCAGCCGCTCACACAGCGACGTCTGGACTGTGACATAAGGTATATACATCCCCAGCCCAACCATGGTCATGAAGCCAAACGCCCCCAGCCACTTCCGGAGCAAAACTCCCGCTATTACCAGCAGCACGCCAATCGCGCACCACACCAATGAACCAAAGAACGCGCGGCGGTTGTCCCGCACTATCACCATCAACCCACACACACCGAGCACACCAAGTGCCACCACCATCTCGGTGGTTGCAAACGTGCCAGGGGCGGCCACCTCGCCAAGGCCACGCCAGATCTCGGGCGCGAAGTCCGCACGCACGCTCCGTATGACCGTGAGCACAAGATACATGGCAATCACCAGGGCCAAACCCACAAAGTAACTCGCAACCAACGCTCGCCGATCAGCCCTCCTCATCGCGCTTCGTTCACTCCGGGCCGCCACATCCGCCGCGTCTGGCCTGGGAATGTGCCCAAGCATAAAAACAAAAACTACCAAGGGCACCAAGAATCCCGCTCCGGCCGCAGCGGGCATCCAGCCCTCGGTTACACCTTGCTCCAGCAACCACGCCCCGATTGACTTGGTGACTCCATCGGCCAGAATAAAGCTAGCGCACAACCCTGCCGTCAGTGCCTCGGTGACGCGCCGCCCCTCCAGAAAACCCAAAACCAGCCCAAAGATCATCCCCAGAGGCAAACCGTTCAAGAACAAGCCCACCACACTCCACGGCCGCGGTAGCACCCCAAACAACACCAACCCGACCTCCGCGACTGCCACGAGCAGCAAAATGGCCGGGACGCGGCGGGAGGGCGGAAGCTCCGCAACAAACTTAACACCTAAAAACTTTGAGATCGTGTAACCAATCACCTGCGAAACCACCGCGATGGTCTTGAAATCCAGACCGTAGAACTCGCTTCCCGCGTAGGCAGAGGCTGTGAAGGGCTTGCGAAGGCCATACATACAGAAGTACGTGCCGAACGCGGCGAGCATTGACCAGACGGCCCAATACAACTGGTCACGTCTGGGCGCGGACGGACTTTCTCCGCTGGGCCCGGCACCAGTCCCCGCAGCTGACAAGTTACTTTTGTTGACATTCGGCAAGGTTCAACTGTTACTCCCAATTCGCCGCAGCACCAGCCGATTAGCGCGAAGATTGTGCGAAGTTATTGCCGCGGCCCCCTCTCCGAGCCATTGGCGTTCCAACCCTCTTGCTCAATGTCTACCAAGCTTCTCATCATCGGCGCTGGCGTTGTGGGTCTCGCTGCTGCGTATATCGCCCGCTCTGCTGGTCTCTCTGTCACCGTTTTAGAACGCCACCCGCTGGCCTGCGGCGCATCCGTACGTAATTTTGGGATGCTCTGGCCCATCGGCCAGCCCACGGGCCCGCTCCATGATCTTGCAATCCGCTCTCGCGCACTCTGGCAGCACGCCGCGGAGACCACCGGGCTTTGGCTCAATCCTTGCGGGTCCCTCCACCTCGCCCACCACGAGGATGAACAAGCCGTGCTGGAAGAGTTCATCGCACAGTCGCCGGCCCGATCTCTCTCACTGCTTACAGCGGATCAGGTAAGAGAAATCACCCCGGCTGCGGCCAGTAGGCTTGGCCCCGTCCGCCTTCGCGCCGGCCTTCACAGCACTACTGAAGCGGCAGTGAACCCCCGCACCGCGAGCGCACACCTCGCTCAGTGGCTGGCTGCACAACCAAATGTAAGTATTCAGTTCAACGCGCTTGTTCGCGAAGTATCTGACTCGCATGCTATTACTGCCCGCGGCGAACGCCACGACTTTGACTTCTGCCTCATCTGCGGCGGTGCAGACATCACCACACTCTATCCAGACTTCCTCTCCACGCACACCCTGCGCCTGTGCAAGCTGCACATGCTGGCCACCCCGCCCAACCAAGCCCCTCGCATCGGCCCCCACCTTGCCAGCGGACTTACATTGCGCCATTATCGTAACTTTGAGATCTGCAAAAGCCACGCGGCACTTCGCCGCCGCATTGCCACGCAAACCCCAGAACTCGACCGTTACGGCATCCACGTCATGGCCTCTCAGGACGACGCCGGGCGAATCATCCTCGGAGATTCGCACGAGTATGATCATAACATAACACCCTTCGATAATGCCTTGATCGATGAGCTTATGCTTCGCGAACTTCAGCTCGTGTTTAACCTCCCCTCCTGGGACATCGCGCAGCGCTGGCACGGCATCTATGCCAAGCACCCATCCCTGGCCTATGTTCACGCCCCCCAAAGCCCCCGCGTTCACGCCCTTACAGGCCTGGGTGGGGCAGGGATGACCCTCTCCTTCGGTGCCGCGGAGCAAACTTTATTAAACGCGGGAATCATCGGCGAGGTGTTTGGATTGTAATGTTATTTTTTGGGTGATGCTTTGAGATCACCGGCGCAGAATCGCGGCTGTCATGGGTCGGACTTTGCAGTCGCGGTTGGTAGATTATCCTCGAATGCTTGGTCGCTTGCAGAACATTGGCCCGACACTCGCCCCGCGATATTCAGCGGCCATTTCCATTTGTAATTCATCACTCTCGCTCTGGAATCGGGGGATGGGGTTGCGTCTCCAATAACGACTGCGAGGATGCCTTGGTTCAGGCACTCCGCGACGTGGAGGCTAGCGGGTTCGCTCTTCGCTAGGAGGCGCGGTTGATATACAAGCGGCGATCGAGATAATGCAAAACCCGTAAAACACACCCGCTCAAATTACATTCACTCGGGACGCGGTGGGTGGGTTTTATCGGTTGTCCATCGGGTGTTGAGTTGGTGGGGGACGCTCAGCAGGTCCAGCACTTTGCCCACGGTGAAATCGATTATGTCGCTGATTGTTTTAGGGCCCAGGTAGAAGCCGGGGTTGGGGGAGCAGAGGACCGCGCCGGCTAGACTTAACCTGCGCATGTTCTCGATGTCGATGAGGGAGAGGGGCATCTCGCGGTGGCAGACGATGAGCGGGCGGCGTTCCTTGAGGGTAACCATCGCGGCACGGCAGAGTAGGTTACTGCCGCTGCCGTTAGCTATCTGCCCCAGCGAGGCGGACGAGCAGGGGAGCACCGCCATTCCATCGTGCAGAAAACTGCCGGAGGCGATGACCGCGCCCACATCCTTGTCGGGGTGAATAAACAGGCGTTCGCGGGTACCCTCTACCTGCACGAGCGAGGGCGCGAGTTCTTCGAGCTTAAGATTCTTGATATCGGCTTCGTCGAAGAGGAGCCGCCGCCCATAATCGCTTACAACCAGGTGTAACTCGTGCCCTTGCTCGAGCAACAGGTGCAGGAATCGCAGCGAGTACGCAGCGCCCGAGGCGCCGGAGATCCCCAGGACAAACTTACGATGCGCGGGAGCGGGGGGTTGCATAGTCTGGCTCAGTTCGCCCGGGGGTTGGTTCAAGATTCAACTTTAAGGGCCGGGCACCCATCCGAGTGCCGGGTACCCCCACCGCACCAGGCCCTGCACCACGAGCATGGCGTACAAACCGGCAATGAGGTCGTCAATTAAGATTCCCCACCCCGCGGGCAGCCGCTGGAGCGAGTGGGCGGGCCATGGTTTTATTATATCAAAGATGCGGAACAAAACAAACGCCGCGGCGAACGTAACCGCCGCGATGCGCCAATCATACACCGCGCCCGCTGGCAGGAGCATCAGCGAGAAGCACTGACCCGCCGTCTCATCCGCCACGGCGTTACTCGGGTCTTTGCGTTTATAGTAAGCTTCCGCGTGATCTCCCTGCAGGATGCACGCCGCGGAGAATACTAGTAAGACGGCCACCAGCGCGACGTGATATACAACCGGCGCGGCGGTGGGCCCCAGCCCCGCAAGCCACAACGCTCCGGCGAGCACAACCGGGGGCATCGAGCCCCACGTGCCGGGGGCCGGACGTAACTTACCCAGACCGAAAACGCTGATCCAAAGGGGCGGCGAAGAGAAGGGTAATGGTGTGCTCATCGTGCTGTGTCTTAGGCGTGAGGGCCGATTACGCCGCGCGCGAGGCTCTCAGCGCACCCGTTACATATGGATATCCGCTGACGATCGTGATGATCACCGTGGCGTAGACCGCGGCGTCTATGCACGCCCTGCCCCAGGTGCCCCGCCCCACTTCCGTGATTCCCAGCATCAGCAGAATGAACGGAATCACGCAGGCCTGCACCACCATCTTCGCCTTGCCCGAAAGCCGCGCGGAGAAGTCGATGCCTGATTCTTCCATCACCGAACGAAGCGTTGTAACTAACAACTCGCGTCCGAGAATTATAACCACCATCCACGACGTGACGCCGCTGACCTGGTAGGGCGGTTGGCCCTCGATATCGATACCGAAGGTGGGCCCCGCCAACATAATAAATGCTCCGACCACGAGCACTTTGTCCGCGAATGGATCCATAACGCGGCCAAACTTGCTGACCGTTCTCCAACGCCGTGCCAAGGGGCCATCGATGGCGTCTGTTAACGCGGCAAGGCCGAAGAGTCCCGCCGCGATGAGGTAGGGCCACACCGGGTGAATCGGTGTGATTACCAGTGAACGCGCTGGGTAGTTCCAAACGGAGAGAAGAATGAAAAACGCCGCGGCGATCAGGAGCCGTAGTCCTGTGAGCGCATTAGGCACCCAGCGGCGATAGTCGGTCGGCACCGGAGTTACAACACTGGCTGTGGGCGTGGGCAGGTTCAGACGGACGGGAGGGTAGCGGGCGAGACTTGGTATCACAACTCCGGTCAAGGTTCTCAGGGCGATACCGAACGAGGTTTCCCTGCTTTTACCCTTGCCCGGGCCTGGCTTGGTTCGCTCATCTAAAGCCCTGAAGCGGCGAGACGTGGATTTCTAATAAGGTTGAGCTAAACGGGCGGAGGCTGGCGCGATCCGCACACCCGCGAATATTGCCGCCGCTGTGCGGTCCGGAAAAGTTTGCCGCGTTTCACGAGCTGAGCCGCGAATGTGGCAGGCGTTCACAGGAGGGTGAACGAACCCGCTTTTTCAGATGGGCGCATCGCCGTGGCGGGGCGCCGAGACGGTCGCGCGAGGGTCCGGCAACATCGACTACGGGAATTGGCAAAAGCACGTGCTCTACTTCGGTAGACGACGCGCCGCGGGAAGGGCAGGCTGGCGCGGACGTCCATAAGTTACATCCACCCCTGCCACCCCCCCCACCAGCCCCCGCCAGCCCCGCACACCCGCGCGGTTTACGCCGCCGAGCCAGCCTTGACGAGTTCGCGTTCGTTTTCTCGCTCGCTCTCACTTGCATCCGGCCACCGGCCCGTTGTTAATCGTGCGTTGAGCTTGGTCAACGCCTCGTCGGCGATCTGACGCACTCGTTCGCGGCTTATCTTCATGGTTTCGCTGATCTGTAGCAATGTGAAGACTTCGCTGCCATCTAAGCCAAACCGCATCCGCAGAATCGTCGCTTCACGCACCGAAATGCAGTCCATCAGGCGCTTGAGAACCATCATCTCTTCGCTTTTAAGGATTCGCTCTTGCGGGGCGGCTGCACGAGTGTCGCAGATGACATCGGTGAGCTTCGCCGGGTCCGAAGCGTTTGAACCTGTCGAGGGAGACTGATACGCCTTGACCGCTCGGCGGATCATGCGGATCTTCTTAAGCGGCATGTCGAGCTCAGCCGCGAGATCCTGAAGGTTGGGCTGGCGGCCGAGGTCGCTCTCTAGCTTGCGGAACGCGATCTTCCACTTAGAGACCAGTTCGATCATGTAGGCGGGAATATGCACGGCTTGACTGGCGCTCATTAGCGCTCGCTTCATTGCCTGCTTGATCCACCAAGAGCCGTAGGTGCTGAAGCGTGAGCCCTGGGCGGGATCAAAACCTTCCGCGGCTCTCATTAGACCGATATTACCTTCTTCGATAAGGTCGGCCATTGAGACGCCACGATTGGCGAATCGTTTAGCGATTGCAACGACCAGTCGGAGGTTGCTACGGATCATCTTATCTCGCGCCTCTGCACAGTTATCATTGATGATCGCCCAACCGAGTTCCTTTTCTTCCTCTGCGGTGAGGAGAGGGAATCGGTTGATCTCTAGAACGTACTGGTGTATTTCGCTCCGGGGCGAACCAGCAGCACGGCTGGGCGAAGTAACTGGAGATGTCGCGGACGTTCCTACGCGTGCGTGACTCACTGAATGACCCACTTTCCCGGCGAGAACCGCCGTACCACCTGCCGATCCAAGAACTTGGGTACCGGCGGGCGTAATGCCTGGATAGCACCAAAGTATCCGTCAAATTCCCTCTGAGGGTTTCATCGACTTGGGGATTTCGAGGGTTGAGTGACAACTTGCTCTCTCTTACCGCGCAATCCATCCAGCATACACCATGCATGACGGTTTTTGAAACGCAAGGGGAAGGGGCCGATTTTTTTGCAAATAGCGCAAATTCAGCTAAACCAGCCTGCATTTGCGTGTTTTTGGGGAGTAGGATTCCCTAGCACCCGTCCCCTGACTAGGGCAAAGGGCGTTTCTCCGTCCCGCCGCACTCTGCCTTTTTGCTATCGATAAGGTGGATGTGGGGAAGTTGTCGCCGCGAAGAAATTTATTCACCCCGCCGCGTCGGCACTGCTGGGCTCACTTGCCTAAGTTCACAGCTGCCGCTCAGCTTCGCCAGACCGGCCGCCGCGCGAAGCATCCGCGAGCGGGCTACTTTTCATTGTCTGCGATGACACGCGATATCTCCGCCATCTTAGAAGAGTGGGACTTCCGGCCAGGTCACCTATCCGCCCGAATCATTTCGGGCGAGGATGGTGAGTACCGGATTCAGGTGCGCCTTGATCTTGGGCTGATGCAGATGCACATGGAAGGTCGCCCCGATGGCCTCATGCCCTTTTCCTTCACCAGCCTGCTCGACTATCACGAGGCCATGGTTGAACGGGCGAAGCAGGGGTCTGAAGGGATGGGGCCAGACGAGGGTGATGAGCCCAACGGTCTGACGGATTCCAGCGACCCCAACGCTATTGACGACCCCAACGACGAAGATCCCGATCGCGAGTCGTGGAACGATGATCCTCGCGAATCACGCCGCAGGCGAAGGCGCGAGCCAGAGGGCCCAGACAGCGACGCGAAGGGTGACGACGAGGGCAATCGCGCAGGCTCGCCCAAAAATCGAAGCGGGCCGGACGAATCTGAGAAAGCCGAGTCTCCCGAGGATGATTCCGGTAGCGAGGGCGATAACTGGCAATCTGGACGCGATGAGTCCGGTGATGCCAGCCCCTTAACTAACGCAGAATGCCGGGCCTTGCGAGAAGAAGTCTCACAATATAACCAACGGGCCGTTGCGCTGATGGCACTCGATGATTTTGACCTCGTGATGCGCGATGCTACCCGTAACCTGAGAGTCATCGATTTCTGCAAACAGCACGCCGCGGCGGAGGGTGACCGCGAAGCCTTGGAGCAGTATCGTCCTTACTTTCTGGCGATGCGATACCGTGCGCTCACGCTCCAGTTGGTGCGAGATGGCGAACCCGCCGCGGCCCTCTTTGCGGTCGATGAGGGTCTGGACCTCCTTAAGGACTGCTTCGCGGCGGCGGGAAAGTCGAAACTCCTTGAGCACTCTGCCGAATACCAAGCACTGAAGGAGACACGCGACAGCCTGGTGCCCAAGTTGCCGCTGAGTCAGCGCGCCGAACTTAAGCAGCGGCTCGCCAGGGCGCTTGAGCAGGAAAACTATGAACTCGCGGCGATTCTGCGCGATGAGCTCAAGCAGTTGAGCGATGAATCCGCCCCATGACTTCGCTTGCACAGCGGTTACCAGCCGTGAAGATGCAAGAAAGATGCAGCACGAATCGAACTCCCAGCTCACCGGCTACAAAGGCTAATAGTCAGCTTTATGGTGGTTGATGCGTTGGGGACGGGTACGGATCGTCGCGGTAAAGTTATCAGTCGGGCGGCGGGTGCTCGGGCGGCCCCAGGAAGCGAATTTAATTTATGTCAATGAGCATCGCCGAGACAGGCTTCGGAGTTTTCGCAGCGCCCGCTGGCGGGGCGGCCGCAGGCGAATGGGCCGTGGATCTTACCGACGTAACAAAAGTGTATCGTGGGGGCGTGCACGCGCTTCGCGGGATTGAGATGAAGGTTCGTCGCGGTGAGATCTTCGGGCTGCTAGGCCCCAATGGCGCGGGCAAGAGCACGCTCGTAAAGATCTTAATGACGGTGATCGCCGCGACGCGGGCACAGGGCACGGTGCTGGGGCAACCGGTGGGAAACAAAGACACGCTCTCGAAGGTCGGGTATCTGCCCGAGCACCATCGATTCCCTGAATACCTGACCGGCGGTCAGGTGTTAGACTTTTACGGGGCGATGTGCGGGGTGGATCGCGCCACCCGGCGTCAGCGGGCGGGGACCCTGCTTGACCTTGTTGGCATGACGGCGTGGGAACGTAAGCGGGTGAAAGGTTATTCCAAGGGAATGCGCCAGCGCATCGGAATCGCACAATCGCTGATGAATGACCCTTCTCTGGTGGTGCTTGATGAACCCACCGACGGCGTGGACCCGGTGGGGCGGCGCGACATTCGCAACATGATGACCACCCTGAAGGAACGGGGCATAACAGTCTTTCTCAACTCGCACCTGCTCAGCGAGTTAGAAGCCGTGAGCGACCGCGTGGCGATTCTGGTGAAGGGAAAGGTTGTTTCGCAAGGAACTATCGATGAGCTGACCGCTGGTAGGCAGTATTATGAAATCGAAATTGATGCCCCGGACGCTCAATCACAGCAGCCGACCTTTCTGAAAGCCCTTCCAATGGGATCGACGCTCGAGCAATCCGGGCATGAGAGTTCCGCCGCCGAGTCGCCGCCAAACTCTGCGGACCAGCCGAGCTCAATACAAGTTACATCTCGCAATCTCGGAGGGGGCGATGGGAACGGCGGTCGCCAGCTCGCTCCGGACGCTTCCGGCCTGCTGCCCAGCGGCGAGAAGATATTACTGCGCGGGGGCACCCTACAGATACTTACATCGGACCATCACCCGATCCAGGCGGTGATTGACGGCTTGCGACAACGCGGCGTAGCCATCCGCTCCGTGCGGCCGGTTCGCCCCACGTTGGAGGACTTATTCATGGAAGCGGTTGTCGACCCGACCACCGGAAAAGCGTTTACTCCGGGTGCCGCCGAAAACGAAGGAGCGGGCCGATGAACCGAATAGTCATT
>Ga0163144_10011832_pt1 | contig 18426 bp, 14 predicted proteins | sample OliLak19BULKMAT1_FD_123175 | JGI IMG/M metagenome (GOLD analysis project Ga0163144, IMG submission 123175) | Freshwater microbial mat bacterial communities from Lake Vanda, McMurdo Dry Valleys, Antarctica - Oligotrophic Lake LV.19.BULKMAT1 | ecosystem: Environmental > Aquatic > Freshwater >... | reverse complement strand
GGTCCTGCCGTGCACTTCGAATCCCTTCGAACTTGCCAGCGTCATTTGTTTCATCGTCAAACCCTCCCGTTCGCGCTTATACATATGACAGCGCAATGGGGGACTTGTTCAGTGTTTCCCTAACGCTCAGCGACAGCTTGCGGTTCTCGTCGAGCAGCGCCTTGTAGGTGAAAGCCTCCTTCACGTGGGCCCGGAGCTGGTCGTCTTCCCAAGGCTTGGTGAAGAACTTGTATACGGCCCCCTGGTTGACGGCGTCGGTGACGGTCTGGAGATCGGTGTAGCCCGACAGGACGATCCGGATGGTGTTCGGATAGATATCCTTGACCCTGCGGAGGAACTCGACACCCGTAACGTCGGGCATGCGCTGGTCCGAAATCACCACGCTCACGTCGTTGCGGGCCAGGGCTTCGAATCCTTCGACGGCGCTGCTGGCGGTCAGGATGTTGTAGCCGTCACGCCGCAGCAGGCGCTTGAGCGAGCTCAGGATGTTCACTTCGTCGTCGACCAGCAGCAGCGTCGGACCCAAGTCGCCGCTGGCCTTGGGCGGCGGGAGCTGACGCCCCGCCCGCAGCAGATCACCGCACTCGCCGGCCGGTATCGCTTGGGAGAACAGGAAGCCCTGCATCTCGTCGCACCCGTTGGTCCTGAGGAAGGCGAGCTGCGCCTCGTCTTCGACGCCTTCGGCGACCACATTGAGGCGCAGGCTGTGGGCCATCGAGATGACCGCTCGCGTGATGAGCGCGTCGTCCGGCGTGGTGATGATGTCCTTGATGAAGGAACGGTCGATCTTGAGCGTGTCGAGCGGGAAACTCTTGAGGTACGCGAGACTCGAATAGCCCGTGCCGAAATCATCCACGGCCAGGCGGATGCCCTCCGCCTTCAGCTGCCGCAGCATGTCGACGGCGTGCTCGGGATTGCGCATCAGCGTGCTCTCGGTGATCTCGAGCTCGATCAGCTTCGGTTCGGTGCCGTGGTCCGACAGGATCTTGCGAACCGTATGGGCCAGGTCCTTCTGCTGGAGCTGCCGGGCGGAGAGATTGACGGCCACCGGAACCGGCGTCAGACCTTGCGCCCGCCACGCCGAGATCTGGCGGCATGCAGCGCGCAGTACCCACTCGCCGACCGGTACGATGAGGCCGTTGTCCTCCAGAATCGGAATGAAGCGCACCGGCGACACCCGGCCCAGTTCGGGATGGTTCCAGCGCAGCAGCGCCTCGACCCCCGTGATGTCTCCGGTGGAGAGTTCGACTTTCGGCTGGTAGTGGACTTCGAACTCCTCGCGTTCGAGCGCGCGACGCAGGTCGTTCTCGAGCGCCAATCGCTCCATGGAACGCGCGTTCATCTCGGTCTTGTAGAACTGCGAATTGCCGCGGCCCACTTCCTTGGCGCGGTACATGGCCGCGTCCGCGTTCTTGATCAGGGTGTCGGCGTCGGTCCCGTCCGCCGGACTCAGGGTGATGCCCGCGCTGGCGGAAATGAACACCTCTCTGCCTTCGAGCTCGAATGGCTGCTCGAGCAGTTGCATCAGATTGTTCGCGATCGTGGCTGCGTCGTCGGGCGAGGCGAGGTCGGCGAGGATGATGGCGAATTCGTCGCCGCCGAGCCGCCCGACGGTATCGCCGGCGCGCAAGGCCCCGGTGAATCGAATCCCGACCTGTTCGAGCAACTCGTCACCCACGGCGTGACCGAAGGTGTCGTTGATCAGCTTGAACCGGTCCAGATCGACGAACATCACCGCGGTCGAGCGCCCGGCTCGCGCCGCATGCGCGAGGCATTGATTCAGCCGATCGTTGAACAGCAGGCGGTTCGGCAGCTCCGTGAGGCTGTCGTAGTGCGCCATGTGCAGCAGGCGTTCCTCGAACGCCCTGCGTTCGGTGACGTCCTCCGCGATGCCGGTGACGAGGGCGAGATTGCCCGCCGCATCGCGGATCGGAAACGCGCGGTCGTGGATCCAGCGCTCGCAACCGTCGCCGCGGACGATGCGGTACTCATGGTCGAATTGCCCATCGAGCGCCGCATGCACGGTCCTCGCCACGCGTTCACGATCCTCCGGGTGCACCGCGTCGATCCAATCGCCCGGGTTGGCCATGACCTCGGTCACACTGCGCCCCCAGATCCGTTCGTAGGCCGGACTCACGTAGTTCATGCCTGCGAGGCCCGGCTGGTGTATCCAGAATACTTCCGGGATGTTCGAGGCCAGGAGCCGGAACTTCTCCTCGCTGGCCTGCAAGGCGAGCCGCCCCGCCTCGCGCTCGTTCTGCTGCTGCATCGTGTCCAGCGCAAACGAAATGTTGAGCGCCATCTCTTCGAGCAACGACACCAGTTCGTCCGTGAAGAAACCGACTTCGCTGCCATGGAGATTGAGCACGCCGACCACGCGCCCGCCTTGCCGCAGGGGAATGCTGGCCACCGAACGCACGCCGGCGGCGCGCGCCGTCGGGAACCAGGGTGAGAGCCGGGCGTCGGCGAAAAAGTCGTTCACCACCTGGCTTCGGCCCTCGCGAATCACGCTCCCGGCGACGCCGCGTCCTTCCGGTATGGCCGGGTCGATGGATACGCGGATCGCCCCCTTGCCCGCGTAGTACGCCTTGTCCGAACCTTCGATCGCCATCGGCTCGATCCACCCCGCATCGTCCACGAGTCCGATCCAGGCAAGGCAGAAGTGTCCGTACTCATTCGCGACTCGGCAGACTTCCTCGAACAGCGCCTTGGGCTCGCGCAGATGAATGATCGCGCGATTGGTCTGGCTCAGCGCGGCATAGAGGTTCGACAAGCGAGCGATCTGCTGTTCCGACTCCTTGCGGCGGGTCACGTCGCGCGCGGCGCCGGTGAGACGCACCGGGCTGCCTTCGGCATTCCAGGTCGCCTGGCCGCGGGCCTGGAACCAGCGGTACTCGCCCGACCGGTTGCGCAGTCGATACTCGGTCTCGTACGTGGCATGGCCGGCAAAGTGCGCCTGCAATGCCGCTTCGACGCCCGCCCGGTCGTCCGGATGGAGATGGGATTCGAACGACTCGTAACGGTCGGGAAATTCGTCGCCGGAATAGCCCAGCAACGCCTTGAACCGTGGCGAGTAGTACACCTCGCCGGTCGCGAGGCTCCAGTCCCACAGTCCGTCGTTGGCTCCTCGCACCACCAACTCGAATTGCTCTTCGCTCTTCGAAAGGGCGTCCAAGGCTTCGGCCCGCTCGCGCGCCCGATGCAGATTCGATAGCGCGTACGCCAGATCCTGGGCCATCCGCTCGAGCAGATCCACGATCTGCTCATCGAAGAAACCGATCGTGCCCGAGTTCAGGACGATGAGGGCGGCAACGGCGTCGTCCACGATGACGGGAACGGCTGCGCTCGATCGGATGTGCAGGCGCTCCGCCACGGGGAGCCGTGTGGCGGCGCGCGGGTCGGTGGAGCAGTCGTCGATGATCTGCACCCGCTGCTCCCGGATGGCCGTCCCGGCCGCGCCCTGTCCATCCGGGACATCTGACTTCGCCGACACCGCGAGGATGGGCATGACTTCGTCGCATGGGCCGCGACAGGCGACCTCCACCACCCGGCCGGACTCGGGCTCGACGCGGCCGATCCAGGTCAACGTGAAGTGACCGAGCCCTCCCAGGACCATGCATACTTCGCGGAACAGGGCCGCTTCGTCCCCCGCCCGGATGATCACTTCGTTCGTGGCGGACAGAGCGTCGTACAGTTCATTGAGGCGTCGCAGGCGTTGTTCGCCTTCGATGCGGTCGGTGACATCGCGGCCGACCCCGCGATAGCCTTTGAACCGCCCGGAACGACCGAGTATCGGCTCGCCGCTGATCGACAACCAGCGCGCCGCTCCGTCGCTGCCGACACGTCGGTAGACGAAGTCGTGGAACGGCCGGTGAGCCAGGCAGAGCGCCCGATGTGCTTCCCACTCGGCCGATTCGCGGTCGACGCCGGAATGTTCCCAGCGCGTTTGCCCGATCGAAGCGCTGGCCGAGTGACCCGAGCGCGCGTCCGCGTCCTGGGACAGGAACGTGAAGCGCAACTGGTCGTCCTGCTCCCAGTACCAGTCCGAGGACAAGGCCACGAGACCGCGGAAGCGCTCCTCGCTCATGACCAGCGGCCGCAAGGCGCGCCTCTGGCAGCGACGCACGACGAGATACAGGCCCGACAGTACCGACACCAGCACACCCGGCAGTATCAGGGCGCTTGCCCACGAGTGAGACCCATCCGGCAACTGACCGGCCATGAACCCCGGCCACCCCGATTGCGCCACGTACACGAACAACACGGCAATTGCGATCGCACAGCCCGCCGACCAGTCGGACCAACGACTGGCCAGGGCGGGCGGCCTGGTCGACTCTTGCTTTGGAAAGTTACCGGACAACACGAATCCCCACCGGCTTGCCCGACAACTGCCCAAGCCGCTCGGTGGATTTACCCTTGACCTTGAAGAAGAATCCGCAAAGACCGGCAGCCGCGCGAATCGTCTCCACCCCGTGGCCGCCACTGCGGGGCCTGCCCACGACGGCGTACCCTGACGCAAAATGAACATACCGCCCCATCGCGCTTGGAAACAGGGGGTTGTGGACCGCCCGAACCACTCGTACCGTGCCCACGTCGCCACCCTTTCCTGAGAACCCGCCGGGTGCGTCCGGTCACCCCCGGCGCACCAACGAGGCCCCTCGGCCGAGGAGCACAGGTTCCATTACGGCGCCCGGAGCGGCGGCGCGTATAGGGACAAACCCTTGGTCGGGCGCGTTGCACATCGGAACTCCCGGGCCGGGACGGTGCGACTGCACGGTCCTCGCACCCAGGTCCGGTAGCCGGACGGCTTCACGCCCGACCTCGCCGTGCCGACCGCGACCTCGACCGTCGGGGTTTACGTCGACGGCACGCAGCTGCCGGCACTGATCAGGGCATGTGCGCGAGCCGTAGCCTGGGCCGCCCGGTCTCATCGGCCGCTGCGATCGGCGGCGCCCGGAACTCCGGTGGTGCCACCCCGAGGCGATCCCAGGGGAAAACGCGCGATCACTTCGGTACCTGCGCCGGGCTCGGACTCGATTCGAACGTGGCCGCCCGCGAGCAATGCACGCTCCTGCAGACTGGCGAGTCCCATGCTGGTGCCGCGAAGCGCCTGCTCGTTGGCGGCCGCGACGTCGAATCCGACGCCATTGTCGCGAACGATCAGGATGAACTCGTCTGCATTCACCCGCAGGGTGACGCGAATTCGCGTCGCGCGCGCATGCCGCAAGGCATTGGTGAGAGCCTCCTGGGCAATGCGGAAACTTGCGATCTCGGCTTCCGGGTCGGGACGCGCGAGTAGCGGATCGGAATCGAAACCGATCTCGATGTTCGCGGTGCGGGCGATTCGTTCCACGTGCCAGCGCAGCGCCGGAACCAGCCCGAAATCGTCGAGCTGCGGCGGGCGCAATCCCAGGGAAAGATTGCGGACCTGGCCGAGCGCGGTGCCCGAAAGCTCGATGCAGTCGTCGATGCGCGCCCGCAACGTGGCCGGATCCGAGACCCCTTGCAGCGATTCGAGTTGGATCTTGAGCGCAGTGAAAGCCTGGCCGACTTCGTCGTGAAGCTCGCGTGCGATCTCCGCACGTTCGCGCTCCTGCGCCCGCATCAGACGTCTCGAGAGCATCCGCAGCCGCTGGTGTGCCTGGGACAATTCGCGTTCCGCGAGCTCCCGCGCGGCATGCGCCGCCGCCAGCTGCAGGGCCCGTCGCACGGCGGCGCCGAGACCGGCAAGATTGGTCTTGAGCACGTAGTCGATCGCACCGCGCTTGAGCGATTCGATCGCGCGCTCTTCTCCGATGGTCCCGGACACGAAAATGAACGGCGTCTCCGGACTCACCCGCTGCACCATCTCGAGTGCGGCCAGGCCACTGAAGCCGGGCAGGGAGAAGTCCGACAGGACGATCTGCGGTGCGAACTCATGGAGTGAACGCATGAGCCCGTCTTCGGTATCCACGCGTTCGAAGGTGGCCGCCTGCCCGTCGCGCTGGAGCACTCGCGCCATCAGTTCTGCATCGGTTGCGACATCCTCCACCAGGAGGATACGCACTGCGTCACCCAATACGACCTCCACGGAAGCGCGGGAACTCGATACTTGCCGCGACCAGATGGCGAGTCGCACGGGCGCACCCGCACAGGACTCGCGAATCCCCGCGATCCGGATCCGGCCCGGGGCGATGCCGCACGAACTGGCTGATGAGCATCGGCCCACCGCCCGGTCAGAATCTGCTCGACAGCCGCGGATTCTAGATCAAGTCTCGGCAGCCCGGTTCGCGTACCCGCAGCAACGCCGCCGGGATCTCGCGAAGCCCGGCGCGGCCCAATGCGATTATCATGCGTAGGGGGTGAGACTCGCCGGCCGTTCGACTGGTTTCACCCTTACAAGAATATCTGGAGGAAGGACCACCATGCCTCAAAGCATCCTGTCGAAACTGCTCTGGCTGGCAATCGCTCTGATGGGTGCGTCGGCCATCGGCGGCATCGCTATCCACCGCGGCGAACCCATCAATGCGCTGTGGTTCATCGCTGCCGCAGCGGGCACGTATCTCGTCGCCTACCGGTTCTACAGCGCATGGATCTGCGCCAAGGTGCTGGTCCTCGACGAGACCCGGGCGACGCCGGCGGAGCGCTTCAACAACGGCCGCGACTTCGTTCCGACCAACAAATGGGTCGCCTTCGGCCACCATTTCGCAGCCATCGCCGGCCCGGGTCCGCTGATCGGACCGACGCTCGCAATGCAATTCGGCTACCTCCCCGGCACGCTCTGGATTCTCGCCGGCTCGGTTGTGGGCGGCTGCGTCCAGGACATGGTGATCATGTTCTGTTCGACGCGGCGCGACGGCCGCTCGCTCGGCCAGATGGCGCGCGACGAGCTGGGTCCGGTGGGTGGCTGGGCCGCCCTGATCGGCTCGCTGATGATCATCGTCATCCTGATCGCGGTGCTCGGCCTGGTCATCGTGAAGGCCATGAAGCACAGTCCCTGGGCCACCGCCACGGTGCTCGGCACCATTCCCGTCGCGATGCTGATCGGCCTCTACATGCGCGGCATCCGCCCGGGGCGCGTGCTGGAGGGCTCCATCATCGGCATCGTGCTGCTCCTCGGCTGCGTCTGGGGCGGCGGTTTCGTGAACGGCAGCGAGTCGCTCAAGGGCTATTTCGACTGGAACGACATGACCTGCGCGTGGTTCGTGATGATCTACGGGTTCGCCGCCGCCGCGCTGCCGGTGTGGCTGCTGCTCGCTCCGCGCGACTACCTCTCGACGTTCCTCAAGCTGGGCGTCGTGTTCATGCTCGCGGCCGCGATCCTGATCCTCGCACCCGAAGTGAAGATGCCCCCGCTCACGCAGTTCATCGACGGCACCGGGCCGATCTTCAAAGGCGACCTGTTCCCCTTCGTGTTCATCACGATCGCCTGCGGCGCGATCTCGGGCTTCCATTCGCTGGTCGCCTCCGGCACCACGCCGAAGCTGCTCGCCAACGAGAAGGAGATCCGCATGATCGGCTACGGCAGCATGGCGCTCGAGTCGTTCGTCGCCATCATGGCCGTGATCGCCGCATGCGTGATGGACCCCGGGGTCTACTTCGCGATCAACAGCCCGCCCGGGGTGGTCGGCAAGGAAGCCGTGGACGCCGTCGCCAAGATCACCTCGTGGGGTTACCCGGTGAGCGTCGAACAGATGAACATGCTGGCCAAGGAGATGGGCGAGAAGACGCTGTTCGGCCGCGTCGGCGGGGCGCCGTCGCTGGCGGTCGGCATGGCCACCATCTTCAGCACGACCTTCGGCGGCAAGCTGCTCGACATGTGGTACCACTTCGCCATCATGTTCGAGGTGCTGTTCATCCTCACCACGCTCGATGCCGGCACGCGGGTCGGTCGCTTCATGCTGCAGGATCTGCTGAAGCACGTCTCCAGACCTCTGGGCAACGTATCGTCCTACCCCGCCACGGTGGTAGCGAGCGCGATCTTCGTTGCCGCCTGGGGCTACTTCCTGGTCCAGGGCGTGCAGGATCCATTGGGCGGCGTGAACATCCTCTGGCCGCTGTTCGGCATCTCGAACCAGTTGCTGGCAGGTATCGCGCTCTCGGTCGCGACCGGCATCCTCATCAAGATGGGCAAGCTGCGCTTCGCGTGGGTCACCGGCCTGCCGCTCACGTGGCTCGCGATCGTCTGCACGACGGCGGCGTGGCAGAAGGTTTTCAGCACCGACCCGGCCATCGGTTTTCTCGCCGGCGCCAACGATCTCGCGCAGAAGCTAGCCTCGGGCGCGCTGCCACCGGAAAAACTGGCAGCGGCGCCGGCGCTGATCCTCGGCCTGCGCATCGATGCGGCGCTGGCGCTGCTGTTCGCGATCATCCTCTGGATCGTCATCGCCGACATGGTGCGGATGAGCTACCGGTTCTTGAGCGGTGAGACGGTGCAGCCGTTGTCGGAATCGCCGCATACGCCGTCGCGATTGGCTTGGGCGCGCGATTGACCGCCCCGCTCGGTCTACCCGGCAACCTGCGCGAAGATCTCGCGCGGCTCTGGGACTTCGTGCGCGAGGTCTCGGGAGATGACGCCTACGAGCGCTACCTGGCGCGGCACGCCCGGACCCACCCGGAAGTGCCGCCGCTCGCGCGCGCCGAATTCTTCGCGGCCGAGCAGGATCGCAAGTGGGACGGCATCACGCGCTGCTGTTGATCGCGGTGCTGCCGCATGAAGAGGTCACCTCGGCAGGGTGAATGCGGGTGCACTCGAGTGCCGGCGCGGGGGATCCCGCGCGCTGCGGCTGCAGGCGGCAGCGAACCCGGGTTCACGCCGGCGGCTCGGGCCGCGCCGAGCGGACCTCTGCCCGCAATGCGGCGATCTCCTGCTTGATCTCGCGGACGTCCCGGTGCAACTCGCGCATGAGCGCGCGCTCCTCTTCTCCGATGCGCGCGGAGACCTCCTCGCGCAGCGCACGGATGTCCGCATGCATCTGTAACCGCAGGCGCTTCTCGTCCTCCCCGATGAGCAGCGCGGCAATGCTCGCCGTCACTACGGACAGGATGCCGAAGCCCACGACCACCATGAATACCGCGAACAGGCGCGAGGCCGTGGTGGTCGGCACGAAATCCCCGTAGCCCACGGTCGCGCCGGTCACGAACGCGAGCCACAAGCCGTCCGCATAGGTATGCACGGTCGGCTCCAGCCAGTAGAAGCCGGCGCCGGCGCCGAGCAGCGACCCTACCCCGAGAGTGAAAACGTAGGGCAGTCCGCCGGGACGGACCAGCTTGCGCGTCGACCCGAAAGCGCGCGCCAGCAGCATGCCGACGAGCGCGAGCCGGCTCAGGCGCACCAGCGCCACCCATTCGGTCTCGAGCCCCACGACGCTCGCGAGCGAGAAGGCGATGATCACGACGTCGAGCCAGTTGCCCGCAAGGTAGCGCAGCTTGTGCCGCGTGAGCGAGAGCATCCAGAGCAGTTCGACCGTGAACGCCCCGAGAATGAACAGCTCGATGACGATTCCGAGGACGTGCAGACGACGCCCCTCGGCCAGTTCCTCGAAATAGAACGAGGGTACGGACAGCAGCGCAACGCTGATCATGACCCAGTGCAGGCGGCGCTCCCAGACGTAGGCCACGGGATTGTCGTCCCGTGGAACCCCGCCCATGCCCAGCAGCACATCGGCGCGAAAGGAGCTCATGCGGCACTCGAGTAACTTCGTCCAAGCGCCGCGACCAGCGTCGGCGACGATGCGGCGCCGAACGATGCGCGACCCACGCGTCTACTCCCCCGCGACGGTCATGCGCCCTATCAGGATCGAGCCACACTGGCGCGCACCCCGCGCCACCACGTCCGTGCCGATGGCGACGATGTCCTTGAACATGTCCTTGAGATTGCCGGCCACGGTGATCTCCTGCACCGGATAGGTGATCGTTCCGTTCTCGATCCAGAACCCGGCGGCGCCGCGCGAATAATCCCCCGTGACCATGTTGATGCCGTGGCCGAGCAGATCGGTCACCAGCAGGCCGGTGCCGACACGGCGCAGCAACGCCTCGAAATCCTCACCGGTGGAATCGAGCACGAGGTTGTGATTGCCGCCGGCGTTGCCGGTGGATTTCATTTTGAGCTTGCGTGCGGAATAGCTGCCGAGGAAATACCCCTCCAGGATCCCGCCCGCCACCACGGTCCGATCGTGCGTGGCCACGCCTTCATCGTCGAACGGGCTGCTCGCAAGCCCGCGCGACACATGCGCGAGGTCACGGATCACCACCTGCGGCGCGAACACCGCCTCACCGAGCTGGTCGAGCAGGAACGACGACTTGCGGTACAGGCTGCCTCCGCTCGCCGCTCCGGCGAAGTGCCCCAGCAGGGAAGCGGCGATCGGCGCCTCGAACAACACCGGAACCTCCGTCGTCGCAATCTTGCGGCTGCCCAGCCTGGCAACGCAGCGTCTGCCGGCCTTCTCGCCAACGGCTCTGCCGTCGTCCAGAGCCCCCGGTACACGAGAGATCGTGTACCAGTCGTCGCGCTGCATGTCCTCGCCCTTGCCCGCGATCACCGAGCACGAGATGCTGTGACGCGAACCCGGATAGCCGGCGTTGAAACCGAGCGAGTTGGCGTAGACGAACTGCGATTCCTGGGTATGCACCGAGGCACCTTCGGAATTGGAGATGCGTGGGTCCACGCCCAGTGCCGCAGCCTCGCAATCCCGCGCCATCTCGATGGCACGTTCGACCGAGACATCCCAGGGGTGATACAGATCGAGCTCCGGCGGATCGCGCGCGAGCAACTCGGCATCGGCCAGGCCTGCGCACTCGTCCACGGCGGTGTACCTGGCGATCGAGAGCGCTGCACGCACCGTGTCCTCGAGCGCCTGGGGCGACAGGTCCGAACTGGAAGCATGACCCCGCTTCTGCCCCACGTAGACCGTGACGCCGACACCCTTGTCGCGGTTGTATTCGATGGTCTCCACTTCGCCGTGACGCACGGTGACGGCCTGGCCGAAACCTTCGCTGATGTCGACTTCGGCACTGGTCGCACCTTGCCGGGCGGCATGCCGCAAGACGTCGGAGGCGATCGACTGAAGGGTGGTCAGGGGGTGGGTGAAACGAGGATCGTCGGACACGTTGGCGCAGGCCGCGAGGGGCGGCGATGAGAGAAGTCGATCGGCTATGATAGCGCCTGCCATGAAAGAGCCAGCGAGCGAAGACGCCATCGACGACCGCCCGAGCAAGTCGCAGTTGAAGCGCGACATGCTGGCACTCCAGGAACTCGGCGAAGCCCTGGTAGCGTTGTCGGACGAGCGCCTGGCCGGGCTCGGTCTGCCCGAAGCGCTGCTCGACGCGGTGCGCGACGCAAAGCGCATCGCGGTCAGCAAACACGGCGCGCAACGGCGCCAGCGCCAGTACGTCGGCCGGATCATGCGCGACGTGGATCCCGGTCCGATCCGGGCGCAGCTCGATGCGATCGAAGGTCAGTCCCGCAGCCACGCGGCGTGGTTGCATCGGATCGAACGCTGGCGCGAGCGGCTGCTGAAGGAAGACGACGCGCTGACCGAACTGCTGACCGATGTTCCCGATGCCGACGTGCCGCGCATCCGGGCCCTCATCCGGAACGCGCAGCGCGAACAGCGCGAAGGCAAGCCGCCGAAGTCGTTCCGCGAACTGTTCCAGATACTACGCGAACTGATTCCCGAGCCCATGACCCCGGCTTCGATGGCGGCGGCGGAATGACCGATCACGACGCCGTCACCGTCGGCCTCGTCTCCGTCAGCGATCGGGCTTCGAAGGGCGTGTACCGCGACCAGGGCTTGCCGGCGTTGCGCGAATGGCTGGAGCGCGCCTTGCTGAACCCGGTCCGTTTCGAAGAACGGCTCATCCCGGACGAACAGTCGGGCATCGAGACGACGTTGAAGGCGCTCGTGGACGAAGCCGGATGCCACCTCGTGCTCACCACCGGCGGTACCGGTCCGGCTCCGCGCGATGTCACGCCGGAGGCCACGCTTGCCGTGGGCGAAAAACTGATGCCGGGTTTCGGCGAACAGATGCGTCAGATCAGTCTCAAGTTCGTGCCGACCGCGATCCTGTCGCGGCAGGTCGCGGTGATCCGCAAGGGCGCGCTGATCATCAACCTGCCCGGTCAGCCGAAGTCGATCCGCGAGACGCTCGAAGGGCTGATCAGCAGCGAAGGCGACCCGCTCGTCCCGGGTATCTTCGCGGCGGTGCCGTACTGCCTCGACCTGATCGGCGGCCCTTATCTGGAAACCCGGCCGGAAGCGTGCAAGGCGTTCCGGCCGAAATCTGCCATCCGGCCCCACAAGACGTCATCCGGCGGCTGATCCGGCAGCCATTGCCGGCGGGGCCGTGTTCGCCTTGCCTGCCGATGGCCGGGTCCGCCCGCGGCGGTACATTCGTCTCACGGCATGTAGTTGATCACCTTCGCGGCCTGCTCGAGGAGCGTCTCGGCATCGCTCACCTCGAATTTGCCGGGAGCCTCGATATTGAGGCTCTTCACCTCTCCGTCCACGACTATGGCCGAAAAGCGCTGCATTCGCCGCCCGAGGCCGCGTGCATCCAGATCGAGTTCAAGTCCGAGCGCTTTGGTGTACGCGCCGGCCCCGTCACCGAGCATGCGCACCTTGCCCTTGGCGCCCTGTTCGCGGCCCCAGGCGCCCATTACGAAGGCGTCGTTCACGGCGAGACACCAGACTTCGTCGAAACCGGCCTCGCGCAGCATTTCGAAGTGACGGACGTAGCCGGGCACGTGCTTCGCGGAGCAGGTCGGCGTGAACGCGCCGGGCAGCCCGAAAACCGCGATCTTCTTTCCCGCCGCGAGCTGCTCGACCTCGAAGGCATTGGGACCTACTGTGCATCCAGTGGTCTCCTCCTCGATGAACTCCCACAAGGTTCCCGCCGGCAACCGGTCTCCCACCTTGATCGTCATGAATGCGCCTCCTCTCACGATTAATCGACCGTCGAATTCTACGCCGCCTATAATCGGGACCCCTGTGGTCTTGCGTGGCCTTTGCCGCCGCGTCGACCGCCGGGGGGCCCAAGGGCCGGCGCGCATTTCAGTCCCCATCGAAGTGTACGCATCGCCCGGGAGGCCGATGCGTACACTTCGGTCGACACCGTATGAACAAGGCCTTCACCAAAGAATCCGAGCAGGAAGAAGACGAGGATATCGACGAGCCCTCGCCGCTGCCCGCGGGCACAAAGAACTACATGACGCCCGCCGGCTACCAGCGCCTGAAGGAAGAGGCGATGCAGCTCCTCGACAAGGAGCGCCCGGAACTCACCAAGGTGATCGCATGGGCCGCGTCCAACGGCGACCGCTCGGAGAATGCCGACTACATCTATGGCAAACGCCGTCTGCGCGAGATCGACCGGCGCATCCGGTTTCTCACCAAGCGCCTCGACAACGCCGAAGTGCATGATCCCGCGACGCGCGAAGCCACGGATACGGTCTATTTCGGCGCGACGGTGACGCTGGCGGATCCTGAAGGCGAGGAGCGCACCTACGCCATCGTCGGCGTCGACGAAGCCGACGTTGCGCGCGGCCGCATCAGCTGGATCTCTCCGCTGGCGCGGCAGCTGATCAAGACGCGCGAGGGCGACCGCGTCGTCGTGCACACTCCGGGCGGCGACGAGACGCTCGACATCCTGTCGGTGGAATACAAAGCCATCGACTGAGGGCCGCGCGTGTTGACCGAACTCGTGCCCACTCGACAGATCGGCGGCGAGCCACCGCGGCGCTGGTTCTTTTCGCACCATGTGGATCAGGCAACACCCGAGCTACAGGGCCGGGGGCTGAGCAGCTCGATCATGCCGTCGCGGGATACGGCTGCTGTTGAAGACGTGACCGCGCAGCACTCAGGGGATGACGTGTCGCGCCCTGAACTGCGCGAGCAGCGCGAGCAGCATCTCCTCCGAATCCACCGCTTCGCAGAAACCGAAGCGTCGCGCCTTGCCGGTATCGGAGACGATGTCCCAAGACGAACCGAAGACGAAATCGGCGAAGCTCCAGCCGGCAAGCTCTTCGAACCGGTGCGGCAACAAGCCTTGGCGTTTCACGATGCGGTTCCATGCCTCCGCCTGGTCGGCGAGTTCCGCCTTCAGGCTGAAGTGCCGTTGCGGCCCGGGCTCGACACCGAAGAACTCGGCCAGTCTCGGCCACAGATTCTCCCAGCGAATGAGATCGCCATTGGTGATGTTGAACGCCTGGTTGGCGCAGCGCGATTCGGTGGCCATCCAGACCATCGCCTTCGCGAGCAGCGAGGAATCGGTGAGCTGATACAGCGCAGTGAAGTTCGCCGCCGGGCCAGGATGCGAGAACGGCACGTTCAGTTCGCGAGCGAAGGTACCGTAAAGCGCCAGCGCCAGCGCAAGATTCATCGGGCTCCCGACACTGAATCCGCAGACCGCATGCGGCCTGACCGCCGACCAAGTCCACGACTTGCCGCGCTGCCGACCCTCGAGCCAGTCGTGCTGATCGAAGTAGAAGTTGGCACCCGCGTGCCGGGAATCGTTCTCCTTCGCGGGCGTCCGGAATCTACCGAGGTGACTGCCGTACCACTTGGTACCTTCCACGAGATTCACATGCGCGAGACGCGGCGCGGCGGCTTCGATCGTCCCCACGAGATTCACCAGCATCGCGGTATTGCTTGCGACATGCACGGCGGGGTCGGGATCCTGCACGAACGCACTGTAGAAAACGTGGGTGGCATCGCGCAGTGAACCGAGTTTTTCCCGGCAATCCGCGGCATTGAGCAGATCGACAGCGAGATGGGTGAATGCACCCTCGATATCCGGCCTGCGCCGCGACACGGCGACGATCTTCCAGCCGCCGCACTGGACGAGATGCTGGAGCAGATAGCGACCGACCACCCCGGTCGCACCGGCGACCACTGCTTTTTTCATCGAGTCAGGGCGACAACCGTTCGATCTTCCATGCGCCTCCGGCCACCGGGCTGTATTGCAGCCGGTCGTGCAGCCGGCTGGAGCGTCCCTGCCAGAACTCGAGCAGATTCGGCACGAGGCGATATCCGCCCCAATGCGGTGGGCGCGGCGGATCGTCGCCCATCTCGCGGGCAACCTGCGCAAGCTTCTGCTCCAGCACCTGCCGGCTCGGCAGCACCGCACTTTGCGTCGACGCCCACGCGCCGTGACGGCTGCCGAGCGGGCGTTCGCGAAAATACTTGTCCGAATCAGCGCCCTCCACCTGTTCCACCGTACCCTCGATACGGACCTGCCGTTCGAGCTCGACCCAATGGAACAGCAGGCAGGCGCGCGGGTTTTCCGCGAGTTCGCGGCCCTTGCGGCTCGCGTAGTTGGTATAGAACACGAAGCCGTGCGCATCGAATGCCTTGATCAGCACGATGCGAGCGGACGGTTCGCCAGCGCGGTTCACGGTGGCCAGCGTCATCGCGTTCGGCTCGGGCAACTCGGCCTTCAGTGCCTCGTCGAACCAGTGGCGGAACTGCCCGAACGGATCGGGCGCGGCATCGGCTTCGTCGAAACGCGCGCGCAGGTATTCCTTGCGAAGATGGGCGATGGTCATGGGGACTGGTGACGGGTGGCTGACTCGTGGTTGGAGTCTCTTGGTTAGAGTCTCGTGGTTGGAGTTTCGTGGTTGGAGTCTCGTGACTAGACCGGGAAACCCGTTGCGTGGCGCGCAAGGCCGCCGAACAAGTCGAGCATCCGTTCGCGCCAGCCATGGATGGGGTCATCGGGAACCAGCAGTCGGAAGGGCGAAACGCCCCGCGCCCAAAGGAATGTGCCGAACACCGTGTAGTCAGCGTAGTTCGCCGCCGCGCCACCCACGAACGGCTGAACGCCGAGCATGGCGCGGAGCGGCTCGAGGGTTTCGCGAAATTTCACGAGTGTCTCATCGCGATCGGCGACCACCGCTTCGAGCGGCCTTCCGAGGCGCTTTTCGCGCGACTCGCGAAAGTATCGACGATCCTGCTCGGCCGCGACCTCGACGATATCGAGCACGACCATGCGCGTGATTAACGGATGCAGCGCGCGTTCGGTCCAGAATTTGATGAACAGGCCTTCGGCACGGGCGGCCTCGCACTCGAACAGCGGCGGGCGACCGGCGTAAGCGGTATCTAGATACCCGGCAATGTTCCACGAGTCGACCACGGCCGTGTCGCCATCGAGCAGTACGGGCACGGTCCGGGATCCGTATGGCGCAATGCGGTCCTGGTCGGTGAACCGCCACGGAATCGTCTGCCACTCGATACCCTTGTGGGCGAGCGCCAGGCAGGTGCGCCAGCAATACGGAGAGAAGCGCCGGGTCTCGTCCGCGCCTGCCAGTTCGAACAGCCGGATACTCACTATGCCGTCACTTCACCGTCGATGCATCCTGACCGAACAGGATCTTCCTCGCCTCATCGTCCACGGTGGGTTTGGCGTTGACCTTCTTCGCCAGGTCGTAGGCCCGCTGCACGGCCGGCCGCGCCTTGATGGCGTTGAACCAGCGCTTCAGATGCGGAAAATCGTCGAGATTCTGGAGCTGCCGTTCGTGCGGCACGACCCAGGGGTAGGAAGCCATGTCGGCGATGGAATAGTCTCCGGCGACGAACTCGCGATCGGCGAGCCGCTTGTTCAGCACACCGTACAGGCGCGAAGTCTCTTTCACATACCGGTCGATGGCGTAGGGCAGCTTCTCGGGCGCGTACTGGGCGAAGTGATGGTTCTGGCCTGCCATCGGTCCGAGCCCGGCCATCTGCCACATCAGCCATTGCATCACGTCCACCCAGCCGCGCGTGTCGTGCGGCAGGAACCGGCCGGTCCTGGCCGCGAGGTACACCAGGATCGCACCCGACTCGAAGATGGAAATCGGTTCGCGCCCATCCCCGGGATCGTGGTCCACGATGGCGGGAATGCGGTTGTTCGGCGCAACTTTCAGGAAGGCTGGGTCGAACTGCTCGCCGCGCCCGATGTTGATGGGCTTGACCGTGTAGGGCAATCCGGTCTCTTCCAGGAAGATCGTGATCTTGTGGCCGTTCGGGGTGGTCCAGTAGAAGAGGTCGATCATGGCATCGGGCGTGCACGGTACGAAGATCGACCGAGTATAACCGTCACTCGTCGGCGCACGCGCAGGTCCCCACGGCCCGTTCGTCGCGCAACTGAAAACCTGCATGGCTTGAAGCAACCCCACGGCTTTCGATGAAGCTCGCGTAGCCGAGCTCGAGCGCCGTCCCGCGGGCACCAATGCGTTGAGCGTGCCAGCGCGAAATAGATCAGCAATAGGTTCGCCACCAGCAAGACCGCGGCGATTCCCCGCCACGGACGCAACGGGTCGCGATACAGAAGGGGAATGCGCGGAGGTGCGCCGATCGGGACGGCGCCGCCACGTTCGAGCGCAAGCAGGAACTCTTCGGCCGTCTCGAACCTCTGTTCCGGATCGCGTGCCGCCGCACGCAACAGCACGTTTTCGAACCATTGCGGCACGTCGGGTCGATAACGCGGCGCGCGGGATCTCGCTACGCTCTTCGTCTTCGTCGATCAGCATCACACGAAGCCTGGGCGGCGGCAGGGGTTTGCGTCCGGTCTTCACAGGCAGTCATGCGGCAAGACGCGAGCCAGTATGTTGCGCCGCAATGCGTCTGCGGACTATCCGGGCCACGGGCGGAATCGTCGTCCCGCCGGCGTGCACCGATCCATCACCTTCTCGGCGCACCCGATTGCAGGTAACGTCCGCGTTTGTCGCGAACACTCCCGCCCATCATGCCACTCCATTTCGACCTCATCTGCATCGGCGGCGGCAGCGGCGGAGTAGCCACTGCCAACCGGGCGGGCAGCTACGGCGCGAAGGTCGCATTAATCGAAATGGGCCGGCTCGGCGGCACCTGCGTCAACGTCGGCTGCGTGCCCAAGAAGATCATGTGGACCGCCGCGCAGATTGCGGACACCTTCGAGGACGCCGCCGGCTACGGCTTCTCGGTACCGTCCCATGCGCTCGACTGGTCGAAGCTCAAGGCCGCGCGCGATGCATACGTATGCAATCTCAACGACGCCTATGCGCGCTATCTCGACGCCAACAACGTGACGCTGGTCCGCGGTCGCGCCACGTTCAACGGCCCCAGGTCGGTCGAGGTGAACGGTGAGACGCTCACTGCAGAACACATCGTCATCGCAACCGGCGGTCAACCGATCCGGCCGGCCATTCCGGGCGCAGAACTCGGCATCACGTCCGACGGCTATTTCGAGCTCGAATCCCAACCAAGGCGCATGGCCGTCATCGGCTCGGGTTACGTTTCCGTTGAAATGGGCGGGCTGATGCACGCCCTCGGCACCGAAGTGACCCTGTTCCTGCGCCGCGGCCATTTGCTGCACAGCTTCGACACGATGCTGCGCGACGCGCTGATGGAACAGATGACCAGCGACGGAGTCCGCGTCGTGAAACACGTCCTCACGAGTTCGATCGAACGCGACGACCACGGCTTGTGGCTCATG
>Ga0163144_10011831_pt1 | contig 18427 bp, 20 predicted proteins | sample OliLak19BULKMAT1_FD_123175 | JGI IMG/M metagenome (GOLD analysis project Ga0163144, IMG submission 123175) | Freshwater microbial mat bacterial communities from Lake Vanda, McMurdo Dry Valleys, Antarctica - Oligotrophic Lake LV.19.BULKMAT1 | ecosystem: Environmental > Aquatic > Freshwater >... | reverse complement strand
CTCGCAACGGGCGACGAGCCGCCCTGCAGAACGCGAGGACGACGATGCCAACCACGAGCCAGAACACGCAGACGACGAAGACGGTGAACCAGGGCGAGAGCCGGTACGGGACGGCCGAGCCGCAGATCGAGATCCGGCTGCCGAAGGGCACGAGCCACCGACTGGTGAGCGCCGCGCTCCACAAGCTCGCCGCCGATGTCGAGCTGGCCACGCCCGAGCGCGAGCGCTGGGTGGTCCAGACCGAGAGCTTCTACGACGCCTGCGGCCGCGTGTACCTCGAGCTCGCCGACGCGACGCCCGCGGAGGCCGAGCGGGGGATGGCGGTGCTCAAGAAGCTCATCGGCTGAGGGCCAGGCGTGCGGTCTCCGGATGGCTGCACGACCGGTACCATTTACAACGTGCGCAGGGGCGCGGTGCGTGCCCAGGCGATCCGGACCACGCTGGCCAAGAGCGGGCGCATTAGCCTCGCCACCTCCGGTGAGGTCACGAGGCTCCGGTTCAGCGGTTCAGCCCACAGGCATCGCAGGACAGAAGCCCTGCGAGGGGATCCCAAGCGCAGCGTTGAACTTGCTCGAGGCGTTCTGAAGGGCGATGAGCGCGGTCAGCTCCACGATCGCGTTGTCGTCGAAGAAGCCACGTAGCCTTCGGAAGAGATCGTCATCGACCCCCGGACTGGTTCTCGTCATGGCGACGGCGTAGTCGAGCGCGACGTGCTCCTTGGCAGAGAACAGCTCCGAGGTCTCGTAGTGGCTTAGCGCCTGCGCCTTGTCCATTCCGACGCCACGTTGCTGTAGCCGTGCTGCGTTGAGGTCGACGCAGAACGAGCAGCTGTTGATCTGGGAGACCTTAACCGTCACGAGGGAGCGGAGCGCGGGCTCGATGGGGGAAGTTCGCCTGTCGACGGCTGCGACGAGATGCAGGAAGCCGCGCATCGGCTTCGGAGCGCGCGCCCAGACCCGCGTGGGTTCCAGCACGACCCCGTGGCGGCGCCGCTGCAGCGCATAGAGCACCCGAACCCAGAGCGGCGCGACCGCCGCAGACAGACCGTTGATACGTGTTCCTTCCATGTTCTCTCACTCCTCAGCGCGGATTCCCGTACAGATCTGCGAGCACGCGTGGCGGCATCCCGAGGCGGTAGAGGAGTGGAAAGAGGTTCACCAGGAACGTGTAGTACGCCGGCCTGGTAAAGAATCGCCTCCCAGAAACACGCACGGAAGCTGGCACCGTAATGACGCTGCCGACTTCACGGAGCCGCCGGCTGAACTCGAGGTCTTCCATCAGCGGCTGGTCCGGAAATCCGCCGAGCTTCTCGAATACCGCGGCCCGAACGAAAAGCGCCTGGTCACCGTAGGGCAGCCCCGTATAGCGAGACCGAAGGTCGGCGAGATGCAGGAGAGGAGCCCAGCGCGGTGCCTCGTCATCGTCCGCAACTGTCCAGGTCCGAAATGCGCCGGCGACGACAGCAGGATCGCCGAGCGCACCGTCCACCCACGAAATCGCGTCGGCCGGCAAAGTCACGTCGGCATGCAGAAACAACAGCACGTCACCCGTTGCCGCATGGGCCCCGGCGTTCATCTGCCTGGCCCGTCCACGCTCCGCGCGAACCAAGGTGGCACGGGAATCGTCGCCCGCGAGCTCGGCGGTCGCGTCTGTGCTGCCACCGTCCAACACGATGACCTCGTGCACGAACGCGACAGCAAATAGTCTCTCGAGCGCCGCCACGATCCGACGTCCCTCGTTTAGGACTGGCATGACGACGGAGACTCGTGGTCGCGTAGCGGTCGACCTCGCGGCTAGCTCCGCCCTCGCCACGTTCATGGCGCCCCCATTCCCGAGCGAATCCCGAGAGCCTGGCAGGTAGCCGGCGCGTGAATCGCCCCGGCCACGAGCAAAGACCGCAGGCGTTCGAGGTCCGCCACGAGGTCGACGTCGAACCAGGGTGCGAGGAGCTCGACGGTCAGCCCGCGCTCCTCCAAGCGCGCAAGAGTCTTCTCTCGGGTATCGCTGGCTCCCCAGGGCAAGCCCGCCAGCAGACCGCTCGGACACGCCTTCATTCCAAGCAGGTAGAAGCCGCCGTCTTCGGCCGGGCCGAGAACTGTGTCGTGCGTGTCGAGTGCGGCCCGTGCCTGCGCGAGGAGCGCCGCCGGAAGGCCGGGGGAGTCGGTCCCGACAATCAATGCGCGTGGGTTCTCGCTCAACGCTCGTCGCAGGTTCCGTTCGAGGCGAGCACCAAGGTCACCTTCGCCCTGGGGCCAAATCTCGACGCGATCACGGAGGGCCGGGAACAACGTCTCGTCGCCCGACAACGCCACTACCACGCGGACCGTCAAGAACCGCTCTGCCAGGGCGAGCGTGTCCCAGAAGAAGGCGTCGGCGAGTCGAGCGGCGGCTTCTGCACCGATCGTGGCCGCGAGACGCGTCTTGACGGCGCCGGCACGTGGCGCCTTCACGAAGATGCAGAGTGTCGTATCGTGAGCAGCCATCATCGGTCTCCCGCGCCTATCGACGCCATCCGAAGTAGCGCTCGAAGAGGCGCTTGATCCAGGGTTTGAGACGCGTTCGGGCGTAGGCGTCACCGAGGCGCTTCCACACCTCCGCTTGGGTCGGGTACGGATGAATGGTCTTTGACAATGAGCCTGCGGAGAGTCCCTCTGTCATCGCCAAGCAAACCTCGCCCACCATCTCGCCTGCATGACGGGCCACGACTGTGGCGCCAAGGATGCGCCCGTTCCGCTCGTCCACGTGAAGCCGCGCAAAGCCTTTTGTCTCGCCGTCCAGCACTGCGCGATCGATTTCGGAGAGCTGAACCGTGAACGTCTTGACGGAAAGCCCGCGCTCCTTTGCCTCCTGCTCGTAGAGCCCGACGTGCGCGATCTCTGGGTCGCAGTACGTGCTCCATGGGATGATCAGCGAGCTCGCCTTCTTGCGCCCCATGAACAGTGAGTTCTGGAGCACAACGCGCGCCATCGCGTCGGCGGCGTGCGTGAATTTGTAGGGACTGCAGATGTCGCCCGCCGCGTAGATGCGGGGGTTCGACGTACGAAGGCGATCGTCAACATTCACGCCTGAACGATCGAAGGCCACCCCCGCTGCCTCGAGGCCGAGCCCCTCGACGTTGGGTGCGCGTCCTATCGCCACCAGGATAGCGTCCGCCGTGACCTCCTCTGGAGCCCGGCCGCGATCGAAGATGATCTTCTTACCCTTGGGGCCTCCCGCGACGCGTGTGAGCTTCGCGCCAAGGACGAGTGAGATGCCCTCATCGACGAGCTGCGCGTGCAACACGGCTGCCGCGTCCGGATCCTCCCGAGGCAGAACGCGCGGGTCGACACTGAGAATGGTCACCTCGCTTCCGAAGCGCCGGAACGCCTGTGCCAGCTCACACCCGATCGGGCCTGCGCCGATGACGGCCAGCCGCTTCGGCAGCTCGGTCAATGAGAAGACCGTTTCGTTGGTCAGGAATCCCGCCTCCGCGAGGCCGGGGATCGGGAGGGTTGCGGCTCGCGCACCCGTCGCGATGACTGCCCGCGCAAACTGAAGCCGCGTGCCCGCAACCTCGACCTCGTCCGGCGACACGAACTTTGCGTCGCCCAGGAACACATCGATCCCGCTGTCCGTGAAGCGCTTCGCCGAATCGTGATGCGCGATGCCAGCGCGAAGCCGGCGCATCCGCTCCATGACAGCAGCGAAGTCGATCGAGACGGAGACGGGCGTGCTGACACCGAAAGCCGCGACCTCTCGCGCATCAAACGCTGCCCTCGCCGCGCGAATCAGCGCCTTGGACGGAACACAGCCATAGTTGAGGCAGTCGCCGCCCAAAAGATGACGCTCGATCAACGCTACGCGAGCACCCAGGCCAGCGGCGCCCATCGCCGAGACGAGTCCCGCGGTTCCGCCACCAATGACCACCAAGTTGTAGCGCCCGTTGGGTCTCGGGTTCTCCCAGCCGTGCGGATGTACGTTCGCAACCAACTCACGGTTGTGGGCATCGTCGGGCAACACGTCGATGGGTGCGCGGGATAGCGTGCTCGTAGCAACGGCCTCGCTCATGTTCGCGTCTCCAGAGGGGATGTCGCGGCCGCGCGCTTCAGGGCGGAGCTGAGCGCGCGCCTGGCGATCCGAGTAATGATGATCGTTACGAGCAGCGTCGCCGCGAGCCCGCCCCAGTACAGGACGCGCCCCCATGGGCCCGCGTCCGGGCGCTGGCCACTCGCAAGCTGGCTGGCGCTCGTGACGAGCGAGCCGAGATAGACGTACATCATCGTGCCCGGAAGCATGCCCACCCACGAACCGAGGACGTAGTCGCGCGGTCGGACGCGCGTGAGGCCAAGCGCGTAGTTCATCAGGTTGAACGGCAGCACGGGCGACAGGCGGAGCAGCGCGACGATCTTGAACCCACGCTCACCGACGGCAGCGTCGATCGCCGCGAACCGAGGGTCTCGCGCGACTTTGCGAGAGACCCAGTCGCGCGCGACGAATCGAGCGAGCAAGAACGACACTGTCGCGGCGAGCACGCTGATCGGCGAGACCAACAACGTGCCCCACACCGGGCCGTAGGCGAAGCCCGCCCCGAGTGTCAGGATCGAGCCTGGGAGCAAGAGCGCCGTCGCAAGGACGTAAACGAGGGCAAAGACGCCGACTCCCGACGCGCCCGCGCGGTGCACCCACTCCACGAGGCCGATCGCCCAGCGCCCGATCGGAAGGAGCGCGACGCCCGTCGCTGCAGCGGCGAGCAGCCCGATCGCGAGCAGACTGCGAGCTGCGCGGGAGGCACCGGGCGGACCGGGGGGCCTGGTCATGTCAACCACCGCCCCAAGAGGAAGGCGCCGATGCCGAGAGCAGCCGCCGCTGGAAGAGTGACGACCCATGCCAGGACGATCTCCTTCAGCGTCTTCGTGTTGAGCGATGAGCGCTGCGCGCCTGCGCCGATGATGCCGCCTGAAGAGACGTGCGTCGTCGACATCGGCAGCCCGAGTGTCGCGCCCGCGGTCACAAGTCCCGCTGTGACAAGATTGGCGAGGAAGCCCTCGCGGTGATCCATGGGGGTGACTTTCTCCGCGAGCACGCGCGTAACTCGACGCCCGCCGACGAGACTCCCGAGAACCATGCCCGTGGTCACGAGTACGAAGAGCGGCGGATGTCCAAGGGTCGAAGAACCCTGGAGCGCTGAGGCAGCGAGCACCAGCGCGACGATCTTCGGCGCGTCATTCATTCCACGAGCGAAACTTGCAGCGCCTGCTGTGAACCAGTGAAGGTGATCGAGCGTCAATCGGGCCGCCTGGGGACGCTCCACCGCACAACTCGCTTGAGGAGCAACGACCAGTTGCAATCGCATCGCACCGACAGCCTGCGTCCCTGCCGATGACGAGATGCCCGCGAGCACGGGTTCCATCGGCGCCACTTCGGCGCAGAGACAGTCCGGCATGTGCGCTACCGCCGGACCCGCAAAACGTCTGGTTGACTTCAGGAGCAGTGTGACCAACGCGAGGGAGAGAATCGGCGTGAGCAGCAGGGGCAACACCACCTTACCGCCCAGCGCGCTCCAACGAACGCCATCGACGCCGTAGGCGATGGCCGCCACGCCAACGAGCGAGCCGACGATCGCATGGGTCGTCGAGACGGGCAGACCGGTGCGCGTGGCGATGAGTACCCACGCTGACGCGCCGAAGAGGGTAGCGACCCCGGCGCCAACGGTCTGCGTCGTGTCCGGCGCGAGCAGGCCATTGCCGAACGTTTTCACCATCGCGGTCGCAAGGACTGCCCCGAGAAGTCCTCCGATAGCAGTCCAGAGCGTCCCCCAGAGAATCGCGCGCCGGTAGTCGGACAACCCGCTCCCGACAAGGGTGGCGATGCCTTTGGAGACATCGTTGGCCCCGTTCACGTACGCGAGCCCAAAGCCGAGGGCGGCCAGTGTGACGGCGGTGAGCATCATGTTGCCTCCGGAGTTACCTTGACGTCGCCGCCGAGGCGGCGAGCGAGCACGGCGTGCAGCCGAAGGCGTGCCGCTGCGTCGATGACGTCCGGCCGTGTTAGGAGCGCGGTGTCGAGCGCGTGCTGGCAGGGACAGTCGTCCGCTGCTAGCGAGGCAAACGCCAACGCGAGGATGGCCTTCGCTCGCGCCACGTTCGCCATCAAGATGGCGAGCACGTCCGTGACGCGCACCTCGTCATTGGGACGCCAAGAGTCGTAGTCGGTTGGGAGCGCCAGGGTCGCGTAACAGAGCTCGGCTTCACGGGCGAGCCGAGCCTCGGGCAGGTTCGTCATGCCGACGACGTCCGCGCCGAAGCTCCTCGAAAGCGCTGACTCGGCCCGAGTCGAGAACTGAGGTCCCTCGATGCAGATGTACGTACCCTGCGGATGGACGCGCGCACCGTGCTCTCGCGCTGCACCAGCGACCGATGACGCGAGGTCGGGACAGACGGGATCCGCGAGGCTCACGTGCGCCACGACGCCTCGCCCGAAGAACGTCGACGGCCGGCCCACAGTACGATCGATGAACTGATTCGGCAGCACTACGTCGCCGGGTGCGATCTCCTCGCGCAGCGAGCCGACCGCGGATACAGACACCAACCGCGCAACGCCAGCCCGCTTCAGTGCGTAGATGTTCGCGCGGGCATTCACCTCACCGGGGAGGAGCCGATGCCCCTCTCCGTGCCTCGCCAGAAACACCACGCGTCGCCCAGCTAGACGTCCCTCGACGAGCGGCCCAGATGGATCGCCGAAGGGGGTGGTCACGACCACCTGGCGCGCATCGGTGAGCCCCGGCAGCTCGTAGAATCCGCTGCCGCCGATGACACCGAACGCAGGTTCCGGAGCGAGTCTCGCGGCCAGCGTCGAGATACGTTCAGCCAGCTCATCGCGCACCCGCCGAAACGCGGCCAGAACTTCCTCCGAGCTACCAGATGCGTGAGCGGGATCCTGAATGGGCCAGTGCTCGTGCTTCGTTCCAGGAGTGGTCGAGCAGTGCTCGGCGGCGTCGCCACACAACGTGATGAGAAGATCGAACTCGCCGACCGACGCATCATCGAGGGTCTTCGAGTGGTGCCCCGAGATGTCGAGCCCGAGCTCGTGCATCACTTGCACGGCGCGGGTGTCCACTCCCTTGGGGTTCGTGCCGGCACTGAAGCTGCGCACGCCGGGCGGCAATAGCGCTCGCGCAATGCCTTCAGCCATCTGGCTGCGGCAGGCGTTACCCGTGCAGAGGAAGAGCACGCCCTTGGTCATCGCAGTGCCCCCGAGCAACTCGATCCGGCGCCCGCCGTGCAGCCAAAGCAGTGACTCGCGGTCGCGACGCGTGCGTCTTCCAGCTCGGCCAAGGACTCGACGTCCCAGATCGTTCGAGCGCCGGCGCCAAGCGGGATCTCGAGCATCTGGTTGAAATCGCAGTCGTAGAGCTGGCCGTCCCAGCTCACACTCACGAGCGAACGGCACATCAAGTCGGCCACGGTGCCGACGTTGAAGTGATTCACGAGCAGGCTCATGTACCCTTCGAGGTTGTTCGCGCGCTCGAGGGCGTACGCGAACCGCTTGATGGGCATGTTCGTGATCGTCAGCAGATCGTGAAACTCGATCCCGAAGTGCCGCGACAGCTCCTCCTTGTACTTGGCCTCGAGCTTCGTCTGCGCGGGCGGAAGCGACGCGCCCACGGGGTTGTAGACGAGACTCAACTTGAGGCGCGACCCGGGGCGCCCGTAGCCCAACCGGTTGAGCAGCAAGAGCGCCTCGATGCTCTTGTCGAATGCGCCGCGCCCACGCTGCTTCTCGACGTTTTCTGCGCTGTAGCACGGAAGACTGGCGACGATCTCGACCTCATGGGCGGCGAGGAACTCCGGCAAGTCCGCGAGGCCAGGCTCGAACAAGACGGTCAAGTTGCAGCGATCGATGACACGCTTCCCAAGTCGCCTCGTTTCCTCGACGAGGCTTCGAAAATGCGGGTTGAGCTCGGGCGCCCCGCCAGTGAAGTCCACGACCTCCACCTCGAGATTCTTGGCGAGCAGCTCGATGAGCCGATCGGCCACATTGCGCGGCATGATTTCGGTCCGCTTGGGACCAGCCTCAACGTGGCAGTGGTGGCACGCCATGTTGCAAAGCTTGCCGACGTTGATCTGGAGCGTTCGCACTCGCCCCCGGACGAGGGCCGGTGCGCCATGCTCCTCGAGTGCCCGATCGAAGGACGGGTGCTCGTCGAACAGCGGCAGGAACCGAGCGGCTGAATTTGCGGTGGACATGCTCATCTCCCGTTCAAGGACCAGTCGTAGTCGAGGAACTCGACGCGCACGTTTCCGCCGGAGGACAGGGCGGTCGCTGTCGCGGGCTCCGCGTAGCGCGCGACGAACGCGGGCAACGTCTGCGACGAGCGCTCGAAGTCCTCTCGGAACCAGTCGAAGATCGAGGACAGACGCAGCGTTCGAGAGGCTGCGTCGAAACGATTCTTCGAGGCGTCCGACACGAACCTGCGCGCCGCTCGGGTGAGCTGAGTGTCGAGCGTCGTCGCGCGGTACGCCTCGCTTCGAAGCTCGGGGCAACTCTTCGACGCGCACACGATGGCGAAGTGGATGCGCGGCTCGCGAAACTCCTTGCGAAGGATGTCGTGCTCGATGTCGTTGAGCGAGAGCACCTTGCCGCGTAGAGACCGAAGAGGGATGAAGCTCTCGCGAAACGCCGCCCCGGGCAGCAAGCCGATCGACCGGATGCTCTTGAGGGGGTAGTGATCGAGGATCAGCTTCACCGTGTATGCGTTGTAGGCGTTGATCCAAAAGGCCAGCTTCTGTTCGCGCGTCCACGCGTCGTAGTGCCCGCGACAAACGGACTCGAGTGAGCGCAGGTAGCCGTCGAGCGATGGGAGCCCAGAGCGCTTGAGGCCGGCGTAGTCGACGACGCCCTCCCGGACGTAGCGGGCGAGGATCGTGTTCCAGGCTGCGTGCTGGTGATCGAATAGCGCGCAGACATCGCCGCCGGCCGCATCGCCCGCTGGCTCGCTCCACGCCGGCCCAGCACAGACAGCGATCCCCATGCAAATGGAAGCGGCGAAGACAGCCCGAAGGCCGCGCCTGTGCGGAGATATACTCTGCTTTCCGAGGTCCCCTCGGGGTTCATGTGCGGCCATGCGGCAAGGTCTCGGAGCTCGGACGAGCGTTACAGGTTCATGCCAGCGGCGGCGGAAGAGCGCTGAGACAGCTGAGTCCGCCAAGCGACGAGCACGCGTTCGCTAGATCCCGCGATGACGTCGGGCGTTGGATGGACGGGCGAAATCCTGTGGCACCCGTGTAACGATTCACCACCGACCACGACAGCAGTCGGATGCGCCATGTCACGGTCGTCCGGCCCTACGGTCCGAGCATCCGACAGCGCGTCTTCGCCCTGTTGGAGCGAGCTGGTCTGGTCGTCCGAGAGACCGACGTCATCCCCAAGGGACCTCTGACGAAAGGGTTCTCGAGAGACTGCGCGAGAGGCCACCGGAGATCCTCCTGATCCCGTTTCACGCGCATCGGGATGAGCGCGGGGAGGGCTTGAACGGCATCGCGGTCGCGGAACGCCTCGCCGCCGCACTGCCACGCCTCGCAAGAGTGCCCATCCTCATGCCGGCCTCGACGGTCGCGCTCCCGGGCGCGCGGCTGAAGCTGTTGCCGCTTGGCCCCCGCCCGCTGAACGACGCGCTCCGCGAGCGGATCCTCCTGATCGACGAGGCGGCCCTGGACCAGCCTGAGACGGTCGCGGCTATTCTTCACCATGTGCGCGCCGCAAGATGATTCTCCCATGCTGGGTCGGCGGTTCGATCGCTCGCTCCGGAGAGCACTTTCCACGGCCGCGCTCGTCGGAACAGCGGTGTCGCTGGGTCACGAGCTCGCGCCAGGGGCGTCATGGTGGCCGTTCGTGCACGCCATCCTGCCAGCCGCGGTCTTCACGGTCGGTGCTTGGGGCGCCGGTCACCGTGTGCTCTCTTCGCGGCTCGTGGTGCGCGGAGTTGCGACCGTCGCGGTCGTGGCGATCTCCTTCACGATCATCAACGACGCCGGTGCTCTCGCCCCGTGGGGGCGGATCGCGCTGAACTACGTCGTTCCCTTGGCGGTATCGACGATCGGCGCGAGGGCATCCGGCCCGCCATCGTAGCTCGAGTTGGTCGTTGGTCGCGCCGAATTCTGGACCCACCCGCGGCGCCAGGGTAGGATGCTGCGCGCAGGTTTCCACGAGGAGTACGGTCCTGGTGGGCCTGTAAAGGCCCGGAATGAGTGACCGCGCGAAAACCTTGGAGGGTACTCCTGCACCGGGCGCCGATAACGCGGCGGGGCCAGACGTTCCTGCGTCCGCGAGCGACCTCGCGTTCATTGCGCGGCTTCGCGCTCGCGACCCCAAGGCTTTCTCCGACCTTCTCGACCGCTATCACGGGCCCCTTTTGCGCTTGGCGCTCGTCTTTGTGCCGAGCCGGGCGGTTGCGGAGGAGGTGGTCCAGGAGACCTGGGTTGGTGTCCTCGATGGCCTCGACTGCTTCGAGGGGCGCTCGACGCTCAAGACTTGGATCTTTCGGATCCTCACCAACCGGGCGAAGACACGCGGCGTCCGCGAGAACCGAACGGTGCCGTTCTCGGCCTTCTCAGACCAGGACGGTGACCACGAAGCCGCCGTGGAGGCAGCACGATTCAAGCCAAACGGGATGTGGGGTGTTCCGCCGCGCCGGTGGGAGGACGACACGCCCGAGAAGCTCCTCATGACCCAGCAGGCGCTGCAGCACCTCGAAGTCGCCATCGCGGCGCTGCCGCCAAATCAGCGCGCCGTCGTGACGCTGAGGGACATCGACGGGCTCGAGTCCGACGACGTGTGTAACGTCCTCGAGATCTCCGAGACCAATCAGCGCGTGCTCCTCCACCGGGCACGCTCGAAGCTTCGAGCCGCGCTCGAAGAGTATGTGGAACGGAAGTAGGCGATCATGCTCACCTGCCAGCAGCTCACAGAGATCGTGAGCGAGTACCTGGAGGGACGCATGTCCTTCTGGCGCCGGGCGCAGTTTCAAATGCATCTCGGCATGTGCAAGCACTGTCGCGCCTACATCCACCAGGTGAAGACGACCGTCCGCACGCTAGGCAGCCTTCCGCAGGAGACGATCCCGGCCGACATCAAGGCTGAGCTCCTGAAGCGCTTCGGCGGCATGGCACCGCCGGAGCGGAAGTGAAGCGCTCGTCCGGAGGCACGGCCGCGGCCCTCGTTTTCGGCCTGGCGCTCATGGGCTCAGCGAGCTGCAAGCGGGAGGAGCCCAGTCCGGGACCGCCCGCATCGGCGTCGATGGTTGCCCCGGCGGGGCGGCCACCGGCGAAGGCCTACTCCAACCCGCCCGATCGGGAGGTGGGCACGCTGCCACCCGGGGTGGGCCTGGCAGTCGGTACCGCCGCACCGGATGCCACGCTCCTCGACGCCGGTGGACAGCACGTGAGCCTCCGCGATCTTGCCTCCCGCGGGCCGCTCTTGATCGTCTTCTACCGCGGCGGGTGGTGCCCATTCTGCAACTTCCAGATCCATGAGCTCACGACAGCGTTTCCAGAATTTCGCCGACGTGGGGTGACGCCAGTTGCCATCAGCGTCGATCGTGTTGAAGAAGCGGCGAGGACCCGCGCGACGTACGAGATCCCGTTTCCCGTGCTCTCCGACCAAGACCTGCTCGCACACCGCGCCTTTCACGTCGTGCGACACGTCGACGACGCCGAACTCTCGAGGCTGAAGGGCATGGGACTCGATCTCGAGGCGGCGTCCGGGCGCGACCACCACTCGATCGCTGTGCCAGCCATCTTCATCGTGGACCGAGGCGGCGTCGTTCGCTGGGCGCACGCGAAGGTCGACTACAAGGTCCGACCGTCGACCCCGCAGCTTCTACAGGCTTTGGATCAGGTACTTCAGTAGGGACTGCCCTGCTGGCACGGTCCGGATTCCGACTGGTCCCCAAACTGGCGGGACTGCCGCTGTAACGCTTTGCCGGGCGCCGGGACTGCTCTTGGCTGCGCGTGGCGTGGCCACGAAGCAGTCCCGAGGGACAAGGAGCGCCTTTTACATGAAGCCGAAGCCCGCAGAGCATGGCCAGCAGAGTCTTCAAGCGTTCGTGAGGGAGTACTACGGGAAGCTTCTTGCCTCGAGCGCTGACCTGAAGACGAACGCCTGCTGCGCGAGCGGTGCACCGCCGGCGTGGATCGCCTCGCGGCTCGCCAATGTGCACGAAAATGTGTCGAACCGGTTCTACGGATGCGGCTTCCCCATTCCGCACGGCCTCCACGGCGCGACCGTCGTGGACCTCGGCTGCGGTACCGGGCGCGACGTCTACGTGCTTGCTCAGCTCGTCGGACAGGACGGACACGTCCACGGAGTCGACATGACGGAGGAACAGCTCGTGCTCGCGCGCGAAACGGCGAGCTGGCACGCCGACAGGTTCCGATACAGCCGCGCCAACACGACCTTCCACCATGGATACGTGGAGGACCTGCGGTCCGTGGGGCTTGCGGATGCCAGCACCGACGTCGTCGTGTCGAACTGTGTCGTCAATCTCAGTCCACGGAAGGATCTCGTGCTGGCCGAAGTTTTCCGCGTGCTCAAGCCCGGTGGCGAGTTCTACATCAGCGACGTCTTCGCCGATCGACGCCTTCCACCAGAGATCGCAACCGACCCGGTCCTCTACGCGGAGTGCCTCGGGGGCGCGCTGTACCAGTCGGACTTCGTGAGCCTCGCCAAGCGCGCTGGCTTCGCAGATCCCCGCGTCGTCAGCACGTCGCCGATCTCGATTCAGAACGACGAGATCTTCGCCAAGGTCGGCGCGGCTCGCTTCACGTCCGTGACGTATCGGCTGTTCAAATTGGACGGCCTCGACGAGCAATGCGAGGACTACGGTCAGTCCGCCGTGTATCGCGGTGGCATTGAGGGCGCCGAGGCGCTGTTTTGGCTCGATGACCACCATGCCTTCGAGCGCGGTCGCCCAGAGCGTGTGTGCGCGAACACTGCCGCCATGCTGTCGAGCACGCGCTTCGCGCCTTGGTTCGAGGTACTGGGCTCACGCGCCACGCACTTCGGCGTCTATCCGTGCGGACCCACGATGGCCGCTACGCAGTATCCGGCATCAGGTGTCGCCGCTACCGGCACGTGCTGTTGAGCGAACGGGGAACGCGATGAAGAGTCCTCTCGCCCATAGATACCTCGAGACGCGCAGAGCTAACGCCGCCGCTGGCGTCGACTACGGTGGGCTCGTTGCGGTGATCCCCGCGCTCAACGAGGAAGGCTCGATCGGGGAAGTCGTCGCGAGCCTGAAGCGATCGGGCGTCGCTTTCGTTATCGTTGCTGACAACGGCTCGACCGATCGAACTACTGAACTCGCGATCGCCGCTGGAGCTCACGTGGTCCGGGCCGCGCGGCGAGGTTACGGGTCCGCCTGTCTTGCGGGGCTTGCGGCGTTGCCGCCCGCCGCGCTGGCGGTGGTCTTTTGTGACGGCGACGGTGCTGATGATCTCTCCCTCCTTCCGAGCGTCGTAGAGCCAGTCTTGAGCGGTGAGGCCGACCTCGTGATCGGCAGTCGTGCACTCGGTTCCGCTGAGGCCGGTGCGCTGACCCTTCCGCAACGCGCGGGCAACTGGGTCGCGGCGATCCTTCTCCGCACGTTGTTCTCGGAGCGCGTGAGTGATCTCGGCCCATTCCGCTGCATCTCGACGATCGCGCTCTCGCGGCTCGGCATGCGTGACCCAGCCTTCGGCTGGACCGCGGAGATGCAGACCAAGGCACTGCGCCTCCGTCTGCGTGTCCTTGAGGTCCCGGTCAACGCGCGCGTGCGACGCGCCGGAGAGAGCAAGATCTCGGGACGTGCGATCCCAGTCCTGCGCGCAGGATGGGCGATCTTGACGACGATCGTTCGATATCGCTTCGCCGGTCTTCCCGCATCGACGGCAGCAACTGCCGAGGAAGTGAATGTGGCGGAGTCGTCGAACGGTGATCTTCAACCGGGAGCAGGTCGGTGTGGATGTCGATAGTCAGCACCGCCGCGCTTGGCGCCTACATCGCCGCCGTAGGTGCACTCGCGCTGTACGCGGTCCACTCGCTGTGGTTGCTCGTTGTGTTTCTGCGTCACCGACGGCGAGCGCAGACGGATGCCCTCTTGGAGCGTGCCACCTCGCTCCCCGACGCTCTGCCCATCGTCTTGGTACAGCTTCCAGTCTTTAATGAGCGGGACGTCGTCGAGCGGCTCGTCACCGCTGCTGGGCGGCTGCTCTGGCCGATCGACCGCTTGCGGATCCAGCTCCTTGACGACAGCACCGACGACTCGGCCGACATAGGCGCCGCGGCGATCGCACGGCTGCGAGAATCCGGGCTCGATGCGATCGCACTGCACCGCATCGACCGGCACGGCTTCAAGGCGGGTGCCCTTGCTGCGGGGCTGGCGGCGGACGCGCGCCACCCCGATGGTCCGGCCGAGTTCGTGGCGATCTTCGACGCCGACTTCGTTCCGGAGCCCGATTTCCTCGAGCACGCGATCAAGCCGTTCTTCGCTGACTCCCGGCTTGGCCTCGTGCAGGGACGCTGGGAGCATCTCAACCGTGATATGAATCGTCTCACACGAGCCCAAGCGATTGGCATCGACGCGCACTTCGCCCTGGAGCAAGGCGCGCGTGCCTGGTCCGGGCTGCCCATGAACTTCAACGGCACGTGTGGAGTCTGGCGGGTTGCCGCGATCCACGACAGCGGCGGATGGCAGCACGACACACTCACCGAGGACATGGACCTCAGCTACCGCAGCCAACTTGCGGGGTGGCGCTGCACGTATCGGATCGATCTGGCCGTGCCCGGAGAGATCCCCGCGACCGTGTCGGCGTGGCGTGCGCAGCAGTTTCGCTGGGCCAAGGGGTCGATCCAAACTGCCCGAAAGCTGCTCCCCCGCGTCTGGCGCTCAGCTTGGTCGCTGCGCCAGAAGATCGCGGCCACGTTCCACACGACGCATTATCTCGTTCATCCGCTCATCGTCGTAAGCCTGCTCGCGGCTCCGCTGGCGATGCCGACGATGCAGCGGCTTCCGACCTGGGCTGTCGCGCTGGGGGCAGCGCTCTTCGCCGTCGGGGTGGGATCGCCTCTCGTGCTCTACATCTGCGCGCAGTTCGTGCTGCGCCAGGGTCGAGCGTGGCGCAGACTCGCAGACCTGCCCATCATCGCGGCGATCGGCACGGGTGTGGCGATCTCCAACACCCGAGCGGTCTGGCAGGCCCTGCGCGGGCGCGCCTCCGAGTTCGTCCGCACGCCGAAGCAAGGGAACCGGGCGGCGAGCAGCTATCGCCCTCCTGCAGAGACAGGGTCACTCGAGCTCCTGAGCGGTGCGTGGGCCACCGCCGGGGCGGTCGGCGGCGCGACGGGCACGCACCCATGGACCGGCCTGGTGCTCGTGCTCTACGCGTCGGGTTTCACTTGGGTGGGCTGGATGCTGCGCCGCGAGCACCACCGAATCGAGAGGGAGGCGCCGCGCACTCTTGCGTGGCTCATTTCTCTCGGCGTCGCCACCGTGGCCGGCTACGGACTGCTTGGTGCGGCGTCCGGGACTTGGCGGGAGCGGCCTCTGCTCTTCGCTGGCGTTGGGTGTGCGCTGGCCTGCGTGTATCTGGCGAGTTGCGCGGTCGTGCGCCGTCTGCCGCTGGGGCGGGGAGGCCTCGCCTGGGTCGCCGTCGTCGCGATCGTCGCCCGCCTGCTCGCGCTCGGAATCGCTCCTTCGGACGACGTGAACCGATACGTCGTCGAGGGAACCCAAGTCCGTGCTGGGGAGAACCCGTACGAGATCCCGCCGGCGCGCTCGAGCGTCGGTGACCAGCTACCGCGGGAGGTTCTGGCGGGAGTCAACCATCCCGAGTGGACAGCGATCTATCCTCCACTCACGCTGCTCGTCGAGGCGGGGATCACGCGTGTGAGCGTGGACCCATTCGGGTTCAAGCTCGCTATGCTGCTCGCCGAGCTTGTCGGGCTCCTCCTCGTCTATGGCCTCCTCGTTCGCGGTGGGCATCCGACGTCGTGGATCCTGCTTGCGGCGTGGAATCCCCTCGGTCCGCTGTTCGGCGTTGGCGAGGGACACCACGACTTCCTCATGGCCGCACTCGTTGCCGCGGCCCTCTGGCTCTGGTCCCGCGGACGCGTCGGCGGTGGCGTGGTTGCGGCAGTGATGGCCGCCATGATCAAGCCGTTCGCTCTCCTGAGCCTGCCAGCGAAGCTGCGTCCGACCGACACGCGGCACTGGGCGCTTTCTGCCATCGTGGTTCTTCTGGCCTATGTGCCCTTTTTCGGCGCCGGGCTCGCACTCTTCCGCAGCATCGGTCGTTTCGGAACCGAGATGCACTTCAATGGCGCGCTCGAACCACTCCTGCGTTGGATGATCAGGAGCGTAGTGGCGCCAACGAGCACGCAGCTGGTCACGGCGACGCTCCTCGCCTTCATCTGGCTGTTCGCCAGCTGGTTGATCATCCGCAGGTCGCGTCGCGCGGAAACGCCAGTCGCCGCAACCGTCGCTCAACTGTTTGCTGTGCTTCTCGTCTGCCTCCCCACGCTGCACCCCTGGTATCTGGCCCCTCTCGCCCTGCTGTTGCCCTTCACCCGCACCTGGGCACTGGTGGTCTGGACCGCGTTCACCCCGGTCTACTGGCTCCACGGGTTGGGTATGTCTCCGGACGTCCCATGGGCCGAGCTTGGGTGGGTGACCGCGCTCGCGCATGCTCCCGCGGCTGTCGTGCTGCTGTTTGAGGTCCTCGCCCCGCACGTCCGCGCAACCATCACTGCGCCGGCGTTTGACGACGCAGCACTGGGCAACCCCGCGCGGCAGACGGAGACCATCGCATGAATCCTGTCCGCCGATACCTGCACTGGCTCCACCTCCAGTGGCCCGCCGGTAGCGTTGAGAGACTTCCCGCGTGTGACTCCGCGGGGCGCACCGCGATCCCAGGCGTCACCATCGTGGGCGATCTCGCCGGGGTTCCGCTGCTCAAGTTTGCGCTCGACAGTGGAGCGGCCGCCGCACGGAGGATCACTGCCGAGCTTGGTGACAGGGATGCAACCGCTCGGGCGCACGGTGAGCTGCTCGACGTGGCGATCATCGGCGGAGGCGTAGCGGGCATGTCGGCTGCGATCGAGTGCGTCCGTGCGGGCCTGAGCTGCCGCGTGGTCGAGGCCGCGCGACCCTTCGCGACGATCGCTAGCTTCCCCGCCCAAAAGCCGATCTTTACCTATCCAACCGAGATGAAACCACGCGCGACTCTCCAGGTGACCGCGGGAGTCAAAGAGCGGCTCGTCGAGGAGCTCGACGCGCAGGCGAGCCAACACGACATCCCGATCGTGACGGCAACCGCCACTCGGATCGCGCGCGATGGCGACCACATCGTGGTGACGCTGACTGACGCGGCTGCGCTCCGCGCGCGCCAAGTGATCGTCGCCATCGGCCGCAGCGGAAACCATCGTCGCTTGGGCGTGGATGGCGAGGACCTGCCGCATGTCTTCCACCGCGTGATCGATCCAGCCGCGCACGCAGGCCAGCGCGTGATCATCGTCGGAGGAGGAGACAGCGCGGTAGAAGCCGCCGTGGCCATGGAGAACGCAGGCGCGACGGTCACCCTCGTTCACCGAGGTTCCGAGCTCGTGCGAGTCCGAGCGGAGACAGCGGAGAGAGTCCGCGAGCTCGCTCGCAGTGGCAGGCTCACCCTTCGCATGGACACACGGGTCGTGGCGATCTCGCCGAGTGAGGTCGAGCTGCGCGGCGCCCGCGGAGTCGACCGCCTGGCGGCAGACCAAGTCGTCGTGCTCATCGGGCGTGAGGCCCCGCTCGACTTCTTCCGCCGCTCGGGGCTCGCCATCCGCGGAGAACGCCGGCGGCGAGATTGGCTGGGCGTCTCTGCGTTCGCGCTGGCGGCGACGACACTCTACGCGATGAAAGCGTTCGGCCTTTTCGGCGATGCCTCGTGGAACCCGTCGAGCCTGGCGCGCACGCACCTCGCCACGCTCGCCGACTTACCGCACAGCCTCTGGACCACCATCGTGGCCTCGGCATCGAATGGCATCGGCTTCTTCATCACGCTTCTCTACTGCGTCGCCGTCGTGGTCTTCGGGGCGGACCGGATCCGGCGGCGGCGGACGCCCTATGTGCGCCGCCAGACCCTGACGCTGATCTCCATCCAGTGCCTGCTGCTGTTCGTCCTTCCGGAGATTCTTCTCCCCTGGCTCGGCCGCCAAGGTGTGTTGATAGTCATCTTTAGCTGGGTTTTCGCTCGGGCGAGTGGACGTAATCTGCCCTTATCGGACGTTCGCGCTTGTACTGCCGTTTGCCACAGCGATCTGGTCGGACGAGCGCTTCAGTTCCTCGGCGGCGGAGGCAGCTTCGTTGATGCCGGAAGACAGCTGTCCAGTGGCTGCGGCTATGCGTTCGGCCGCCTGTTGCTGCTTGCCGAGAGTG
>Ga0163144_10011829_pt1 | contig 18428 bp, 20 predicted proteins | sample OliLak19BULKMAT1_FD_123175 | JGI IMG/M metagenome (GOLD analysis project Ga0163144, IMG submission 123175) | Freshwater microbial mat bacterial communities from Lake Vanda, McMurdo Dry Valleys, Antarctica - Oligotrophic Lake LV.19.BULKMAT1 | ecosystem: Environmental > Aquatic > Freshwater >... | reverse complement strand
CGGTCGCCAGTGCGCCAGGCCGACCAGGCCAGGCTCTCGGTGAAGTCGGCCATCACGTCGAGCTTTCGATGTTCGCCCTCGAACGCCATCGACGCCGACAGGTCTGCCACCATCACCACCGGCATCGCCTTGCGCTGGCTGCAGACGCGCACCAGCCAATGGCCCCAGGGGTCGCGCAGGCTGGCGTGCAGGTCGAGCCGGCGCGGGTCGGGCGCGTCGTGCAGCGGCAGGTGGCCGCGGAATTCGAAGCCGCTTTCGCCGCGTGTGCTGCGGTGCGCACCCGGAAAATGCCCCATCGCCGGCCAGCGCGCGCTGTAGTGGATCTCATGCACCGCACGCGGCTCTTCTGCTGTCTCGTCGGCCATCTCAGCGGCCATGTCAGCGGCTCCACCGCGCATCGCACAAGTCGCGTCGCATGAAGCCGGCGCACGAAGTTCTTGCGCGGTTCCGGCTCCACCGGTCCGCTGCAGGAATCCCCTTCGGAGGTGGTGAACGAAGTGAACTTGGAGACTTCATTTCAAGGCGCCGCCACGCCGGCCAGGATGCCGGCCATCAGCCGGGGTGTGATCTCGTGCCGGCGCAACTCGTACACCGGCTGCAGACACAGCCGGTGCGCGAGCGTCTCGACGAACACCGCCTGCAGGTCCTCGGGCGTGACGAAGCCGCGCCCCTGCAGCCAGGCCGCGACGCGGGCGGCGCGCAGCAACATGCTCATGCCGCGCGGGCTGGCGCCGGCGAGCATCAGCCGCGACGCGTCGACGTCGCTCAGCTGCACGCCGTAGTCGGCCGGCATGGCGGTGGCGCGCCACAGGGCCAGCGCGTAGTTCTGCAGCGCATCGGAAGCCTGCACCGTGCGCTGGATCACCTCGGCCACCTCGTTCATCATGCGGTAGTCGACCATTGCCGGCCGCAGGCTGCCGACGAGCCGGTCGGTGTCGTGGAAGCGCGGGTCGAAGATCAGGCTGCGGCGCTCTTCGTCGTTGGCGGGCGGGTCGATCGTCACCTCCAGCATGAAGCGGTCGCGCGCGGCGGAAGAAATCTCGAAGGTCTCTTCGCGCTCGACGCGGTTGCGGTCGGCGAACACCAGCAGGTGCGGGAAGCGGAACTCGCGGTTGAAGGCCGACACGCTCTTCTCGGCCATCACACGCAGCAGCAGCGCGTGCACCTGCGGCCGGGCGCGGTTGATCTCGTTGAAGAAGAAGATCGCCAGGTCTTCGCCGTGGCGGATCAGCGGCCCGGCTTCGACAGCCGGCCTGCCGTCGGCGCTGATGTAGGTGTAGTAGATCAGGTCCCCGGGCATCAGGTCGATGGTGCCTTCGGTGCGTGCGTAGGCGCCGCCCAGCACCTGCGCAAAGGCGCGCAGCAGCGTGGTCTTGCCGACGCCGACGTCGCCCTGCAGCAGCACGTGGCCGCGCGCAAAGAGCGCTGTGTTGAGCAAGCGGATGGCGCGGCCTTGCCCGACCACGGCGAGGGCCACTTCGCGCTCCAGCGCCAGCGCCTGCTCGCGCCAGTCGGTCAGCAGCGCGTCGTCATGTGCCATGCATGTTTCTCGATTCGGAAGTGGACAGGGTGAACCTTCCCGCGACACGGTGCGTGTTTGCTGAAATGCGGGGTGGCGCGATCGCGGCAAGCAAGCGCTGGGCCGCGTGCTGCCAGAATGGCGTGACGCCAGTGACAAGGAGCAAGCCATGGCCCAGTGGAGAAACAAGCGCCCCGACGAGGTTTACGGCGAAGCCGAGATCCAGGCGCGCCTGGCCGAACAGTTGCCGGCATGGACCTATGAGGACGGCTGGATACGGCGCAAATACAAGACCAGCGGCTGGAAGGCCACGCTGATGGTGGTCAACACCGTCGGTCATCTGGCCGAGGCCGCTTGGCATCACCCCGACCTCAACGTGTCGTACGCCTTCGTCACGGTCAAGCTGATGAACCATGCGGCCAAGGGCGTGACGGACAAGGATTTCGAACTGGCCCGCAAGATCGAGGAAGTGGTGCTCTGGCAGCCGGGCGCCGATGCCGGTTCGGCGCTCGAGGGCACGCCCGACGACCCGCGTTTCAAGTACCTCAAATACGACTGATGGCATGACGAAAACACTACTGCGCTTCGCGCCTGCAAGCGGCCTGGCGAGCGGCTTGGCAAGCGGCCTGGCAATTGGCTTGACAAGCGCCTTGATGACCGCACTTCCGGCAGCCGCCCAGCCCGCGCCAGCCGCCGCGCCAGCCGCCGCGCTGGAGGTCGCGGGCTTGTGGCGCGTCGAGCAGGCGCGCAGCGAGCCGCTGTACGACCGCAGCCGCGCCAGGCTCGACTTCGGCGCCGAAGGCCGTCTGAGCGGCCACACCAGTTGCAACACGCTGACCGCCACCTACACGCTGGACGGCACGCGGCTGCAGGTGGGCGCGGTGTCGACCACGCGCAGCAACTGTGGTCGCCTGCAGCTGGAACAGGAAGACCGCATCCTGACGGCGCTGGAACTGGCTACCAGTGCGCGCGTACGCTCCGACGGCCTGCTCGAACTGCGTGACGCCGAAGGCCGCGGCGTGCTGCGCGGCACGCGCTTCGAAGCCGCCGACTGATCGCCAGCGCCCACGCTCCCAGGCGGGCGCCGCAGGCAGCGCGCTGACTTCGCGGTGTTCAAAAGCAGTTCACCGGATCGATAGCCAGGCGGCAGCTCCATCGGAAAAGTTCCGCGCCTAGTTTGGCCGAGCGCCTGAACATGACGGTCGGCTCCTGGCTCACCGAGTCTGGCAGCGGCATGGCAAGCTCGGCGCCGGTCGAGTTGGTGTAGAAATTGACGAAACAGGTGCCGGGTTCCGCGCAGATGATTTCGATCTGGCGGGCATGAGCCTCTCGGTCACGCGCCAACGCCAGCGGCGCGATCACCATGCGCACGATGCCCTGTCGGCCGACTTCCGGCCAGCGTTCGGCCGCCGCCGCAGCGGGCTGCGCGCCGGTGCTGGTGGCGCCCAGCAGGCACAGCCCGGCCGCCAGCGCCGGAACTGCCCAACTCACACGGCGCCGGTTCATTCGACGATCACCAGACCGTAGGGCACGCGCCCGACCGGGATGCTCTTGATGGCCTTGGCGGCGGCCACGTCGATCACGGTGACGTCGTCGCTGAGCCCGTTGATGACCCACAGGCGAGCCTCGGCCTTGTCGAGTGCCACGTTCCAGGCGCGCTTGCCCACCAGCACCAGGTTCGTCACCTTGCGGGTCGGCACGTCGATGAAGGCGACATGGTTCGCGTTGCCCAGCGACACGAAGGCGCGTTTGCCGTCGCGCGTCATCTGGATGCCGACCGGCGTGATGTCGGAGGCGCGTGCGCCTTTCACTTCGAACTTCAGCGTGTCGATCACACTGTGGTCGGCTGTCGAGACGATGCTGACGCTCGCGTCGAGTTCGTTGGTCACCCAGAGTTCACGGCCATCGGCGGTGATGGCCATACGGCGCGGGCGTTTGCCGACCTTGATGTTCTTGACGATCTTGCCGGTGGCCGTGTCGATCGCGTGCACCAGGCTCGCCACCTCGGAGGTGACGTAGACCAGTCTGCCGTCGGCGCTGACCTTCACGCCCTCGGGCTCCTTGCCGACGGGCACCGACAGCCGCACTTTGCCGCTGGCCAGGTCGATGAAACTGAGGACGCCCTCATCCTCGTTCGAGACATAGATCGTCTTGCCGTCGGGCGAGAGGTCGAATGCCTCGGGTTCGTTTCCCATCGGAATGCGGCGCAGCGACTTCCCGCTGCTCGGGTCGATCAGGTCGGCGGCATTCGAGTCCGTGCAGGCCACGAGCAGCTTGCGGTCGGGCGTGAGCTGGATGTGGCGCGCCCGCTTGCAGGTGGCGATGGTGCCTTTGACCGCCAGGGTGCCGAGGTCGATCAGGGTCAGCGCGTGGTCTTTCTCGCTGCTCACGTAGGCCGTGCGCTGGGCACTGGCGAGGCCGCACAGCAATGCGAGTGCAACGGCCATTGCAGCGGCCGGTGTGGCGGCGGGGGCACGGGGAATCAAGGTCATCGAGGGGCTCCGTTCGGGATGTGCGCGCCGCTACAAGGTAACGGCCGGAAGCGCTGCTGTCGAGAGTGGTTTTTCCGGGTGGCCTGACATGGCCTCCAAGGCGGTCACGTAAATGAAACACTGTGCGCCGAAAGCGATTTCCAATGTCGAGACGGTATGGGCCGGGTTGGCCGGACGGCCGTCGGACACTGCAAAGGACGGCAAAACGGATGACCAGAGTTTCCCTATGCGGGCGTTCCCTTGATCTGGCATCCGCAGGCTTTGCGTTGTGGTGAAACCGGCTTTGAACAGGGTTTCCCCCAAGACCATCGGGTGCGAAGGTTTGCCCTCTTTCCGGCCATGCAGGCCGGCGCGGATGGACTGAAGCAGAGCGCCAAGGCGGGCACGAATGTTGCCAATCAAACTGTGCTTACTGCATGTCGCGTCGGGTAACGGTGGTGCCCTGCGATCAAGTTAGACCACCTTAAAGCGAGGAGACATCAATGAAGAATCCCGGGCAATCCACCCGACATCTGCTGCGCCATCTGGGGCTGCTTGCACTCGCCGTGCCGGTGTTGGCTTTCGCCAATGCCGACGTCGAGAAAAACATCGCCAATTCGAAGAATTGGGCGATGCAGGCTGGCGACATGTTCAACCAGCGGTACAGCAAGCTCAACCAGATCAACAAGGGCAACGTCAAGAACCTCCAGGTCGCCTGGACCTTTTCCACTGGCGTGCTGCGCGGCCACGAAGGTTCGCCCCTGGTTATTGACGGCAAGATGTACCTGCACTCGCCCTTCCCGAACAAGGTGTTCGCGATCGACCTCGACAGCCAGAAGATCCTCTGGAAGTACGAACCGAAGCAAGACCCGGCCGTGATTCCGCAGATGTGCTGCGACACCGTCAACCGCGGCCTGGCTTACGCCGAAGGCAAGATCATCCTGCAGCAGGCCGACTCCATGTTGGTCGCGCTCGACGCCAAGACCGGCAAGAAGATCTGGGACGTGAAGAACGGCGACCCGAAGCTCGGCGCCGTCAACACCAACGCGCCGCACGTTTTCAAGGACAAAGTCATCACCGGCATCTCCGGCGGCGAATGGGGCGTGCGCGGCTTCCTGGCCGCCTACAACCTGAGCGACGGCAAGCAGGTTTGGAAGGGCTGGAGTGTCGGCCCCGACGCCGACATGCTGATGGACCCTGAGAAGACGATGACCTGGACCAACGGCAAGATGGCGCCGGTGGGAAAGGATTCTTCACTCAAGACCTGGAAGGGTGACCAGTGGAAGATCGGCGGCGGCACCACCTGGGGCTGGTTCAGCTACGACAAGGCCACGAACTCGGTCTACTACGGCACCGGCAACCCGTCGACCTGGAACCCGGCGCAGCGCCCGGGTGACAATAAGTGGACGATGACGATCTTCTCGCGCGACGTCGACACCGGCAAGGCCAACTGGGTCTACCAGATGACGCCGTTCGACGAGTGGGACTTCGACGGTGTCAACGAGATGATCCTGGCCGACATCCCGGTCAAGGGCAAGATGACCAAGGCCCTGGTGCACTTCGACCGCAACGGCTTCGCCTACACGATGAACCGCGTCACAGGCGAATTGCTGGTGGCCGAAAAGTTCGACCCGACGGTGAACTGGGCCACGCACGTGGACATGAAAACCGGGCGTCCGCAAGTGGTGGCAAAGTACTCGACCGCGCAGAACGGTCCTGATGTCAACACCAAGGGCATCTGCCCGGCAGCGTTGGGCACCAAGGACCAGCAGCCGGCGTCTTTCGATCCGAACACCGGCCTGTTCTACGTGCCCACGAACCACGTCTGTATGGACTACGAGCCGTTCAAGGTCGAATACGTTGCGGGCCAGCCTTATGTCGGGGCGACCCTGTCGATGTTCCCGGCGCTGAACAGCCACGGTGGCATGGGCAACTACATCACCTGGGACGCCGGCACCGGCAAGATCGTGCAGTCCAAGCCCGAGAAGTTCTCGGTCTGGAGCGGCTCGCTCAACACCGCGGGTGGCATTTCCTGCTACGGCACGCTCGAGGGCTTCATCAAGTGCGTCGACGCCAAGGACATCACCAAGGAGCTCTACAAGTTCAAGACTCCGTCCGGCATCATCGGCAACGTTTTCACCTATGAACACAAGGGCAAGCAGTACCTGGGCGTGTTTTCGGGCATAGGCGGATGGGCCGGCATCGGCATGGCCGCGGGCTTGGAGAAAGACACCGACGGCCTGGGCGCCGTGGGCGGTTACCGCGAACTGAACCAGTACACCGAGCTTGGTGGTTCACTGACGGTATTCGCACTGCCGAACTGAAGCGGTGGCTGGCCGAACCCTGGTTCGGCCTGATTCCCGGGGATGGTTCCTTCGTGGCACCATCCCCTTCTGTTGAATTGATTCCCTTTCGAGACATGAAACTCAAGACGCCGATGCTGTTTCTGCTGTTTCTGCTGTCGCTGCTGGCAGCCAGCGCGCACGCGCAGGATGCCCCCTACACGGTCGTCGACGGCTACAAGGTCGACGCCAACACGATGAAGGGTTTTCGCGCCTGGCGCGCCGCTGCCTGTGACCGCTGCCACGGCGCCAACCAGGAGGGCATGGTCGGCCCGTCGCTGCTGAGCAGCATGAAGACGCTGACCAAGGAAGAATTCGTCAAGGTGGTGCGCGATGGCCGGCTTGAAAAGGGCATGCAGAGTTTTGGCAACAGCCCGCAGGTGATGGAAAACCTCGATAACCTCTACGCCTACCTGAAGGGCCGCTCCGACGGCGCCATCACACGCGCCAAGGTTGAAGAGATCAAATGACGCTGCCTCGTTCGATGGCGTCTTCACGCCCGGTGCTGCGCTGCGCAGTTTCGATGTGTCTCGCTGCGCTGGCGCTGTGCTGGACGGCTCTGGCCGCCGCGCAGGACAAACCGGCCGAGCGGGAGGCGCTGAAGGTCTGCCAGGACCCGAACAACATGCCCTTCTCCAACCTGAAGGGTGAAGGCATCGAGAACCGCATGGCAGAGTTGTTCGGCAAGGCACTCGGCCTGCCGGTGACCTACTACTCGTTTCCGCAGCGGCTGGCCTTCATCCGCAACACATTGCGTTACAAGCTGCCGGGCGCCGACTACCCCTGCGATATCGTGATGGGTGTGCCGGTCGGTTATGACCAGGTGTCGGTCACCAAACCCCTCTATCACTCGACCTACGCGCTGGTGTTCCCGAAAGGGCGCGGCATGGATCACGTGAAGTCGAGTGCAGACTTTCTGGCGCTGCCGCCAGCCGTGCTGGGCAAGTTGCGCATCGGCATCTATGACCGTTCGCCCGCCTCGGAATGGCTGAGCCGTCACGGCCTGACAGACCAGGGCGTTCCCTACCAGATGATGAATGCCGACCCCGCGCAGTACCCCGGCGAGATCATCGAGAAGGATCTTGCACAGGGCAAGATCGACGTGGCCATCGTGTGGGGGCCGCTGGCCGGCTACTTCGCCCGCCAGGTCAAGGCGCCGGTGATGGCGGTGGTGCCGATGAAATCGGAGCGCGGTATCCAGTTCGACTATCAGATGGCCATCGGCGTGCGCTACGGCGAACGCGACTGGAAGCAGCAGGTCGAGGGCCTGATCGAATCGCAGAAAGCCGGTATCCAGGCCATACTCGAAGAATTCGGCGTGCCGCAGGTCGACGCATCTTACGAATCGCGTCGCAACTGAAATCACCCTGCTGGCGCCGCACTTTGGCCCGCGACATGATTCCCCTTTCCGTCACGAAGACACTGGCGCTGCTGCCAGGCATGTTGCTGTGTTCCTTGCCGCTGAAGGCCGAGATCGGCCGCGCGGAACTGGTTCAACTCGGCGCCAGCGTGCTGAAGGTGGAGGTGCGGCGAGCGCAGGGCGGCGTTTCGCTCGGCTCCGGGGTCGTCGTCGGTGCAGATCGGGTGGTCACCAACTGCCATGTCACGCGGGACGGTGTGGAGATCCATGTGCTGCGCGGCGAGCAACGCTGGCGCGTCACTGCGCAGGCCAGCGATGTCGAACATGACCTGTGCGTGCTGCGTGTGCCGGATCTTCAAGCCGGCCAGGTGCCACTGGGTCAGGCCGACGACCTGAAGGCCTTGCAGTCGGTGACGGCTATCGGCTACACCGGCGGCGTGGGGCTGCAGATCAGCACCGGCGCCGTGGTGGCGCTGCACCGTTACGGCCCCGGTCGGGTCATCCAGAGCAGCAACTGGTTCAGTTCCGGCGCGAGCGGCGGTGGCCTGTTCGATGACCATCTGCGCCTGGTGGGCGTGCTGACCTTTCGCATGCGCGGTGGCGCGGCGCACTACTACGCCGCGCCGGTCGAGTGGTTGCGGCCGCTGCTGGCCGGTGAAACGCCGTACTTGCCTGTGGTGCCGGCCGATCAGCGGCTGCTTTCCTACTGGCAGCAGCCACTGGCCCTGCAGCCGCGTTTTCTTCAGGCCTCGGCGCTGGAACGTGAACTGAAGTGGGTCGAACTGGAAGCGCTGGCCATTGCCTGGAGCCTGGCCGACGCAAGCGACCCCGCGCCCTGGTATGCAAGGGGTCTGGCGCTCGAGCGGCTGGATCGCCCTCGCGAAGCCCAGCAGGCTTTCGAGCGTTCATTGGCGATAGAACCGGCATCGTCCTCTGCCTGGTACCGGCTCGGCTTGCTGCTCCTGCGCCAACCCGCAACCGAGCGCCTGCGCGAAGTGCGCCGCCAACTGGAGGCGCTCGACCCGGCACTGCTGATTGAATTCAATCAGGCAGCGGGCAAGATCTGACTCCTGCTCTGCAGAAACGTCCAGAGCCAACTCAACCCCTGCATGCCGAACCGCAAGGAACCCGCAACGTGTCAAGATTCCAGTCCGCCTCCAACTTGACCCGCCGTCTTGCCGTTGGGTTGCTGTGCGGGTTGGCCGGGAGCGCCTGTCTCGCGCAGCCGACGCCCGCCGCATCGACCGATGCGCCGAACTTCTCGGCCGCCGAGCGCGTCTTGTTCATGACCCGTCATCTGGATGGCCTGCCGCTGCCGACGACGCTGCGCTACACCTTCCAGAAGAGCGGCACGCTAGAAGAGGGATTCGAAGACAAGGCCGTGCTGCGTGTCGTGGCGCGCGCCGATGGCAAGTGCTGCGGCGCGAGCACCGAATTCCTCAGCGGGTCGCGGCGCCTGACCATGCCCGACATCGACGGTGCCGAGGGCAACCCGGTGGTGCTGTACTTCCTCGAGCGCGAGGTTCGCGAGATGCAGCGCCTGACGAAGGGCGCGCAGAACTATTTCCGCAAGCGCATCCGGATGGCGATTTTCAACACCGGCACGGTGCGCGAGGTGGCGTTGAGCTACGCCGGCAAGACGGTGCGCGGCAAGGAAATCGTCATCACGCCATTCACGGATGATCCGAACCGGCCGCGCTATGAAAAGCTGGCCCTCAAGGAGTACCGCTTCTGGTTGTCCGAGCAGGTGCCGGGCGGCGTGTTCGGCATCCGCGGCCGCATCGCTGGTGAAGCGGTCGGGACGGCGCCGCTGCTCGTCGAAACCGTGTTCATCGAAGGCGCCCGGCCGCCCGATGCCGAACCCCCGCGCTGAGTTCCAGGACTGCCTTCCCATGAATCCAACCTGCCTTCGACACACCTTGTCAGGCCTGCTCCTGGCCTGCGCCGGCGCTGCCGTGGCAAACGACTTCCCCACCGTCGACCGCGTGCTGTACGTGCAGGAGTGCGTGCGGGCGAATGCCGGGCCGCACTACGAGATGGTCAACAAGTGTTCATGTGCGCTCGACGCGCTGGCCCGTGAAGTGAGCTTCGACGACTACACGGAGATGGTCACGGCGACCAACGCCAATTCGATCGGCGGTGAACGGGGCGGCTACATTCGCGACGTCGAACAGTTGCAGGTGCAGATCCGCCGTTATCGCGAGTTGCAGGCACGCGTGAAGAGCGGTTGCTTCATCGGCACCGGCGTGCGCTAGCGGCGCATGAGTGAGACACGATGCTGACGGCCCTGCACTGCTGCGCGATATTCGACGTTCGGACCGGCCTTGACGTGCTGGCGCGCAGTGGTCCGCGGCCGATGGTGCTTGCGGCCGTTCTGCTGCTCCTGGCAGCGTGGTTTCCCGCATTCGCACAGACCGATCCCCAGGTTCGGCCGCAACCCCTGTCCATGCATCAGGTTGCCCCCGGCATCCATCTGCAATACGGCGCCCAGGAAGAGTGGATGCCCGCGAATGCCGGCAACGTCGCCAATGTCGGTTTCATCGTCGGCAGCCGCTGCGTGGCCGTCATCGACAGCGGCGGCACGCCCGAGGTCGGTCGCCGCCTGCGTGCCGCCGTCGAGAACGTGACGCCGCTGCCGGTGTGTTACGTCATCAGCACCCACGCGCACCCTGACCATATCCTGGGCAACGTGGCGTTCCTCGGAGTTCCAGGGGGCGGGCCGCGTTTCGTCGCGCACGCCCGGCTTGCCGCGGCGCTGTCGAGGCGCGACCGCGCCTACCGCAATGTGGTGCTGCGCGACTTCCGCATCGCGCTGGCGCCCGAAGCCATCGTCTACCCGACGCTGGCCGTCGAGGGCGTGCTCGAGATCGACCTCGGCGGGCGTTTGCTGCAACTCAGGGCGTGGCCGACCGCGCACACCGACAACGACCTCACGGTGCTCGACCGCCAGACCGGCACGCTGTTCCTCGGCGACCTGTTGTTCGTCGGTCACATTCCCGTGCTGGATGGCCGGCTCGTCGGCTGGCTGGCGGTGATGGCCGAATTGAGGGGCATGGACGTGTCGCTGGCAATTCCCGGCCACGGCCCGTCCGGCCGCGACTGGCCGGGCATGATGGCGCCGCAGCGCGCCTATCTGGAAAGCCTGCAGCGCGAGACGCGCGCCGCCATCAAGCGCAAGATGACGATAGCGCAGGCCGTGGAGCAGGTCGGCCGGCCGGTGGCGCCGGAATGGCTGCTGGCCGAGTTGTTCCACCGGCGCAACGTGACGGCGGCGTATGCCGAGCTTGAATGGGAAGACTGAAGCCCGGGCGAAACGCCGCCGACCTGCGCGGCGACAGGCTCAGGGCCCAAAGGAGACGCACATGAAGACGGTTCGGCGAGCATTCACTTCGGCCTTGCTGGCCCTGCTGGGTCTTGGCCTTTTCGGCGGTGCCGCGCAGGGGCAGCTCAAGTCCGGCGACAACCCCGAGGCGAGCGAGATCTGGCAGAAGGTGCGGCTCAGCCTGTTCGAGTCGCGACCCATCTCGACAGCGTCCGACGGCATCATCGTGCTCGACGCGCCCAGCCGCGCCGAAGACTCGGCCGTGGTGCCGGTCTCCATACGCACGCGCTTCCCGCAGAGCGCCACCCGCTATGTCGACAAGATTTACCTGATCATCGACAACAACCCGTCGCCGATTTCGGCGATCTTCCAGTTCACGCCGGGCAGCGGCCAGGCCGACATCGAGACCCGGATCCGCATCGACGAATACACCCATGTGCGGGCGATTGCCGAGCTGAACGACGGCAAGCTCTACATGGCCACCCGCTGGGTCAAAGCCTCTGGTGGATGCTCGGCGCCGCCGGGCAAGGACGCGCAGGCCGCGCAGGCCAGCCTGGGCAAGATGAGGCTGCGCATCGACGGCGATGGCGTCGCCGGCCAGCCGGTGCTGGCGCAGCTGATGATCAGCCACCCGAACGATTCCGGCCTCGCGATGGATCAGCTCTCGCGCCAGTTCACGCCTGCGCACTTTGTGCGCCGGGTCGACATCAGCTACGCCGGCAAGCCGCTGATGTCGGCCGATGTCGACTTCTCGATCAGCGAGAACCCGAACTTCCGCTTCTACTTCCTGCCGCAGGGCGAAGGCGAACTGAAGGCGGAAGTCCTGGACTCGCGCGACCTGCGCTTCCAGAGCAGCCTCAACTTCCGGCCCGCGCGTTGATGCATGGCGTCAGGGCCACCGCCACCGCCGGCATGCTGCTGGCGATGCTGGTGATGCTGGGCTTCGGCCACGGCACGGCGCTGGCGGCGCCGTTCGCCTACATCACCAACCAGGGCAGTCACGACGTGACGGTGATCGACCTCGCCACGCAGCAGGTGCTGAGCACCGTGCCGGTGGGGCGCTCGCCGGCCGGCGTGGTGGCCTCCAGCCGCGCCGGCAAGGTCTTCGTGTCGAACCCCGACAGCAAGACGATCTCGGTCATCGACATGCGCCTGCAGCGGGTGGTCGACACGCTGGCGGCCGGCGACGGGCCGGTCGGCATCGACGCCTCGGCCGACGGCGGCTGGCTGTTCGTCGCCGACTGGTACGCCAGCCGGCTGCTGGTCTACAAGCTGCACGCCACTAGCGCGCCGCCCGACGTGTTTGCCGTCGACGTGGGGCGTGCGCCGGCCGGTGTGGCGGCGCATCCGGCCGGCCGCCATGTCTTCGTCGCCGAGCGGGACGACGACAGCGTGGCGGTGGTCGGTCTCACGGCGCGCCGGATGCTCTCGCGTGTCAAGGTGGGCACGCATCCGTTCGCGCTGCTGTTCGACGAGCGCCGTGAACGGCTGTACGCGTTGAACGTGCAGAGCGACGATGTCTCGGTGATCGACCTGCGCGACATCGACCGTCCCGCCGTCATCGCCACCATCAAGGTCGGCAAGGCGCCCTACGGCGCCGCGCTGGCCAGCGATGGCGCCTTGCTCTACGTCAGCAACCAGCACGAAGACAGCGTCAGCGTGATCGACACCGCCAGCCTGCGGGTGTTGCGAACCCTGGGCGGGTTCGGCTACCCCGAGGGCGTGGCGTCGTCCGGCGATCAGGTCTACGTCGTGAACTGGATGGACGACAACGTGAGCGTGCTCGACGCCGTCTCAGGGCAGCGCCTGCGGACCATCGCCACCGGACGCAACAGCCGCGGTTTCGGCGCCTTCATCGGTGCCCCGCAAGCGCCCTGAACTTTCAACCTCGAACCTGGAAAAATTCATGCGACCGAACCGCTCCCGCCACCCGCAGCGGCGACGCCTGATCACGCTGTTGCCCGTGCTGGCGCTGGCTTGCTGCGCGCCCGTCCTGGCCCATGGCCCGACGCGCCAGAAGGTGGTCGAGAAGATCACCATCAATGCGCCGGCCGATGCGGTGTGGGCGCGCATCCGCAACTTCGACGCCCTCAAGGACTGGCACCCGGCGGTGCTCGAAAGCGCGGCCGACAAGGGCAACAGCGAAGGCTCGGTGCGCAGCCTCAAGCTGAAAGGCGGCGGCTTGTTGACAGAGACCCTGGAAGCCCACAGCGACGAGCAGAAGAAGTACAGCTACCGCGCGAAAGATGGCGGCGCACTGCCGGTGTCGAACTACACCTCGACGATCATGGTGTCGGGCCAGGGCGGCACGTCGGTCGTGGAGTGGCGCGGCGCCTTCTACCGCGGCTACCCGAACAACGACCCGCCGCCGTCGCAGAACGATGAGGCGGCGATGCAGGCGATCACCGGCGTCTACACCAGCGGCCTGCAGAACTTGAAGAAGCTGGTCGAGGGGAAGTAGAGCGCATGAGTGCAATGTGGAAGCGCCTGCCGATGCCGATGCCGATACTGATGCCGCTACTGATGGCCATGCTGACGGCCTTCTGTCTGACGGCGTGCGCCGGTCGCCAGGCGTCATCAGGCTCGTCCGCCGCGGCCATCGAAGTGGCCGCGGGCGTCTACGTGCTGCGCGGCGCGCCTGGCGAGGCGAGCCCGGACAACCTGGGCCGCGTCGGCAATGCGGGGTTCATCGTCGGGCCGGCCGGCGTGCTGGCCATCGACAGCGGCACCTCGTACCGCCAGGGCCAGGCCCTGCTCGGCGCGGTCGCCGAGGTCACTGACCGGCCGGTGCGCCTGCTGCTGCTCACCCACACCCGGCAGGAGTTCCTGTTCGGCGCCGCCGCCTTCCAGCAGCGCGGCATTCCGGTGGCCATGCACGGCAAGGCCGCCGGCCTGATGGCGGCGCGCTGCGAAGGCTGCCTGAAGACCCTGCGGCGCATGCTGGGCGAGGACGAGATGCGTGGCACCATCGTCGTCAAGCCCGACCGCCAGTTCGAGGATGCGCACTCGCTGGCGCTCATCGGCCGGCCGGTGCGCGTGCTGTATTTCGGCCATTCCGCCGGCCCCGGTGACATCGCCGTGTTCGACGAAGACACGGGTACCCTGTTCGCGGGCGGGCTGCTCGACCAGGGCCGCGTCAGCGACGTGCAGGACAGCGACCTCGCCGGCTGGACCACTGCGCTCGCCGCCCTGCACGCGCTGCCGGTGCGCCGCATCGTGCCCGGCCACGGCCCGGTGACGGGTGCCGGACTGATCGGCACCGTCGAGTCTTACCTTGCGCAGTTGGTGGCTGGCGCGCAAAAGCTGCTGGATGCGGGCGCCGCGCTCAGTGAAGTGCCCGACGGCCTGCAGCTCGGCGAATTCAAGGACTGGGACCAGTACGACACCATCCACAGGCGCAACGCGGCGGTGGTGTTCCTGCGCCTGGAACAGCAACGTTTGACGCGCTGACGGCGCGATGGGAGTGCGGCAATGATCTGGAAATTCACCGGGGCCTGGTCCCTGATGTTCATGCTGGCTTCGGTCGCGGCGCCCCCTTGTTCGGCCGCCGTGGGTGGCCTGCCGACGAAGACCGCCCACACCGACATTTCGCCCGAATGGGAGAGGCTGCGCGAGAAACTGTTCCAGAGCCGCCCGATCGAGGTGACCGACTCGCGGGTGCAACTGATCGTGCCTTTGCGTGCGGCCTATGGCGCCTCGGTGCCGGTGAAGATCGTCTCCCGCTTGCCGCAGACCGAAGCGCTCTACGTCAAGCGCCTGTACCTGCTGGTCGACAAGAACCCATCGATGCTGTCCGCCGTGCTCGAGCTCACGCCCGAGGTCGGGCAGGCCGATTTCGAGACCCGGCTGCGCGTCGACGAATACAGCCATGTGCGCGTGATCAGCGAGCTGTCGAACGGTGAATTGCACATGGACTCGCGCTACGTCAAGACCTCGGGCGGTTGCTCTGCGCCGCCCAACCGCGGCGCAGCGCACCTGATCGGCAAGACCGTGCTGAAGGTGCCCGATGTCGTGACGATGAACCAGCTCACACCCGCCGACGTCACCGTGGTGCACCCGAACGACACCGGCTTCGAACTCAACAATGTCAGCGTGATGTTCATCCCGCCGCACTTCGTTCGTTCCATCAAGGTGAGCTATGCCGATCGAAAGGTCTTCGACGCCGAACTGGACTTTTCGGTCAGCGAGAACCCGACCTTCCGCTTCAACTTTGTGCCGCATGCCGCGGGTGTGCTGAAAGCCGAGGTCGAAGACTCGAAGGACGCACGTTTCGTCGGCACGCTGGACGTGCGTTGAGCGACATGGCCAACAACTCGTGTCTCCCCGTGCCGACGCCATCCGGGCCCCCCGGATGGTCATGCCCGTGTTCATGAGATCCGCCGCGTTTTCACTGTGCATGGCGTTGCTTGCCGTCTTGCCGGCAGCGGCCGCGCTGCCGCCAGCCTACGCGCCAATGGTGGTGCAGCCGACCGGCGCGCCCGCACGTGCCGAGTTCGACCTGACAGCGGCACTGGCGCGGGCGCGCGCCGAGGGCCGCCGGCTCTACGTCTATCTGGGTGCCAGCGATTGCCCCTTCTGCCGCCGCTACGAAGCCTTCCTGGACGCCAACGCCACCGAGCTGAAACCGCATTTCGCGAATTACCTGATCGTGGACCTGCGCAGCAGTCTCGGCGTGCATGCCGACAAGCTGTACATCCGCGTCGGCGACCGCAGCCTGCCCTACGCCGAATTCCAGCGGTCGATCGGCGACGAGCGCGCCCGGCAGCTGGTCTATCCCAGCGTGTGGCTGTTCGACGCCAGCCTGAAGCCGCTGATGCAGATGCCGGCAGGCACGGGCACTTTCCAGACCGTGCCCGAGCAGCTCGAGATCCTCAGGCTGGAGCAATGATCCTGCGCAGCCGCGCGGACGCTCCGCTCGGTTGACGCGCATCAAGGCTGTGGCGAGAGTCAACTCTGAAAATCCGGCGACGGGCGGGAAGCCCGGAAAGGCAAGCATGAAGACGACTGGCTTGACGTTGGCGGTGATGGCTGCAGTGATGGCTGCGGTGATGGTGATGCCCTCGGCGCGGGCGCAGGACAGCGCCTCGGCATCGGAGACCGTGCGCCGTGCCATCCACGTCTGCACTGCCTGCCATGGCGAAAACGGGCGCAGCACGGTGTCGGCCAACCCTTCGCTGGCCGGCCAGCAGACGCAGTACCTGCAGCAGCAGTTGAAGGACTTCCGCTCGCAGACGCGCTCCGAGGCCAATCAGCAGGCCTATATGTGGGGCGTGTCGGCCTTGTTGGACGACAACACCATCGCCGGCCTTGCCGAGTACTACGCCGCGCAGACGCCTGCGCCCGGCGTCGCCGGTCCGAAACAGCAGGTGGCGGCCGGGCGCCGGACCTTCACCGAAGGCCTGCCCTTGCAGGGTGTGAAGGCCTGCGCCGATTGCCACGGTGCCCAGGCCCAGGGCGTTGCCGGCTTCCCGCGGCTGGCTGGCCAGCATGCCGACTACCTGAACGGCCAGCTCCGTCTGTTCAAGAAGACGCCCTTGCGCCCGCACGGCGTGCTGATGAAGGGTGAGTTGCGGGCCATGAGCGACGCCCAGATGCGCGCTGTCGCCGTCTATCTGCAGTCACTCTGAACGGCGGCGGAGCGGCAGCCGCCTCGGGTTTGCGGGTCAAAGCGCCGGCTTGTCCATGGATTCATCCGGCCTGCCGGTTGCACACTGACCACGTTCTGTCCCACGCTCGTGCGCGGAACAGTCAGGGCGTCAGAGTCGCAGGAGACCCGCATGCAATGGATTCGCAACATCAGTCTCGTCAAGAGGGTCACCTACGGTTTTGGCGGCGTGGCGCTGGTGGTGGTGCTGCAGGGCGTCGGCGCCGGCTGGGTGCTGACGAGCCATGTGGCCGGGTTGCAGGCGCTTGCGGGCAACGCGCCGCAGGCCAAGGCGCTGCACGACGGTGTGCACAGCGCCTCGCTGGCGCTGGCCGCGCTGGCGATCGCCGGCACGGCCTTTGCGCTGCTGGCACTGTGGCTCACGCGCAGCAGCATCAAGGACTCGGTGGAATCGACCGTGATGTGCGTCGTGCGCATTGCCGGCGGTGACCTGGAAACGAAGATCGAGTCACCGGGCAAGGACGAGATATCCTGGTTGCGCGCCGAACTCAATTCGATGCGCAAGAAGCTGCGCACCGCCGTGCTGCAGGTGCGCCAGACGGTCGACGGCGTCAACACCGCATCGGCCGAAATCGCCAGCGGCAACGCCAACCTGTCGGCGCGCACCGAAAGCCAGGCCAGCGTGCTGGCGGAGACCACCTGTTCGATGGAGCAACTGGCGGGCACCGTGCGCAGCAACGCCGAGCACACGCACGAGGCGCGCAGCGTGGTGGCGATGTCCACCGCCGTGGCCGAGCGCGGCGCCACCCTGATGCGGGACGTGGTCGGCCGCATGCAGGAGATCAACACGAGCGCAGGCAGGATCTCGGAGATCATCGGCGTGATCGACGGCATCGCCTTCCAGACCAATATCCTGGCGCTGAATGCCGCCGTCGAGGCGGCCCGCGCCGGCGAACACGGCCGAGGCTTCGCAGTGGTGGCCTCCGAGGTGCGCAGCCTGGCCCAGCGCAGTTCGACGGCGGCGCGCGAGATCAAGGTGCTGATCGACGACTCCAGCGCCAAGGTCGACAGCGGCACGCGACTGGTCGGCGACGCCGGCCAGACGATGCAGGAAATCCTCGACAGTGTGAACCGCGTGTCGCAGTTGATCGGCAATATCGCCGAGGCAGGACAGTCGCAAAGCGGCGACATCGGCCAGGTTCACGAGGCGGTGGCGCGCATCGACACCATGACGCAGCAGAACGCGGCGCTGGTCGAACAACTGGCCGCTGCGGCGAGCTCCTTGAAGTGCCAGTCGCAGCGACTCGGGGACGCGCTCGGCACTTTCCGCGCCGTTGCCTGAGATTGGTCTCCAGGCTCACCTCGGTCGCTGTCCGAGGGTGATCTTGCTGAGCCGGCAGCGCCGGAACGAAACCCGAAACACCGGGGCCGACCTGCCGTGGGCGACGTGAGCGACGTGAGCGACGGGAACGACCGAGGCTGCCACGGTATGGCGTGAGCCGCGTGCAGCGAACCTGCAGGGTGTGCTGTCTCGCCTCGACCGCATCCGCCGGCGCTCCTGGGCGGGACAAGAGCAACGGCCACGTCTTCCTGCGCCCGGCATCAGGGTTGTCACCAGCCCCCCGCCGCCGGTGGGGCGCCGCGCCGGGGCCGTCGATATGCTGTTCGGATTCCTGGCCGTGCTCTCGACCTGCGCCCGGCCGGGCCCACACCGGACCTGGAGATCGACCATCAATTCACGCACAGCCACGGCCGCCGCACCCGGCGGCTGGCGCTGGTGGCGAGTCGCAACCGCTCTGATCGCGAGGG
>Ga0163144_10011828_pt1 | contig 18430 bp, 17 predicted proteins | sample OliLak19BULKMAT1_FD_123175 | JGI IMG/M metagenome (GOLD analysis project Ga0163144, IMG submission 123175) | Freshwater microbial mat bacterial communities from Lake Vanda, McMurdo Dry Valleys, Antarctica - Oligotrophic Lake LV.19.BULKMAT1 | ecosystem: Environmental > Aquatic > Freshwater >... | reverse complement strand
TACGTTTATGATTCAATCAAGCGATCGCGCTAAAGCAGATACCACGCTCAAAAAAGTGATGGATTTTGCTAAGAGTACTGGTTGGAAGTTTAACACTCGTCAAGTAAACGGCGTGGAAGTAACAGAGTGGATCCAGGGCATTGCTTTTCTTGCCCATGGCTGGAATCAAGATACGCTATTCATTACGGCAGAACCGTTAGCAGAAGCTGTCAGTGGTAAGCCTGCTGCATCTTTGGACAGCAATGAGAAATTCAAATCCCTCACTTCTGCTTTGGGTTTACCAGGCAATAATCTAGGTTACTTCTACTTTGATATGCCTAAGGCTTGGGCAATCTATAATCGAGTTGCGCCAGCAGAGTTAAAGTCTAATATTCCCAATAGTACAAAGGTTTTAATTGAATCAATTCGAGGCTTAGTCGCTTCGGCGGTGATGTCTGATCAGTACACCAATCGCTTTGATATGTTGTTGGCATTAAAATCCCAGACAAAGAAGTAAAAAAGTCTTTGCTTTCAGTCTTGAGATTTTTAGAAGAAACAGAAAATTAACACAGAAAATTAACCAAGGTAACTTCCAATGGCGATCAAAATTGGCGATTTAGCTCCAGATTTCACACTTACTACTCAAAATGGAGAGTCTGTTAGCCTTAGCAGCTTTCGGGGCAAAAAATCGGTAGTGCTTTACTTCTATCCCAAAGATGATACACCTGGCTGTACGGCTGAGTCCTGCGCTTTTCGCGATCGCTACCAAGTTTTCCAAGATGCTGGCGCAGAAGTAATTGGCATTAGTGGTGATTCGGCGGCTTCCCATGCCCAATTTGCTAGTAAACATCAACTTCCTTTTATTCTTGTCAGCGATGCTAATAATGCAGTCAGGCAAAAGTTTGGTGTGCCTAATACCCTCTGGGTAATGCCTGGTAGAGTCAGCTATGTGATTGATCAAGAAGGGGTCGTGCGCCATGTTTTTGATTCGATGTTGGATTTCCAAGCCCATGTGGATCAGGCACTGAAAACTTTAACCGCGATCGCTTAAAACTCTTTAGTTATGCAATTAGCTAATCGTCTAAAATTCATAAACTCAAACGTTTTTGCCGATATGGATAGGGCGAAAACCGCAGCAGAGAAGAATGGCAGAGAAATCATCGATCTTTCGCTTGGCTCTTCTGATTTACCCACTTCACCAAGAATCTTGGCGGCGATTTCTGCGGCGCTGCAAGATACTGATACCCACGGTTATGTGCTGTTCCGCAACACAAATTCTTTCCGTCAGGCAGTCTCAACTTGGATTGAACGCAAATTTGGTGTGAGCGTAGATCCTGAAACTGAAATATTGCCGCTAATTGGTTCCCAAGAAGGAACTGGACATTTGCCTTTAGCGGTCTTAAATCCTGATGATATTGCTCTCTGTCTAGATCCTGGCTATCCTTCGCACTATGGTGGTGTACATTTAGCCAATGGAGAAGTGTATGGCATGAAATTGAAAGCAGAATCTGGATTCTTGCCTCAGTTTTCCGAGATTCCAGCTGATATCTTGAGTCGAGCGAAGCTGATGATCTTGAGTTATCCCCACAATCCAACCGCCGCGATCGCTACTTCCGAGTTTATGAAAAGTGCGGTAGACTTTTGCGCTGCCCACAATCTGGTTTTAGTACATGACTTCCCCTATGTGGATTTTGTTTTAGCTGGTTCGCCTTCTCCTTCGATTTTGCAAGCTCAGCCCAATTTGACTGGAGTAATTGAGTTTTTTACTTTATCTAAGTCCTACAACATGGGTGGTTTTCGGGTGGGATTTGCGGTGGGCGATCATGTCCTAATTCAAGCCTTGCGCCAAGTCAAAGCCGTAGTAGATTTCAATCAATATCAAGGAATTATGCAGGGGGCAATTACCGCCCTAGAAAGCGATCAAGAGATTAAAGAACTACAAACTATTTATGGCGATCGGCGTGACCAAATGCTTGAAGCTCTGGCAAATTTCGCAAATTGGCAAATCGATAAGCCTGCTGCCACCATGTACCTTTGGGCAAAACTACCAAAAACTTGGGAGCAAGATTCAATTAAGTTCTGTCTAGATTTAGTTAAGCAAACTGGTGTTGCCCTTTCTCCAGGCATAGGATTTGGGCAAAGTGGTGAAGGCTATGTGCGCTTTGCCCTAGTGCATCCGCCAGAAGTATTAATTCAAGCTGCCCAGAAAATTGGCGAATTTATGCAGGAATTTGGGAAAGAGTCAAAATCTCAGCCGTAATTGCTAGACTTTCTTCATACAATACTTCCTGACCCCAGCGCTGAAGTTGTTGACCCAAAAGCGTATCTGCACCTTGATCTGCCAGGGGCGTAACTTGATGAATAGTATAGTTCTGAGCGCCGCCAGAAGCCTCCATGCGCATACAGCCCAGAGACTCTGAACAAAAGACGTGACAGGCATCGGTATTACCCTTGCTCGACGATAGACGCAAGCCGATTAGGTCGCCCATGACAATCCCTGGGTCAGCCATCGGAATCGCGGCTAATTCTGCCTTTACTTCCCCGCCATCTTTATTCACAAACCCATAGTGACTGATATCATAGTCGCCCCCTTCTTTAACCATCGATTTAGGTTGCCAAGCCAATCTGCTTGCGATCCAACCCAAAAACATCAATGCTTGGGTGCAGTTGCCCTTTTCATAATCAATCGTAATCCCATCAATCTGCCACACTGCTGCACGACGATCTGGAGAATCAAATGCTTGGGCAGTTAGTTCTTGCCAAGGTGAGAGCCTGCGCCAGTTTAGATCTGCCACTTGTACGCCGCTATTGATCATCGCTTTGATCTTGAGTAAATCTGCTTCTGAGTCTTTGAAGGTAGAAGAGTCGCAAATTAAGCGATCGCTCAAACTTACTAGCCGCTCGAACATCATTGTGCCTTGGGCAGGACTAGCACCCCACCATAGAAATACTGGCATTTCGGCGATAATTAACTCTGAAATCAAGGCAGGTAAACGGTTAAAAGCCTCAGCCGTTCCCTTGAGAGTGATGTATTCGCCGCAAACTAGAGAACTGCGACTTTTCTGGATCGGGCAGTAGGCAGCTACCTGGGCAGAGATGCCCTGATCTTCACCTGGGGTAGAGATTAAATCTAATACACGGCAAGGGCTTTGGGAGGCAATTACATCTACTGGCACTAACCTCTTACCATCGCCACTGTCAGGCTCAAAAATGATTAAGTTAAAGCTAGTAGCGCGGGCAGCAGCATTCTCGCCATAGGATTGCCAAATCTTACTCAACTCTTGCTCTACTTGTGAAACTGAAACATCAGTAGGAGCTTGCAATGGAATTACGGATGTTACTTGTGCCATAAAAAATTCTCAAAAAAATTCTCAGTGGAATTGCTTAAGCTAAATATTTGTTAGAAGTAAAATTAAGGTCTACGCCACTGTCTGCCATCACGGCTCAAAAGCTGCTCTGCAGCAGCAGGTCCCCAAGTACCCGCCTCATAGTTCGGGATCAGGCTTGGATCACTAGGTGCATCCCAAACCGACAGGGCAGGCGTAACTACCCGCCAGGCAGCTTCTACCTCATCACCACGGGTAAATAAAGTTTGGTCGCCCAGCATACAGTCTAACAAAAGCCGATCATAGGCATCGGAGCCCTCTACGCCAAAGGTTTTACCATAGCCAAAGTCCATTTCTACGGAACGCGATCGCAGATCGGCTCCTGGCATTTTTGCCTCAAACCGCAGTGCCACTCCTTCATTGGGCTGGATTCTTAGAGTGAGAACATTGGGGCTTACTTGTCTAGCTGCCGATTGAAATAGCAGATAGGGAACTTCACGGAATTGAATCGCAATTTCACTTACCTTTTTGGGCATCCGCTTGCCCGTGCGTAGGTAGAATGGTACACCTTGCCAGCGCCAATTATCTACCATCAACTTCATTGCCACAAAAGTCGGAACCGTAGACTCAGGATTGACGTTTGGCTCTTGACGGTAGCCAGCCACCTCCTTACCACGCATCAAACCAGCAGTGTATTGAGCCCGAATACTGGATAAATCTAAATTTTTGGTACTCGCTAGGCGGGTTCCCTGAATTACTTTTACTTTTTCGTTGCGGAGCGAATCTGCATCCATCGCATTCGGCGGCTCCATCGCGGTCAGGCAAAAAAGCTGCATTAGATGATTTTGCACCATATCCCTTAGTGCGCCCGCCGATTCATAGTAGCCTGCCCGATCTTCTACTCCTACAGTTTCCGCTACAGTAATTTGAATGTGATCGACAAACTGACGATTCCAAAGCGGCTCAAAAATGGCATTAGCAAATCTCAATACCAGTAAATTTTGAACTGTTTCTTTACCTAAATAATGATCAATCCGATATACCTGGCTCTCGCCACACCACTTCTGCACTACTGAGTTTAGTTCTTGGCAGGAACTAAGGTCACGTCCAAAGGGCTTCTCGATTACAAGGCGAGTTTTGGTGGCATCTTTAATCATGCCTGATTCCCCTAAAAGAGAAATGGCGGTGGGAAAAAACTTGGGTGCTACGGCTAAATAAAACACTCGATTGCCCCTGGTACCGTGCTTGCTATCAAGCTCAGTCAGTAATGTGTCAATTTGTTTATAGCCATCCAGGTTTTCCATATCGGCGGCACAGTAGTAAAGACGGCTGGCAAAAGCTTCCCAAGCAGCTTCGGTACCAATTCCATCTGAGAACTGTTCCATGCCATTACGCATTTGTGCTCGAAAATAATCATGGCTCCAAGCTCTTCTGGCAACTCCGACAATTACTAAATCGGGTGGAAGGCGACGCTGTTGCTTGAGATGGTAAATTGCTGGCACTAACTTGCGAGCGGTGAGGTCGCCAGAGGCCCCAAAAATCACTAAAATTAACGGTTCTGGGGTTCTCTCTTGTTGTAAGCCGACTCTTAAAGGGTTTTCGAGTAATTGCGCCATAGTTACCGATTCTTAAAATTAGCTCTTGTTTGCATTTTAGTAGTGCGGGTTTTCGGCACCGATGATTAACGGCATTTTCTTTAGGTTTGCAAAAAGCTTAACTTAGCTCCAAAACCTCTCCCATGCCTTCTACCACCTCGCCGATCGCCCAGGCAGAGACTCCTTTAGCTTGAAAAAATTCCAAAATTAACTCTGCTTCAGTAGCTTCCACCACTGCCACCATGCCGATCCCCATATTGAAGGTGCGAAACATTTCTTTGCTAGTTACTTCACCCACCTTTGCTAACCAGTCAAATACTGGCGGTACTTGCCAGCTATGGGGATCAATTAGCGCCGACTTATTTTTGCCTAAACAGCGGGGTAAATTCTCTGGTAAACCGCCCCCTGTAATGTGCGCCAAGGCATGAATTTTCAGCTCTGCCCGTAAACTAGCCAAGACTGGAGCAACATAAATTTTGGTTGGGGTCAACAGGGCATCTGCTAGGCTAATTTCTGGGCTAAAAGGGGCGGGATCGTGCCAGTCTAAACCACTTACTTCGACAATGCGGCGTACTAAGCTAAAACCGTTGCTGTGAATGCCCGAACTTGCCAAGCCAATTAAGCGATCGCCTACTTGAACTCTAGAACCATCTAGTAACTTCGACTTTTCGCCAATTCCCACACAAAAACCCGCCAGATCATACTCACCATTGGGGTAGAAGCCTGGCATTTCCGCCGTTTCGCCGCCAATTAAGGCACAGCCTGCTTCTTTACAGCCCAGCGCAATTCCCTTTACTACCTCCGCCATTTGCGAGGGTTCTAATTTGCCTGTGGCTAAATAGTCTAAAAAAAATAATGGTTCTGCCCCAGAAGTAAGTACATCATTGACACACATGGCAACTAGATCAATGCCGACTGTGTCGTGGCGATCGCTAATTTGCGCAATTTTGAGCTTAGTGCCAACCCCATCTGTACCAGACACCAGAACAGGCTGCTGATAACCTGTGGGCAATTCAAACCAACCACCAAATCCACCTAGATCACCTAATACACCTGGTCTTTTGGTCTGCGCCACATAGGAGCGAATCAACTCTACAAATGAGTAACCTGCTTCAATATTTACTCCTGCCTGGCGATAGTCCATAGTCTGTTAGTCCTGCTAGTCTTGAATCTTGGCTAATTCTTCGGCTCTTAGGGTGGCAGCGCAAACTGCTTCGATTAGGGCGAATCTCACTCCTAATTTTTCTAGTTGCCTTATTCCTGCGATCGTGGTTCCGCCAGGGCTAGATACTTGATCCTTTAATTGTCCTGGATGTATGCCTGTTTGCTTGATTAGTTCGGCTGTACCTAGAAGTGTCTGGATTGCTAACTGGAGAGCGATCGCGCGCGACAAACCCATTGCTACGCCACCATCAGCCATTGCTTCAACCATCAGAGCCACATAAGCAGGTCCAGATCCTGAGAGTCCAGTTACGGCATTGAGCATAGATTCTGGTACTTCCACCACTTCGCCCACTGCTGCAAAAATTTTGTGCGCCTGTAGTAGATGTTCTGATCTAGCGAGTTTACCCGCACAAAGAGCGGTGATTCCTGCCCCAACTTGAGCAGGTGTATTGGGCATCGCTCGGATTACAGGGCTTTCGGCAAAGGATTTCTCTAGCTGTGCCAAGGTGATCCCCGCCATGATTGAAATTACCAGCTTGTGCTTGGGAGTAAATTTATCAAGTTCAGTCCGATGAAATTCTTTATGTTTTGCCGATGCTTCAATAAAAGCCTGAGGCTTAATCGCTAGGAGGATTATTTCTGCTTGAAGGATATCGGTATTAGTGGAGTACGTGGAAACTTGGTATTTGGCTTTTAGGTAATCTAATCTCTCAGCAGCGCGATCGCTCACTCCTATATCCACACAATCATAAATACCAAGGCGCAAAAGGCAAGAAATGATAGCTTCACCCATCACTCCTCCACCAATCACGCCTAGTTTCATTTGATTCAAAATTTGATTAGAAATTATCTTAGTACTGAGCAAATCTTACAGGTTCGTCCCACTGAGAATTAGCACTGCCGTTGGATCTTGCCTTAATGCTAGATAGAGAATCATCCTCAGTCGCAGTAGTTTGAGTCATTACTTGAACACAAGGAGGAGCAAAGAGGAAAATGCTGTCGCCAATTCTCTCTTGTTGACCATCCATGCAATAGGTAGCACCAGCTACAAAATCCACCGCACGTTGGGCTTCATCGGGTTGCATTCTGGTCAAGTTTAAAACTACAGACTGGCGTTCTTTCAAGGCTTGTACAGCGCGGGGCATCTCTTCAAAAGTTACAGGTTCCATCAAAACCACCTGAGATGTGCCGTTACTAGAGCCTGGCATGCCAATTACGTTACTTCCCATAGATTCACCTGTTCTTGATCCTACTCTTTCACGACTACGCTTTGAGGCTGGGGCTGGTTCTTCTACCACTGCTGGTGCTGGCTGATTATTCTCTTGATAAATTTCCTGATAGTCCTGCCCTGCCTCACCACTATACACATAATCGTAAGCATTTTCTGCCGACGTACCCTCATTCAAGCCGATAAAGTCTTTTAGCCTTGTAAATATACCCATCTTCTAGTTCCTAAACAACTCCTCTTTTTCCTGTAACCTAATTTGGATTCCTTATCTTTTTTACTAAAGACTCAAAAATCTACTTATAGAGACATTTAAGCGACTCTGTGAGGATAATTTCTCCGAATTTGATTACTAAGTCTATACCAAAAGATAGTTAGGTCTAACGTTCAAAATATATTGAGTTAAACCTTAACCAATTATTAATCTAAACTTAAATCCAACTTAATATTGACGGCATTTATACTTTTTAACTAAGGCTTAAGTAGAGCGAAAAACTTGGCTGCCGATTCTTACTATAGTTGCTCCCGCCGCGATCGCTGCTTTATAGTCACCGCTCATGCCCATTGAAAGCTCAATAAGATTAGGAAAATGAGTGCTTAAATTTTCTCGTAGGTGGGCTACCTGTTGGAAAAGCTGCAGCGATTGGTTATAGTCTAGCCCCAAAGGTAAAATTGTCATCAGCCCCACCAGGTCTAAATTTTGGCAGTTCTTTAACTGCTCCAAATTTGTGATTAACTCGGCTTCACTCCAGCCAGATTTATCGGGATCAAGAGCAGGCTTTACTTGTAAACAAAACTTTGGTGATTTTTGCGGCATTTCGATTGAATTCCTAAGCTGGCGATCTAATTGTTGCACTAGGCTAAGGCGATCAAGAGATTGAATCCAATCAAACTGAGCGATCGCTTGCTTTACCTTATTGCTCTGGAGGCTACCAATCAAATGCCAAGTAATATCTGTCAGATCCTGAAGTTCAGCTTGTTTTTGTGCTGCTACCTGCACCTTAGATTCGCCAAAATCTCTAATCCCCGCAGCATAAGCCATGCGCATGATTTCGACCGACACATACTTTGTAACTAATACAAGTTTGACCTGAGATGGTAATTCTTGTTTGAGTACGGTCAAGCGATCGCTAATTAGTTGGGGATCGTTAGTCCAAGCATGAGAAGTGGTCATCTACTTTTCACTAAATTATTTATCAATGGGATCGAGGGATTTCTGCTTTGCCAAGAGATTGCTGCGATCAATGGAATAGGCGGTGGGCAGAACCAAGTTAGACCCAGTAGAGACTAAATTACTCAAGCCATTTACTAGGCTGCGAATATTCGTGCGGAACTTAGGATCGCCTGTAAGTTCGTCTAGATCGGCGGTAATTTTTTGGGTATTAGCAAAGGTAGCGCGAGCAGAATCTAAAGTCTCCCGCAGGGTAGCCAAAGTGTTGGGATTATTCACTTCTACTGAGAGTTTGCGCAAATTATCCGCAGTCTCAGCCGCATTATCCGAGAGCTTTTGAAGGTTATTGATAAATTTGCCATCTTCAAACAGAGGTTTTGCCCCTGCTAAAAGTTTTCTCGCATCCTTAGTTGCGCCGCTAATTCCATCTAAGGTTTGAGCGATCCGATTTTTATTTTCAACTACGATTCCTTCGGCATTGTTAGCAGCCTTACTAATATTGGCGGCGGCTGAGGAGATGGCATCCGCAGTATTACTAAATTTGTCTAAGGGATTAGCGAAGGCTTTAGTCAAGGTATTAGCATTATCCGAAAGCTGTTTAATGCTTTTTGCTGCTGCCCCCGCATCTTTGAGCGTACTGTTTAGATTGCCAATTAGCTCAGGATTATTGATCTGGCGCACTGCATCCCTAGTTTCGCGCATTAGCTGGGTGAAGCTTATACCTCTTTTGCCAACCACCGTATCGCCTTGACAGATAATTTCTTTGCCCTGGCAGTCGGCTGCATTTGGCAAAACTCCAGGAGGCACCTTGGCAGCAATATTGGGAAAAATATCAATTGAAGCATTGCTTAAAAATCCAGTTTGATTGGTTTCCATCAAAGATTGTTTAGGGATCGTAAGCTGCGGATTGTCGATCGCTACAGTTACTCTTACCGCATCTGCCTCAGGGCTTAGCTTTTGCACCTTACCAACCTGCGCTCCCCTAAATCTAACGGGTGAACCTACATCTAAACCGCTGGTATCATCAAATTTAACCTCAAAGGAAAAGCCATTATTGCCAAAATTTGCACCGCGCAACCAAAGCACAAACCCACCTGTAACTGCAATCCCAAATATAATTAGCAAGCCGAGGCTCCCCTCTTTAACTGCCCTTGATTGCATAGTTCACTTCCTCAGTTTAAATATCTTTAGTGTTCTTTGAGAATCTGAATTGGCCCATCGATACTGCCGCTAAAAAATTGGCGGATATATGGATTATCGCTTTGATCGATTTTACTCACTTCTCCTTGCCACTGAATGCTGCCATCATATAACATCACTAAGCGATCAGCGGTGCGGCGAATTGTGCTGTGCTGATGGGTGACAATTAGATAACTATCACAATGTCCTGCTTGGTTTTTGATTGAGCGAATTAAGTCTTCAATCACGGTAGAGGCTACGGGATCAAGCCCTGCCGTTGGCTCATCATAGAGTAACAAGGTTTTGCCTTTCTCTTCTTCGGTGGGATCTTCAATGATTGCCCTGGCAAAGCTAACTCGCTTTCGCATTCCGCCTGAGAGTTCGCTGGGGTAGCGATCGCTAATATTTGGTAACCCCACTAGGCGCAGTTTTTCTTCTACTAATTCTAAAATTTGTTTGCGACTCAATCGCGATCGCTGGAAAAGCGAAAATCCTACATTCTCAGCCACACTCAAAGAATCAAACAGGGCAGCATTTTGGAACACCATGCCAATCCGCACATTACTACCACTGCCCCCCACTTCAGTTTGGGCTGTCCCATCCAAATAAACTTCGCCCTGATCGGGAGGCAATAAGCCACTAATAATTTTTAAAATAGTAGACTTGCCTGTGCCAGAGGGACCAATAATTGCCACTGCCTCTCCCGCCTGCACTTGCAGATCAATCTGCTTCAAAATCGGGCGATCTCCAAAGCTCTTACTAATTCCTTTAATTTCTAAAAGTGGAGGCATTCGTTAATTTTCGCCTAGACTACAAAAGAAAAATTGCCTAGCCAGAATTGAATACAATAATACTTTAAAGGGGAAAGCTTTTTTTCAGCGCAGTTTTAAGTAGTTAAACTTATTTGTAACTAGCCCATGATTAATTCTAAAAAGATAACTTGACAAACCTGGTCTATCTTTGATAATTTAAGAAAGCCGAAAATTGCGGGTGTGGCTCAGTGGTAGAGCATCTCCTTGCCAAGGAGAATGTCGAGAGTTCGAATCTCTTCACCCGCTTACCAAATATCAATACTTTCAGCCCAAATCAATGCTTCTGGGCTTTATTTTTTGTCGTACCTCCTACCCTTCAAAGCAGGGCAACCGCATTTAGCGTATCTAGTGGGATAAGATTTAGTCCATTATTAAGTAGCCAGAGTCAATTAAATGTAGCGCGCAGTGGGCTAGAATTCTTTCCCATCCAACGATACCAGTGCCGCCTTGTCTTAAAGAAAGATAGCCAAAGCTAGTCGCATTAACCCGTCCCAATTGAGCTGAAATAACGAAATCAACTTTCCTCTTTGCTGACTAAAAACCGATTCGCTACGGTTTCGGGCTGAATTGCCGAGAGAATTACATGATCAGAATCGGTAATAATTACGGCTCTAGTGCGTCTGCCGTAGGTAGCATCAACTAAGCGTCCTCGTTCGCGCGCTTCAGTTATTACCCTTTTAATCGGCGCAGATTCGGGACTGACGATCGCAATTACTCGACTGGCAGCCACAATATTACCGAAGCCAATATTTATAAGCCTAATATCCATAATTCAGGAAAAAGTAAGAGAGAAATAAAGCTGGGTGTTATGCAATAAGATTGGTTTATATCAAGATTTGTAAATCAAAATTCACTAAAAATTCTTGAAATTAGTTTTATTAACTTTTGACTATTTTAATTCTATAGCTGTAAATAAAAACCAAAAACCTTGAAATCTTCTAAAAAACTCCTAACCAAATCTCAAACTCAAGTTGCGGTAATCGGAGCAGGGATTGGTGGCTTAACCGCAGCAGCATTATTGGCAAAGCGCGGCTATCAAGTATCAGTATTTGAACAGGCCGCGATCGCGGGTGGATGTGCTTCGACTTTTAAGCGGCGCGGGTTTGTGTTTGATGTCGGTGCTACCCAGGTGGCGGGCTTAGAGTTGGGTGGGATTCATCAACAAATTTTTGCGGAGCTAGGGGTGGAATTACCTGTGGCTACCTACTGCGATCCAGCCTGTGCAGTATATTTGCCTGGGGAGTCAGAACCGATTTCGGTATGGCGCGATCGCTCAGCTTGGCAACAAGAACGTCAAAAACATTTTCCTGGCAGCGAACCCTTCTGGCTATTTATGCAGGACTTATTTGAGCGCAGTTGGCGATTTCAAGCTAGGCAGCCGATTTTACCGCCACGCAATGCTTGGGATCTCTGGCAATTGCTCAAAGCCTTGCGTCCAGATACTTTAGCCACTATGCCCTACACTTTTTCCACGGTGGGAGATGCGCTGCGTGGTTTTGGCTTGGTAAGCGATCGCCGCCTCCGCACTTTTTTGGATTTGCAATTAAAACTCTATTCTCAAGTGAATGCGGAAGAAACAGCTCTACTCTACGCGGCAACTGCTTTAGCGGTATCTCAAGCACCTTTGGGACTCTTCCATTTACAAGGAAGTATGCAGGTTTTAAGCGATCGCCTAGTAGAAGCGCTGCAATCTCATGGCGGTAAGATTTTTTATCGCCATCAAGTAGAAGTAATTGAACCGAAAAATCCTGCTCAGATCAGGATTCAAAATCTGCGTACCAAAGAAACCTGGTGGCAACCAGCTGATCATCTAGTAGCGAATGTGACCGTCCAAAACCTAGTCGAACTTTTGGGAAATCAGGTACCGAATGGGTATCAGAAAAGAGTAGAGAAACTTCCCAATGCTTCTGTCGCTTTTGTAGTTTATTTAGGCGTAGATCGGGCGGCAATTCCTACTAATTGTCCACCTCATCTGCAATTTTTAGAAAGTTACGAATCTCAAGCCCATTCTCTGTTTGTCTCAGTTAGTAAACCTGGAGATGGTCGTGCCCCTGCTGGACAAGCTACAATTGTTGCTTCAGAATTTACTGACTTTGAGAAGTGGAACAATTGTGAGAATTACCAAACTTTTAAGCAAACTGAAACCGAAAGAGCGATCGCGCAGCTAAGTAAATATTTCAAGCTTGAAGGGAATATCCTGCATCAAGAAGCTGGTACTCCTCGGACTTTTGCTCGCTACACCGCCAGAAAAGATGGGATGGTAGGTGGCTTGGGAATGCGCGTCAGCACCTTTGGTCCCTTTGGTTTTGCTAATCGTACGCCCATTCAAAATCTTTGGTTAGTGGGAGATTGTACCCATCCTGGCGAAGGAACTGCTGGAGTAAGCTATTCTGCCTTAACGGCTGTGCGACAAATTGATCGGGCGATTGATGCAGGCGATTGAACAAGCCTAAGAAACTCTTTGACCTGAGTTCCGTCTAGAAAAGCATATTTATATTTTGCGAGAAATCTATGTTCAAATTTTCTAAACTTTACTTGGGCTTAGCGATCGCTCTGGGAATTTATCCTACTTTTCTGGGTTTAGCGGTAAATGCTCAAGATCGCGGGCCCGTGCCAATTGAGTCGGATTATCCTAATTCTAATAATCCTGCTCCCTCTACTTTCCCTCAGACGACCAGACAGGCTCCCAGGCAGATCCCTAGCGCACCTCAGAACGTCGATATTCAGCGCTCTGACAATCCTTCAATCTCATCTACGCGTTTTTCCTGTCAGTATCGTGATGGTAGAAACCTGGTGATGTATCAACCTAGAAGCCAACCTGGACAGTTGTTTGCCTGGGCTTCTCCCGCAAATATGGGCGGTGGTTGGTCAAATGAGAAACGTTGCAATGAAATTAGTCGCCGCCTGGAACAATACCGTCCTGATGGTTTGGTAGAAATGCGTACCAGTACCGAAAATGGCTACAACATTATTTGTGCAACTACTGAGCAAAATCCCGCCTGTCGGATTATTCTCACCGTACCCGTAGGCTCTGACCCCAATACGATCCGCGATCGCGTTTTCGCTAATCTTTCTACTGCCGATAGTGGACAGACTACCGCCCCAGTAAATACCCTAGTTGGCAGGTCAGGAAATAGTGCCAATGGACTGTTGGGAATTCTCGGCATTCCGACTAATTCTCCTAGCCCAAGTACCTACCGTCGCCAAGGAATTGACCTTAAGCCTTTCTTGGATCGGGCTGATGGGGGAAGTGGTAGAGGATTAACCAATGGTTATAGCGCTGAACCAGGATCACGCCTAGCTCCTGGTAATTTTCGTTAGATGGTCATTAAGCCGTACTCAATGCTCTCCACCAAGGCTTGATAGGAGGCAGCAATAATATTGCTAGAGACACCCACGGTTGTCCAGCGTTTGCTGCCATTACTAGATTCGATTAAGACTCTGGTTTTGGCATTTGTACCCGCATTACCGTTCAAAATCCGAACTTTATAATCGGTCAGATGAAAATTAGCGATCGCGGGATAGAAATCCACCAAAGCTTTTCTGAGTGCGGCATCTAAGGCTGAGACTGGACCATTCCCTTCGGCAGCAGTGAGCTTTTCTTTACCATTCACCGAGAGCTTTACAGTAGCAAGCGCATAAACCTCTTTGCCTAAACCTGTTTCCGCCGCAGATTCGCAATGTACCTGAAAGCCACCTAAATCAAAGAAATGAGGTCGATTATTGATCGCATCGCGCATTAAGAGTTCAAAACTCGCCTCTGCGGCTTCAAATTGATAGCCTAGTTGCTCTAATTCTTTGATTTTGTGCAAAATCTGCTTGCAAGCTGGATCTTCTTTGCTGAGGTCAATGCCAAAAGTTGCAGCCTTAGACAACACATTACTCAAGCCCGACTGTTCCGAAATCACAATTCGGCGATTATTCCCAACTAGATTTGGCGCAATATGCTCATAGGTAATCGGATTACGCTCAACAGCGCTGACGTGCATTCCGCCCTTATGGGCAAAGGCGGATAGCCCCACATAGGGGGCATGATCATCGGGGGCGAGATTAACAATTTCGCTTACTTGGCGGGAGATTTCGGTTAGCCGATCCAGATTAGCTTCTAGTAAACAAGGGCGCTCTAATTTAAGTTGCAGGTTGGGGATTAAAGTACATAAATTGGCATTGCCACACCGTTCGCCATAGCCATTAATCGTGCCTTGCACCATCGTAGCCCCTGCTTCTACCGCCGCGATCGCGTTTGCTACAGCTACTCCAGCATCATTGTGGGTGTGAATCCCCAAAGGAATATTGCCGAATTTAGCCCGCACTTGGCTAATAGTTGCAGAAATTTCACTAGGCATAGAGCCACCATTGGTATCGCATAGCACTAGCCACTCTGCCCCCGCCTGGATTGCCGTTTCTAGGGTTTGTAACGCATATTGGGGATTGTGTTTGTAGCCATCAAACCAATGTTCGGCATCATAAATCACTAAGCGATCGCTTGCACAAAAGTAAGAAATCGAATCTCTGATCATTTCTAAGTTTTCAGCTAGATCGGTACGGAGACTCTCGGTGACGTGAAGATCCCAAGACTTGCCTACCAAGGTTACCCAATTAGTATTTGCTGCCAAAATTGGCTCAAACATTCTCTCTTCACTAGCTTTGATTCCCGCGCGCCGCGTCATACAAAACGGCACTATCTGGGCGTGCTTAAGCGGTTCGGTCTGCAACCGAGCAAAAAATTCAATATCCTTCGGATTTGCGCCTGGCCAGCCACCTTCAATAAATGGAATTCCCAGTCGATCTAACTTGTAGGCAATTTGCAGTTTGTCTTCTACTGATAAAGATAAGCCTTCAGTTTGTGCCCCATCCCGTAGGGTAGTGTCATAAATGGCGATCGCTGGGAAAGTAGACATAGGGCTAAAATTGTTGTTGAATTAGTAAAAGCTAAATTTATTTGAGTTTGGATTGGCGGAATTATGAGAGAAATCTTGCTGATTTTTAACGGAATTTATTTTGATAATTAATCCTGGTGCCGTGCCAAAGTAGCTTTTCTCTAAGTGCACGATAAAAAGAATAGTCTTCTCTTAGCACAATAAACTGAGCTTGACAATTTGCCATCCAAATATCTACCCGCTGCCCTGGCAAGACACTTGCAGCCAATACCCCATCTGTCCACAGCTTAATGGTCAGGTCATCTTCAGCCAAATTCCATACACCTACCCGTAGACGTGGCGGCAAAATTATGGCTCGACTAGATAGACTGAGTGGGCAAATTGGCGTAATTGCGATCGCTTCGATCCCAGGATGCAAAATTGAACCACTAGCTGCCAGCGAGTAGGAAGTTGAACCAGTAGGAGTAGAGATAATTAAACCATCACCATGAATCTGATCCACCACTTCCCCATCTATCTCTAGCTCTAGCACAGCCGTGATCATGCGATCGCTAGAAGCCGACTTTATACACATTTCGTTAAGACATAAAAAAATTGTATTTATTTGCCTAACTGATTGGCTGTCATTTTGAGCAGATACTACCTGAGCTTGAAGCATCATTCTTTTCTCGATCGCAAACTGATTATTTAGCAAGCGCTGCCATACTGAGGCGGTATCTTCAAATTGCTGAAAAGATTGAGTCAGAAAGCCCAAATGCCCACCTGTATTTACTGCCAAAATCGGTACGCCCAAAGGTGATAAATAACGGGCTGCCCCCAAAGTAGATCCATCGCCACCCAATACCAAGGCAAAATCAATTCCCTGGTGCATGGATTCCAAAAATACAGGATAGGGATTATCGTTCGCACCACTTGATCCGATTAGCACCTTAGTCCCTAGTGCCTCTAGCTCTTGATTACAACGCTCAGCCCATTCGTAACTGATCTTGCTGCCAGCCTTGTAAATAATAATCGCGCGCCCAATTTCCATAAATCACTAAAAGCAGGGGGTAAAAATACCAGTAAATATCTAAATTTAGTCCAAAATTTCCGATAAATTAGGGCGAATTGGCAAATCTAGGGCGAAGTTTTAAGAATTAGCTAGTATAAATACGGCAAAACACGATAGGATTCTGGAGTCTAATCTAGTTTCCTCAGCGCTCAGAACTAGTCATGCAGCAACCTGAATTTGACCACCTACCTGAAACTTTTGTGCGCTACGGTTTACCTTCCAGTCAACCTACCGCATCTGAAGGTTTAGGTTTAGCCAATAATACAATTCACCCTGGCGATCGCCGCGATCACTTAGATGATCACTTAGATGATCACTTAGATGATCATTTAGATGGGCTTGAACAGTCTGATCTATCACCAAATGTCTCATCAGATACATTTATTGAACTATTGGTTGAAGCTTGGCGTGGTGAAGAAAATAGCAAGCAAGAAGCAAATCAACAGGCTTTACAGCAATTGGAGCAAGAACTACAAGAAGTGTACGATCAATTGATCGCGGCAAAGCAAAAAATCCACCTCCAAGAAACAGCGATGGAGTCGCTCGAAGCTCATATAAATCAGGTAGATCAGGAGTTGGAGTCAAAAAATGCGCTCTTGGCTCAGGCAGACTTGGAAAAAGAAGATCTACGCGATCGCTTGCGCCGTCAACATCACCATACTTCCCAATTAAAAGCCGCCTTAGAAAAACGGGCTGAAACTGTTGGTAATGTGATCCCCCTAGAGCGACCAAAAGCGGCGGAGAAATCAGAAATGTGCTTAGAGAGCCTCAAAGAAAATGCCCATGTAGCTCATAAAGACAATCTAAAACAAATTTCTAGAGAAAGTCTAGGTGAAAAAGTAGCTGAGTTAAGCTCATTCGAGCTAGAGCCAACTGAACCAGCCGAGATGATCAAATTTAAGCCCAAACTGAAGCGGTCAGATATTCCTCAAATCAAGGTTGAGCTAGATGAGCATTTTGGCTTACCGCAATTAATTTCCCCTTTAGATGCTCAAACTACGGTAATTGAAATTATTCAAACTATGTCCGCTCCTGCCTTAGATTTAACCATCCAAGCTATGCAAGACTTAAATACCAGTGATGGGCGATCGCCCCACAGCCTCGCCGAAGTCCGCACTGCCAATTTCCCCAAACTTTCGCAAATTCCACCTATACCCACGGTTCCTGCTGCTCCGCCCCAAAGCGCTGTGATTCCTGGTAGGCAAAAAACCCTCTCTAGTTTAGGTGCAGTTCAATTACCTAAATTTCCCCCGCTTAATCGCTCCCCCCTCAACCATAAGTAGAATGCTTAGTTTCACTTCCTTTTTATGATTGGCTTTTTGCGCGGTACGGTGGCTAGTAAACTGCTCAAGCCGCAAATTTGCTTGCTTACACTCGATGTGAATGATATCGGCTACGAAATCTTAATTACTGCCAGCGCCTCTGGGCTTTTGCCTACTAATGGTGAGCCGATTCAGATCTTTACTCATCAAGTGGTACGCGAAGATCAAGTTTTGCTATTTGGTTTTTTGCAGTTGGCAGAGCGGGAGTTATTCCGTCAGATCATTAGTGTGAGTGGGATCGGCGCAAACATGGCAATGGCGCTGCTAAATACGCTGAATATTCAAGATTTAGTTAAAGCGATCATTACTGGAAATACCCGCTTGCTTAGCCTTACGCCTGGGGTTGGACAAAAAACGGCAGCAAGGTTGGCGTTAGAATTAAAAACTAAACTTGCAGATGGGCGATCGCTCCAAATCCCAAGTCCAAGTATTTCTAACATTGCCAATGAGCTTCAAGCCGATTTAGAAACTACGCTGTTGGCACTAGGCTACTCGCCCCAGGAAATCAATCAGGCTCTTAGTGTGATCGCTGGACAAGTTGCAACTAAAGATTTACCAGATCTGGAAGCTTGGCTCAAAGCAGCTATAGTTTGGCTCAGTCGATGATTAAGCATAACCTAATTTTTCTACCCAATCTTCTAAGCGATCGCGGTTGATCCGATAACTCAAAGGATGGGCGATCAAGTGCGCCGTACTCTGGAATAGAATATCGGTCTCGATCAAGCC
>Ga0163144_10011826_pt1 | contig 18432 bp, 14 predicted proteins | sample OliLak19BULKMAT1_FD_123175 | JGI IMG/M metagenome (GOLD analysis project Ga0163144, IMG submission 123175) | Freshwater microbial mat bacterial communities from Lake Vanda, McMurdo Dry Valleys, Antarctica - Oligotrophic Lake LV.19.BULKMAT1 | ecosystem: Environmental > Aquatic > Freshwater >... | reverse complement strand
TCCCCCAACGATAGATTTCGAAGGGGCTTCGCCCCTCCGAGCCTCCCCCAACGATAGATAGATTTCGAAGGGGCTTCGCCCCTCCGAGCCTCCCCATCGCTGTACCGGTTAGGTCAGCCGTAATACCGTTAGAATGACGTCGATCAGTTTGATGCCAACAAATGGCGCGATGATTCCGCCAAGCCCATAGATCAACAGATTGCGTTGCAGTAACTGGGCTGCTCCAACCGCTCGATATTTGACACCGCGCAGCGCTAATGGGATCAGGAACACAATCACTAATGCGTTGAAGATCACCGCTGAGGCAATCGCGCTGTTTGGTGAGGTCAGCCCCATCACATTCAGTGCATCGAGCTGCGGGTAGGTCAGTGCAAAGGCAGCCGGGATTATTGCGGCATACTTGGCGACATCATTGGCAATCGAGAAGGTCGTCAGTGCGCCACGGGTCATCAGCAGTTGTTTGCCAATTTCAACAACCTCGATCAGTTTGGTTGGGTTGCTATCCAGATCAACCATATTGCCAGCTTCTTTGGCTGCCTGGGTGCCACTATTCATGGCGACAGCTACATCGGCTTGGGCCAGTGCTGGTGCGTCATTGGTGCCATCGCCGGTCATCGCCACCAGCCGCCCACCGGTCTGATAATCGCGGATCATCTTCAGCTTGGCCTCTGGGGTTGCTTCGGCCAGAAAATCATCCACGCCAGCTTCAGCAGCAATTGCTGCAGCTGTCAGTGGGTTATCGCCAGTAATCATGACCGTCTTGATGCCCATTTGCCGCAATTCAGCAAAGCGCTCTTTGATCCCGCCTTTAACGATATCCTTGAGTTGGATGACACCCAGAACCCGTGGGCCATCCGCGACGACCAATGGCGTGCCACCTGCCATTGCAATCGTCTCGACTGATGTGCGCACCTGTTGGGGGAAGCTGCCGCCCTGGCTTTCCACATAGCGCTGGATCGAATCGGCGGCACCCTTACGGATCTGGCTGCCATTCAGATTCACGCCACTCATTCTGGTTTGCGCGGTGAATGGCACGAATTCTGCACCAAGCCCATGAATATCGCGTTCGCGAATGTTGAACTTATCCTTGGCCAATACCACAATACTGCGGCCCTCTGGCGTCTCATCGGCCAATGATGAGAGTTGAGCTGCATCGGCTAGTTGCGCTTCGGTCACGCCATCGGCTGGAATAAATGCCGTCGCCTGCCGATTGCCAAGCGTGATTGTGCCAGTTTTGTCCAGCAGCAGCACATCGACATCGCCAGCCGCCTCGACTGCCCGGCCCGACATTGCGATCACATTCGCCTGGATCATGCGATCCATTCCGGCAATACCAATTGCACTCAATAACCCACCAATTGTGGTTGGGATGAGGCACACAAGCAGCGCTACAAGCACCGTAACACTCACTGGTTCGCCCTGGCCATTAGCAGTTACTGCAAACAACGAGAACGGCAATAGTGTGACCGTCGCCAGCAGGAAGATGATCGTCAGTGCCGCCAGCAGAATATTCAGCGCAATCTCGTTTGGTGTCTTCTGGCGCTTGGCCCCTTCGACCATGCTGATCATGCGATCCAGAAATGTCTCGCCTGGGTTGGCTGTGATCCGCACCACCAACCAATCGGAAAGAACCCGAGTTCCGCCAGTGACTGATGAGCGATCACCGCCACTCTCACGGATGACCGGCGCACTCTCGCCAGTGATTGCGCTTTCGTCCACCGATGCGACACCCTCAAGAACCTCGCCATCGACCGGAATGAAATCGCCAGCCTCGACCAGCACGATATCATCCTTGCGAAGATCGCCAGACGAAACCTGTGTTGATGCCGCGCCATATTTTGGCGCAGCGAGCTTTTTAGCGAGAATATCGCGGCGCGCTTTCCTGAGCGTATCCGCCTGCGCTTTGCCACGGCCCTCGGCCATTGCCTCAGCGAAATTGGCAAACAGCACTGTGAACCACAACCAGACCGAGATGGCAAAGATGAAGCTGGCTGGGGCCTCGCCCTGGTCAACAACTGCTTGGATCCACAGGCCAGTCGTCAGCACAGCACCAACCAGCACAACAAACATGACAGGATTGCGAACCTGAATGCGTGGATCCAGTTTTGTGAATGATTCGGCCACCGCCCGCCGCACGATTGGTGGGTCGAACAGCGGGCGAGCAGAAGTAGTGCCGGTTGTCATTGGTCTCTCCGAAGTATTCAGGAGTCAGGAGTCAGGAGTCAGAACGGTGATCACTGTATATCAATGTTTATTCTGACTTCTGACTTCTGACTTCTGACTCCTATTGCATCATCAAATGTTCAACGATTGGGCCGAGCGCCAGGGCTGGAATGAAGGTGAGTGCGCCGACAATGATCACAACACCCATCAGCAGCGCCACAAACAGCGGGCCGTGGGTTGGCAGTGTCCCTGGGCCAACCGGTATGAGCTTCTTGCGCGCCAGGCTCCCAGCGATCGCCAGCGTCGGGATCGCCAGCCAGTAGCGGGCAGTCAGCATAGCAATACCACCAAGTGTGTTATAGAACGGGTTATTCGCGCCAAGGCCAGCAAATGCACTGCCATTGTTATTGCTCATCGAGCTAAAGGCGTACAGCACTTCGCTAAACCCGTGCGCGCCAGGGTTGTAGATGCTGGTATAGGCTACATCCGGGCTATACAGCGCACCCTTGCCACCATCTGTTACCACGGCAATTGCGGTTGTGATCAGCACCACAGCACACGGAATCAGAATGACGATTGAGGCCATCTTCATCTCATAGGCTTCGATCTTCTTGCCAAGATATTCCGGTGTACGACCAACCATCAGCCCGGCAATGAACACGGCAATGATTGCAAATATCAGCATGCCATATAGCCCTGAGCCGACACCACCAAAGATGACTTCGCCAAGCTGCATGAGGAAGAGTGGCGTAAGCCCACCAAGTGGCGTAAAGCTATCGTGCATCGAATTGACCGAACCATTTGACGCGGCAGTTGTTACTGCGGCCCATAGCCCAGAATTGACGATCCCGAAGCGCGTCTCCTTGCCTTCCATATTGCCGCCGGATTGAATATCGCTTGCGATGGTGTCGACACCAAGCGCTGCAATCTTTGGGTTGCCAGATTGTTCGGCTCCAACCGCCAATGCCGTAAATGCCAGCAGAATGATCGTCATCGCCACTAAAATTGCCCAGCCCTGGCGCGTATCGCCAACCATCTTGCCGAAGGTGTAGCACAACGCTGCGGGGATCAGCAGAATCGACAACATCTCAAGGAAATTTGTCAGCGGGTTGGGATTCTCATATGGGTGAGCCGAGTTGACGTTGAAGAAGCCACCACCATTTGTTCCCAACTGCTTTATCGCAACCTGCGATGCCGCTGGCCCAAGTGGTAGGATTTGCTGCGTCACCGCCACACTCTCAGTAACCGGGTTGCCACTTGCGTCCATGAGAGCATTGCCCTGATCATCAAGTTTGGGTGTCTCATAGCTCTGCGCCTGCACCAGTGGCACAGTCTGGTAGCTGCTGAAGGTCTGAACAACACCCTGTGAAACCAGGGTAATCGCCAACACCAGCGATAGTGGCAGCAGAATATACAGCGTCGAACGAGTCAGATCGACCCAGAAGTTGCCGATCATCTGGGTGGTGCGGCGGGTGATACCCCGAATAAGCGCCACCAGAGTGGCCATGCCAGCAGCAGCAGAGATGAAGTTCTGCACGTTCAACCCAAGCATCTGCGTCAGGTAGCTCATCGTGACCTCGCCACCATAGCCCTGCCAGTTGGTATTGGTTGCAAAGCTGGCGGCGGTATTGAACGACGAATCAGGCGTGACTGCGCCAAGGGCCTGTGGGTTAAGTGGCAGGGCTGCCTGGAGCCGCTGGAGCAGATACACAACCAGCAGGCCAAGCAGATTGAAGACCAGCATTGCTACCGCATAGGTCTTCCAATCCATCTCCTCGCCATCCTTGATGCCGCACAGCCGATAGATCAGTCGCTCGATTGGGCCAAGCACGCGATCCAGTCCGATTGGTTGGCCTTCATAAACCCGCGCCATATACCATCCAAGTGGTTTGGCCAGCGCGATCAGCACGATGAAGTAAAAGGCAAATTGAAGATATCCATTAGCAGTCATCAGAATAGCTCCGGTTTCACCAGTGCAACCACCAAGTAGACCAGAATGGCCACCGATAGGATCGCACCAATCAGATAGAGTGTCGTCACAGGAACCTCCCTATAGCTTGTCGCACAACCAAATAAAACCCCACGAGAGCGCAAAAAACCCAATACTCAACCCGAGATAGATAATGTCCATTGCTCACTCCTTGGCTTACTCTTTCATGGCCAGAACATACCGAAGCGTCATGAAGACCCAGTACTATTACAACACAGCGCCTGTCAAGATACTGTCTAAATCTGGCTTGGATGTATATAAATGTCATAAAAAATGTTCTTTATAAAATCTTAAGATGAACCGAGGAAACTTATATACAATCACTATATCCGGGGTGCTATGCTGAACCAAAAGATCAGGAACAAATATAGCAATCCTATCGGATATGGATATGAGGGAGCGGGATTTTTTCTTGGGGGCTGCGCCCCCAGTGCCCCCGCTTGTTTACAAATGAAATAGGATTGCTATAGCTGAGGAACATTATGTTTCGTCATATGTTGCAGAAGGTACAGCAACGCATCCCCTTTCAGATAACGAATCGTGCATGTCAACGGTGTGCTTGCCCCGCATCCCCCTCGCCCCCTTCTCCCACGTTGGGGAGAAAGGGGAATACCGCATTCCAATGCCGCGCAGAGCCCCTCTCCCCGCAGGGGGAGCGGGGTTGGGTGAGGGAAAAGAATGGCACCGCCTGTTATTTGAAAGGTTTTGGTGTTAGGCGACATCAACGTCGCTCAGATGGGGCTTGGGGCGCAGCCCCAAAGACTTTGCGAAAGCCCTGATTAATGGCTGTACGCGCTAGACGTGATGAGCAACCTGCGCTAGACTATCCTCGGCCAGAAAGGAGAAGCGCGGTTGCTCCAATGGCGGAGCGCCCTGGAGGCAGGAACCTTTCCCGCGCGTGCAGATGTATGAATGTCCTGTTTGTTGCTGCGGAAGTTGCACCACTGATCAAAACGGGCGGACTCGCCGATGTTGCCGGGGCACTGCCTGGTGCTCTCCGTGAGGTTGGCCACGATGTGCGGGTTGTGATGCCGCGCTTTCGCCAATTGCGTGAGCGTGGCGTTGCTGTTGAAGGACCGATTGCCTCATCATTTCTCCCTGTTGGTGAACGCCAGGAAGAACTACGGATCTGGCGTGTTGCAGCCAGCGCAGCGCCAATCTACATGCTGGATATTCCAGCGGCCTTTGAGCGCCCAGCCATCTATGGCGATCCAGATGACGACCGGCGCTTTATTCTGTTTGCCCGTGGTGTTCTAGCGCTGATCCAGCATCTGCGTGAGGTTGAGGGCTGGCAGCCCGATGTGGTTCACACCAACGATTGGCATTCAGCCCTGGTATCGAACTATATCAAAACCTTCTATGCCTATACATTCGGCCATATTGCGACCGTCTTTACCATTCACAATTTAGCCTACCAAGGCCAGTACAGCCCATTCACGCTATCGCTGGCTGGCTTGAACGAGCCTGGCCTGGTTGAGAATACCATAGGCCCTGGCATCGCCGCCTCATTCAATTTTATGGCAAGAGGGATTCTGTACAGCGATATTGTCAGCACCGTCAGCCCGACATATGCCGACGAGATTATGACTTCCGAGTATGGTGAGCGGCTCGATGGATTGATGCGCTCACGGCGTGATCGGGTGGCCGGTATTCTGAATGGGATCGACACGCAAGCATTTAACCCTGCCACCGACAAATATATCGCTGCTCAGTACACCGTCGATGATCCATCGGGCAAGCCGATCTGTAAGGCTGCGTTACAACGCGAACTTGGCCTGGAAGAAGCCCCCGATAAGCCATTGTTGGGGATTGTTTCGCGGTTAGCGGAACAGAAGGGCCTCGATCTGCTTGATCAGGCGGTGCCATGGCTGCTCCGCCAGACGGAAGCGCAGCTTGTTGTGCTTGGTGCAGGCAGCCCTCAGTTGGAATATGTCTATCGTGGCCATGCGAGCGCCAACCCTCAGCGCATTGCAGTGCGGATCGGCTTTGATGCGGGGCTGGCCCAGCGCATCTATGCTGGCAGCGATGCCTTCCTGATGCCATCACGATTCGAGCCGTGTGGCCTTGGCCAGATGATCGCCCTGCGCTATGGCAGTGTGCCGATTGTACGGGCAACCGGCGGCCTCAACGATACGGTTCGTGAGGGCTTTGAGGGCAATGGCTTTCGCTTCCATCCATATGAAACCCGCTTCTTCACCGATGCGATTGGCCGCGCACTAACTGCCTATCGCGATAGCGATGGTTGGGCGATTCTGCGGGCACGCGGTATGCACGAGGATAATTCCTGGGCTGCTTCCGCGCAACAATATGTGGGCTTGTACCAGTGGGCCTTGCGAACCATTGGCCGTTAACAAAGTGACAAAGTGATTGTGTTGGGCGACCGTAGAGACGCAAAATTTTGCTTCTCTACAGTACCCTTCCATCTGCATCTCCACTGCATTGGCATGTTCTCACAACTAATGGTTATCAGAACCATATTGATAAGGGTTAATGTGTGTTCGGAAGATTCTACCATCTAAACGACGATCTGCATTCATTATGATAGAATGTAGTTGCCGTGCAATGCTAAATTATTTCTCGAATTCGCTCCTACAGCGTGTTCTTCTTGTCAATTACCATGGAGTCTAGACGGCCAACAGGTAGTGACGGGCAGTGACGATCAGACGGCACGCATATGGGACGCAGCAACAGGCTCAACAGTACAACTACTTAAAGGGCACACGAATGCTGTTTTGAGCGCAACATGGAGTCCAGATGCGCGTTACATTCTGACCAGTAGTACCGACTATACTTTCTGTATTTGGGAGACATTAAGTGGGACTTTAATAGGGAGATTCCGAAATCCAACGTATTTTGGTTGGAAACCATCCTAGCATCCGCAAGAAAATCAAATTCTTATACCAAGTGAGCAATTTACCACGCGCCTTTATGATGTGTCAAAGTTCTCTTCGGCGAAAGAACTCCGTAATCATACCGACGCTGTGCGGATTTACGACATGTCAAATATCTCGCCAGTGCGTGTACTCCGTGGTCACACCAATAAAGTGAGAGCCGCAGCTTGGAGTCCAAACGGCAGGTATGTAATTACAGGGAGTGCTGATCGAACAGCTCGAATTTGGGATATAGCAACTGGAAAGACCATAAATGTGCTAACCGAACATCTTGGACGAGTTTCGGTAGTGGCCTGGCATCCACAAGAGCAAAGAGTCTTGACCGGTGGTGCTGATGGACTGATTCGTATTTGGGAAGTCCCATCGGGTCAGTTGCTACAAGTGATAGAAGGGCGTGTAGGCTGGATACGAGGAGCAAATTGGAGCCCTAACGGACAGTTCATTGCTGTTGGTGGGAGTAATGGAGTTGCATATATATGGGACATAAAAACAAACAAATTCATGCAGGTGCTGAAGGGCCATATCGGTTCGATATCATCTGTTACTTGGAGCCCTGATAGCCAATATCTTCTAACAAGCAGTGATGATACTACTGTGCGTATAAGCGTTGTTGATATACACTTAATTACTGCCGAAATTACTCGTCGTGTTTGCAACCTCTTGGATGAAGAAATGATTCGTAAAGAAATTCCTGACTGGCGAGGTAGGGAAATAGAATTGGACGATGTAAAAGAATACTTGGACAAGTATGATGCTCTAAACTTTAGTCATAGTCATCATCCAAATGAATCTTTATTGAGTCTTTCCTTTGGAGAGAGCCGGAGCGATGTTCTCTAGTAGCACATCTATATCTATAGAAGTAGATGTGCTACTAGAGAAGCCTCCCTGCCACTGCTGTTGCTAATTGCTTTGCCTGTGTCTCGATCAATGGTCATCAGTATTCGTTATGAAGGGGCAAACAAACAATGTAGGCTCTGCCTGATTACTGGTGCATCGTAGAGCTACTCCAATGTTTATACCTGGACGGGAGTAAGCACCGGACGACGCTGTAACAACAGGATCGCAATAAGTGTGATGAGTAGGAATGGGATGCTGATCAGATTCAGAAAGACCCAACCCGATGAGAATACGACCACTGCAGAAGAGAGCGACGCCAACGCCTGCACGCCGAAGATCGTAAAATCGTTGGCCGCCTGAGCCTTGAAGCGCTCGGATGGGCGGTAGCTTTTGGGTAGGAGTACCGTTCCACCAACAAACAAGAAGTTCCAACCAATCCCCAGTAGCACCAATTCTGCCCAATAGTATACGAGCTCGTTCCCAATAATGCCCAAGAACACGCTGCCAGCCATCGCAACAATGCCAAGCAGCATCATGCGCAGAACGCCAATGCGGTCAACCAAAAATCCCGTGAAGAGTGATGGCAGGAACATGGCGATGACATGGCTCTGGATGACCTGTGCGGTCGCATCAATGCTGTAGTGATGCATCGTATGTAGGTGAATTGGCGTGGCCGTCATAGTGAAGGTCATGACTCCATAGCCAACAACGCCAGCAAGTAGTGCAACGAGATATGTTGGTTGACGCACGATCTCAGCGAGTGAGCGCTCATCTGCCTTCACGACGACTTGTTCTTGGGTCTTGATGTCTTTCAGAAATAAGAGCAGGAGTGCCAGGATTCCATACAGAATTGCAAGGGCAACAAAGGCTCCAACATACTCAACTGCAAACCAGTCCTTTGAGCGTTTGGCAACCTCTGGCCCGATGAATCCAGCCAAGATACCACCGACCAAAACCAATGACACCGCACGCCCTGCAAAGCTTGGCTCGACACTCTCGGTTGCTGCAAAACGGTACTGCTGCATGAATGCCCCATTCATGCCGGTAAAGAAGGTCGCACAGCAGAACATGAGAAAGTTACCCTGACTTACAGCATACGCGGCCAGCAGTGCAGCGAACACTGCGCCAACTGCGCTCACGACGAAACCAGTTCGCCGACCAATCCGCCGCATCAACAGCGATGCCGGAATGGTTGAGAGCGCAAGACCAAATACCTGGACGGTTACTGGCAGCGTGGCCAGGGTGGGTGTTGGTGCAAGCTGGACACCGACAATTCCACCCACTAGCGCCATCAGCGAGAGTCCTGAACTACCGATCGTCTGACCAATGCTCAAGATCGGAATGTTCCGTGAGATCGACATCTTGCTCAATGTATTGCCCTCATTGGTGACTACTGCATTGCGCTCATTGCAAGCCAGAAGTGTATAGTACCACGCTCTCTTATGCCCGAACTCGGCCTTTGATCTGATCCATACACGATGAAGGGCGGTAGAGACGCAAGGTGTTGCGTCTCTACCGCCCTTCATCGTGTGGCTTCAATAAATGATTATCGATATTCTTCTATTTGGATGCTGCTGCTTATCGAAAGAGGGGCATCATCATCGCGATCAAGCGCAATATCGTACCACGATGCTGGGTCATCCTGTGGCTCTAGGTGCGTGAATACGGTGGTATGCGGCAATGTTCGGCAGATCGCACCCTCAATCTCTTCGGCAAGATTATGGCCCTGCTGGATTGTCCAACTATCGGGAACCAACAGGTGGATCGAGACAAACCGGCGTGCTGCGGCCTGACGTGATCTCAATGCATGATATTGCACTCCTCGTGCTGTATAGGTGTCCAGCACTTTGCGAACAAGCGCCAATTCTACTTCAGGCAGGGCTGTGTCCATCAACCCCAACGCGGATCGACGCACTAGTTGCACACCAGACCACAGAATATTGGCGGCCACAAGCATGGCAATGATCGGATCAAGCTGGTTCCAACCCGTCAGCCACACCAGGCCAACGCCAATCAGTACCCCAATTGAGGTCCAGACATCAGTCATCAGGTGATGTGCATCGGCTTCCAGCGTGATTGAGCGATAACGCTTGCCAGCCCGAATGAGTATCTGTGCGACAGCCAGATTGACAAGCGAGGCTGCAATCGAGACAGCCAGACCAAGCCCGACCTGTTCGATTGGCTGCGGTGACATCATTCGGCTCCAGGCAGTCCAGCCAATGCTAATGGCTGCTACCAGGATGAGCAAACCTTCGATTGCGCTCGAGAAATATTCAGCCTTACTATGACCATAGGTATGATCCGCATCTGGTGGGCGTGCTGCAACCGTGAGCATTGCCAGCGCCATGATTGCGGCAGCCAAATTGACCAGCGACTCAAGCGCATCGGAAAGCAGGCCAACCGAACCAGTGAGGGTGTAGGCGGTTACCTTGAGACCAATGGTTATTATTGCTGCTGCGATAGCAAGCCAGGCGAAGCGGGTAAGCGAGCCACGTTCCATGATGTGTGCTGTTTCTCGTTGCGGTTTCATCGGTTGTGTCACCATACCTATATGTACAATATTTCACAGCGATTCATTTATTAACGAATCTTATCGTCAGAATAGTGCGAATTTTGTTTAATTATGAGATTATAGAGGATATAAACCGGTTTTGGCAAGAGATTACCTGAAAAATAATACGATATATTTATTATTTAGGGCAGCCAAAAGTGATTATTTTGAATTTGCACTGTTTCGTAGCTCGCTCCATAAAACAGTTGACGTATATTCCAGCGCGGTGTATGCTGCCCTATATAGTAGGCTTGTCGTACAACATAGCAGTGTCGAATTACGCTGATCGAACCAGAACCTTTAAGCGTTGACTGCCAGGTATTGAGTGTTTCCAGGAGGGAATGTATGTCCCATGTCTCGCACGAAATCACGATCAATGTTTCACCAGAGCGAGTGTTTGCGGCATTACTCGATGTGGAACATGCGCCGGAGTGGATGGCCAATCTGGAGGAAGTCCGTAATGTGACTGGGTGTGCGGTTGGTGATTCATTTGAATGGACATTCCGCATGACGGGGCTGACATTCAAGGGCAAAACTGTCTTCGCAATTATTGTGCCAAATCAGCGCCTGCGCGAAGAAGGCAGCGGTGATCTGACCAACGCCTGGGATTGGCAGCTATCGCCAACTGGCGATGGTAAAACCCGTGTGAAGGTTGATATCGATTATGTGGTGCCAGGGGGCGAACTGATTGGTGGGATGCTCAACAAGTTGTTTGTTGAGCGTCAGAACGACAAAGATCTGCTTCAGTCGCTTGCCAACCTCAAGCAACGGGTCGAGGGTACGTAGAGCATTTTCCCTCTCCCCAACACCTCCTCCACGATGGGGAGGGCGTATAGGATTCCCTACAGGCCATCCCCCTCGCCCCGGTGTGGGAGAGGGGGTTAGGGGGAGAGGGGAAGCGCTAACTATTGCAAGCGCCGCGTCCAGATAACGAGTGCTGCAACAAGATCGGTGAGCTGTTTGCGAACGGCTTCATCAGTCAAGTGGCCGGTTGCATCAAACTTTTCGTGAGCCATTGGAATCATGAGTTCGGGTCGATTCATCAGCAACACATTCAGATATACCATAACCTGGCGCAAATGAATCTGTGCGCGAACCGTCCCAAAGCGGCCACCTGCGCCCATGATCGCGCCCGGTTTGCCATTCAGCGGTGATTGGCCTGGCGGGCGCGAGAGCCAATCGATTGCGTTTTTGAGCACACCCGGAAACGAATAGTTGTATTCTGGTGTCGCAATCAGAAGCGCATCGGCAGCCCGAATGCGTTCCCGTGCTTCAAGAACAGCAGCTGGTGTATCGGCCTCGTGATCGATGTTAAACAGTGGAATCGGTGTGAGATCAAGGATCTCGAAGCTCACGTTCTCGGGCAATACTTGTGCTACTGTGCGGATGAGTGCAGAATTATATGAGGCCTGCCGTAAACTGCCGGAGATGCCAAGAATATGAATCGGCGTGGTCATGCGTAATCCTTAATCCTTCTTTGTTGGGGCAAATTGTGCCAGAATGTCCTTGACTGCCGTTAGTTCATCATCATTAATCGTATGGCCCATTCCCGGATATAACCGCGCATCCACATTTGCCCCTAAACGACGCAGCACATCGGCACTTTCGAGCACGCGTTCTTTTGGAATATGGAAATCGATATCGCTACACCCAAGAAACACTGGCGTCCCGGCCAGCGAACCAGCATAATCGCGTGGAGTGTCATCAGGGCCGATCAGCCCACCACTTAGCCCAACAACGCCACCATACCGGCGAGCATTACGGGCAGCATATTCGAGCGCTAAACAGGCTCCCTGCGAAAAGCCCAGCAGAATGGTTCGTTCAGCAGGAATGCCAGCATCTTCCGCATACTTTCGCAGTGTCTCGATGCGCGCCAATGCCGATGAAAGCCAGGGTTCGTTTGCGGCAAGTGGCGCAATAAACCGCTGCGGGTACCATGTGCCACCAGCCGCCTGTGGGGCGAGATACGCAAGATCGGCACGCCCGAATTCGCTTGCCAAGCCAAGAATATCTTCCGCCGAAGCACCGCGGCCATGGATCATCAGAACGACGGCTGGAGCCTGATCGAGTGCTGTGCCAGCGTGGAGAACTGCTTGAGCAGCGTGGGGATCGTGTGTTGTCATGCTGGCCTCTTCCAGGTAGGAATGCTGATCGGCGTAAGAACCTGCTGGATGTGAGCGCGTTGCTCTTCTAACCAGGGTGGGAGTTTGAGGCTGCCGCCCAATCGATCAACTTGTTCGTCGTTGCAAAAGCCTGGCCCAAGCGTTGCCAACTCAACGATATGGCCATCTGGATCATTGGTATAGATACTCTTGAAATAGATTCGATCCATCACCGGCGAGACGCGCAAGCCAGCGCTGAGTAGCTTTTCGCGCCATTCCAATTGGCTGGCTTCATCGGCTACTGCCAGCGCAAAATGGTGAGTTTGGCCCGTGCCCATGCGTGCCCTGCGCACCTTTGCCGGATCGCGTTCGAAATAGGTAACGAGCGTCCCAGGCCGCCCTTCGCCGGTGCCCCAATACCAGTGTGCCGAACTTGGATCATCAAAATTCGATGTCATCTTCACCCGGCGCATGCCAAGCAGATCGCCAAAGAATGCCTGGGTGCGCTGAATATCGCTGCCGATTGCGGTAATATGGTGCATCCCACGCAGCAGCGCCATATCAGCAGTAATTTCCGTTATTGGCTCTGGCCAGGTCGTCGCAGAGATGCGGGCTTCATCACGATTATTGACCATCATCTCGGCTGGTGGTGCCCGAAATTCAGTGCCAATCGATTCGGGTGCTTCATCCGCCGACCAGCCCGGCCCGTTTGTTGCAATCTCGATAATCACGCCATCTGGATCGCGGAAGTATATTGATGTAAAGTAGTGCCGATCAAGTGGCCCATCAACCTCCATCCCCAGATCCGTCAGGCGGCGCTTCCATTTGAGCAGGCTATCGTAGGATTCAACTTGCAGTGCAAAGTGGTGGGTGCCACCAATGCCCCAATGGCCTTTTGGTGCGCCAGGCCAGGCGAAAAAGGTGATCGCCGAGCCAGGGCTACCAGTTTCATCGCCAAAGTACAGATGGTAGCTGCCGGGATCATCAAAATTCACGGTTTGCTTGATCAGGCGCTGCCCAAGCACATTGGTATAGAAATCGATTGTTCGCTGTGGATCAGAACAGACCAGCGTGATGTGGTGTAAGCCAAGAATTGTCATGGTATCCTCCTTGTGTTCATACACCAATACTAATTGAACTGCGTGAACATATGCGTCAACGCTGGCGTGAACTAATCCTAGCTCTCACTTGGCCGCAACCAATCCACGCCTTCTAACGAACGCTGGGCGCTCCAGCCACGGCCAGATTTGTTCTCGACTCGCCACCACATATAGCCATCGGCCTCACGTGGCCCTTCGATGATTTTCACACGATCACCCTCACGGAAGGATGCGGTGATTGGTGATGCAAGGCGTGGATCACGGCGAGCACGCAGGCCACCAGTCACAACCACTGCCTGATTGCCAATTTGTAGTTCAACGGCCAGAATTGGTGTTGGGCTGATTGGTATTGGTGTAATGGTGGGAAAGATCGGCGTGCGTGTTGGCAGTGCTGTTCTGGTTGGTAGTTGAGCAACAACCGTTGGTGTTGGCGGTGGTGCCTTCGTTTGTTCGCGCTGCAGCACATACCATGCGCCGGCAGCGCCGATCACCAGCACAATCAGCCAGATGAATGGAAAACGGCGGCGCAGGCTAATACCCGGCCGTCGTAATCGGCGGCGCATCTCATCGTACCCACGCCGGTAGGGATAATAATGCTGATAATAGAATGTATTGAGATCATCACGCTCGGCATCGGCAACGCCGCGACGATACATCTCCTCGGTGTCCACAGTGTACCTCGCGATCCAGCAAAATGCTCCGCAGGCTAATGAAGATTGATCAATGAATCGGGGATATGGCATGGCGCATCCATCCGCAGGCTGAAGCCTGCGGCAACGCGCAAACGAACCCCTCGCCGCAGGCTTCAGCCTGCGGATTTAGAGTGCTATGCAAGCACCAGATCATCGCGGCCCAATTCATGCAGCAGCCGCGGGTACATCTCATACATTGGCTCAACCGCTGGCAGCAGTTTCAGGATTTTCGGGATAGGCCCCTTGGCAATAATCTGTCGGCGGGCAAGCGCGGCCATCAGATTGACTTTCCCATGCCAGAATTGATGGGCGATATCAGCTTTCATGCTCATCTCGACATCTGGTTTCGAACTGATTTCGCCCCACACCACATCGAAATACGCACCTGGTTGGGTTGGTGGTGCAGCAGCCATGATTGTCACAATCGCGTGCGGATCATCATAGCGAAACTGGATCACGAGGTGCGAATCGCGGATTTTGGGTGCAATGCGCGCATCACTCTTCGATTGATCATAGAGCTTGCCCAAACAGACATAGAGGTCATCATAATCTTTGAAAACTGGCATGGGTAACTCCTTTATTTGTGGGATTGCTGCTGAATAGTATAGGATGGCGCGGCATGGCCGTCAAACGGGGTGAGGTGATCGGGTGAGGGCGTGTTGTTCGTTGTAGAGGGCGTTCGTTTACTGCGTGTCATTGAACTATCTGGTGAGCAGGTTGCACACATTAGGGTATCAGAGCAATGTGTCATTGCTTGTTGGAGCTTCGTTATTTATAGTGAACCTGGTGCCACTAGCGTTTGATCAGGAAGTTGTATGACTAACATCACCACTACCGCCCCGCTCGTGCGCCCAATTGGCCGTATCCTGCTCCTCCTGGCCATCCTCTTCCTGTTGCCTGGTATCTGGATTACGTGGCCTGAGGGGGCGGTGCAGGAGTGGCCACGGCCGCCCGGGCTGAAGACGATTGCCTTCGATCCGCACGGAGCTTTGGTGCAGCAGGAGGGCGCAACGCTGAAGTGGTATGATCCGACCAGCACCAGTCTCGTTGTCAACGAGGCGGGTATCATGGCCCGCCCATTCGTGATTGCTCCGCTCACGGCGTATGGCGAAATCACCAGATTCGCGATCAGCCCGGATGGCCAGTGGGTGGCGACGGGCACGACCAGTGGCACCCTGACCCTCTGGACGGGTTCGCCCACCTGGCGTGCCGTCGAGACGCTACAACTGACTCCACCGGGAGGGGGCGATGCGTCCGTTTCCACGCTCAGTTTCAGCGCGGATGGCCGTAGCCTGTGCTGGGTGGCCTCCTCCCGCACGGCAAATGGGGCAAAAACGATCAGCATTCGGGTCTGGGATCGGGTAACCCGCCAGGATCGTTTCATGTTCACCCAGACCATCAAAGATGAGACGGCCGCATATGACTATTGGGGTGCCCATCTCAGCCCTGATGGCCAGCAGATCATGCTGATTGGTCGGGCGATTGAGGTGCGCCGTGTCGATGATCAGCGCCTGATCTACCGGATTGCGCGCGCTCCTGGATCATCCGAGTCGTTTGCGCGTGTAGCCGTTAGCCCAGATCAGCAGTGGTTGGCCAGTGGCGGGCAAGGGCAGGTGACCATCCGCCGCTTCCGCGATGGGGCGGTGGTTCAGGTACTGAAGGGACCACCGAACGGTGACCACTTGGTCGCCTTCAGCCCGGACAGCCGCTACCTCGCGGTGGGGGCGAACACCACCAGTTCTGGCTTCCTTCCCATCTTTCGGGACTGGGAGCCAATCACGCTGTGGCGGGTGGCCGATTGGCGGGTGGTGCAGACCTTCCAAGGCCATATCGAAGGGGCTTTGGGCTGGCCTATAGTCCTACCGGCGACTACCTGGCTACCTATGGGGCGGCATCAGGTGATCGCACCCTTCGACTCTGGCGGGTCGCCCCGCACAACCCGTTCGAGCCACCCCTCCTCCTCGGCAGCGGGCTGGCGTTGCTGTTCGGAGCTGTTGGGCGCTCGATCTGGCAGCGGCGGAGACTTCGGGCATAGGGCGGGCGGTTTACAAACCGCCCCTACGTTCATGGCGAATCGATGGCATGATCCACCGTTGTGCAATGGACGATTCATGGCGGGCGAACACGCGCCGCGTGGCGAAGCGATGGCGGTGGCCGGATGGTGGCGTGGTGTCGCCCCTACGTTCGTTGGGTTGCGATGCTCCCATAGCCGTGGCATAACGGATGAGCGTAGAGACGCAAGATCTTGCATCTCTACGCCCTCGCGGCTGAGAGCTAACGGTTGTCTATGGTAGTGGGTTAACCACAAATTCGCTGACAACCGTTGGTATGCGGTTTGTTACTTCGGTTGGGTTGGCCAGAAGCTCTGCGCGGTCGTAATAATCGATTCCGTAGGTCGTCACACGCAATTGGCCACTGGTCGCATCAATGCTGAATTCTGTCCAGCCATAGACATGCGTTGCAATATAGCTTCCCTGAAGCAGTGTTGCCGGGATGGATGAATCCTGGAGGCCAAGTGGCGTATAGCCAAGTGGCGTCAGTTGCGCATCGACGATATTGCCAAGGAAGGCATCCTTGCCAGCGCGTGGCAGTGATTGATAGAACGCGACTTGGGCTGGGCTTAGAATGCCAAGTTGCGCTGCCAGGCCAATCACGGTTGGCCCGAATGGTGCATGATACCCAACTGAGCCAGTTGTGATCTCCCATACACCAGTTGCGATCTGTGGTCGGCCTGGGCCAGTTTGATATGTCAGGTTATTGACCAGCGTTCCATGAATATCGGCGGAGAGGAACACGACGTTCTTGATGCCCTGATCATTGACATACTTGAGGATTTCGGTGCGCTCGGCGGCATAACCCTCGAACCGATCCGACGCAGCCAGAATGCCAAGGTTCTGGATTGGCTCAGGCACAACCACGAACTTCCAGGTGATGTTACGCTGCTGTGCGTCCAACAGATCACGCTTTAGATCGGCAACCTGCTGGCGGCCAAGCATGGTTCGTGATGGATCGAATGATGCTGCTAGAAATGCACCAACTTGCGCTGGATCATTCGGGTTGGTCACATCCGGCAGCTCTGTGTCGCGGAAGGAGCGTGCATCCAATACGAACAGGGCCGCATCGCTGCCAAAGCTGCGATAGCGATACAATCGTTGCTCGCCAGATGTGCGTGGGTCGCCAGTGTTGCCATAGCTCTCATCGGCAAGCGGATTGTACTCTTGGAAGGCACGCACGCCGTTGTCATACAATTCGCTATCGTTGATCGAGGTTGTTGCGCTTGGGCAGGTGAAACGGGTGTCGCTTGAACACAGTGCGCCACCCGCAAAGTCGTTCGTCACCTCATGGTCGTCGATCGTCGCGAAGATTGCCGTGGATGCGCGCAGATCGGCCCAGGTATTCAGGCCATAGCGCGTGCCATACACCTCGGCATGCTTCCGGCGATACTCATCGAGGGTGTGTGCCTGGCTGGCTGGCACCGCCGGTGAGCCGACATCGGCGTAGATGGTGTCGCCCAATTCAACAAAGAAATCAAGATCGTGCTCAGCGGCATTGCTGATGGCTGGGTACGGGCTCAGTTCGCCGCGCCAATCGCCTGTCACACCAAAATGTAGGCCAGTTCGTGCGCCGAGGGCCGCAGCCGTGCGGAAGGTGCCGATCAACTGTGTGCCAGCAGCATCGGTTGTTCGATAGTAGTAGGTTGTGGCTGGCCAGAGTTCGGTGATCAGCGTTCGCACTGGTTGGAGTGAGTTGCTCACGATCTCGCTGGCCGATTTCTGCACACTTGCGAAGCTCGGGTCGCTCGATACATCAAAGCGTAATGCGCCAGTTACTGTGCTGCGTGCCCATAGCACAACCGAGTTCTGGGTGACATCGCCAGCAGCAATGCCATTCGGCAGAGTCGATGGTTGCGGATCGCGGGGATTATGGCCAAGTGGCTCAATGATCAGCGGTGGGTCGAACAACTGAGCGACCTCTTCCCAGCGTACATATTTGAAATTCGTGCTCACATTTTCGATCTCGCCATCGTCCTCAACCAGGTAGGCGGGATCATTTGCGCCATCGTGAACAACCAGCAAACCATTCGGGAATTCGCTGCTGAATGGCAG
>Ga0163144_10011825_pt1 | contig 18433 bp, 23 predicted proteins | sample OliLak19BULKMAT1_FD_123175 | JGI IMG/M metagenome (GOLD analysis project Ga0163144, IMG submission 123175) | Freshwater microbial mat bacterial communities from Lake Vanda, McMurdo Dry Valleys, Antarctica - Oligotrophic Lake LV.19.BULKMAT1 | ecosystem: Environmental > Aquatic > Freshwater >... | reverse complement strand
GGTTCAGCGCGGCCGCATCGCGGTTATGGGTTCAGCGCGGCCGCATCGCGGTTATGGGTTCAGCGCGGCCGCATCGCGGTTATGGGTTCAGCGCGGCCGCATCGCGGCCATGGATTGGATGGTGCTGTCGCGGACATGTTCCAGATGGCGGCGATAGGCGGCAATGGCGGTTGAGGCATCCTCGACCATCACGGCTTCGGCCACCTCGATATGCTGGCGCACGCTCTTTTCGATCACCCCCGGCACCGCACTGGCAACCCGGCGCATATCCAGCCCCACATCGTAAAGGCCCTGCGCCAGCGTGCCCAGCAACTGATTGCCTGCGCCAAGGTTCAGCGCCTGGTGAAATTCGAAATCCAGCAGCCGAAACGCCACCGGGTCGGCATGAAAGGCCCGGCCATCGACCGCCAGTTTCAGAATGCGCTGCCGCATTTCGGTGCTGGCGCGCAGGGTGCACAGCCGCACCAGTTCCACATCCACGATCGACCGTGCCTCGAATTGTTCGCCGACATCATGATCCGCCACCGACAGCATCACATTGAACGGTGCCACCAGCCGCGACGGCGACAGGTCGGTGACGGTGTAGCGCCCGCCCTGGCGGCTTTCCAGCACCCCCATGATGGTCAGTGCTTTCAGCGCCTCGCGCAAAGGCGGGCGGGAAATGCCAAAGGCGATCGTCATCTGCGCCTCGGTCGGCAAGCGGTCGCCGGTGCGCAGGTTGCCCGATTTCACCATGCCCAGAATTCGGTTCGCCACCTGTTCCGAGATCGACCTTTTGCCCTGCGTCACGCCGCCTGCCACCGGGGTCGGAAGCTGTTCCGACGTCGCCAGTTCGGAAAATCCAACCGGTTGCGCGCTGCCGGCACCGGGTGATCCTGTTGCGACGTCGGAGGGAGAGGTCACGTTCGCCCCTTCATAACCCAAGCCGGTAAAAGCGGTTGGCATTGTCGCGGTAGATCGCGCGGCATTCATGGTCCGACAGGCCCAGATCGGCAAAAGCCCGGTCGAGCAGGGCGACCCAATCCTCCATCGTCGTGGCCTGATTCAGAATCGGATAATCCCCGGCAAAGATGGTGCGATCCGCGCCAAAGCTTTCCAGCGTCGCCGCGATATAGGGCCGCAGGTCGGCTTCGGCCCAATGTTCCAGATCGGCCTCGACCGGCAGGTCCGACAGCTTGATCCACAGATTGCGGCGCTTGGCGAGAAAGGCCACATCGCCCCGATACTGCTCCAGCGCGCCTTCCTTGATGCCGGGTTTGCCGCAATGGTCGAGGATCAGCGGCACCTCGGGCACCCGAAGCACAAACTCGCGGACGATATCCATCTGGGTATGGTTGACGTTGATCTCGAAATGCCAGCCGAACCTGGCCAGCAGATTCACCCCGGCGATGAAGTCATCCGAGAGTGTCAGCCCCCGTGGGTCGACGTCAAACTCCACGATCCGGCGGATGCCTTTGACCGCCGGATGGTTGGCCTGCATCTGGCGCAGCATGGGTTCTACCCGTGCGCCCCATTCCAGCGGGGCCATCGGCACGATGCCCATCAGGCGCGGGTCGCGCAGTGCCTCACGTTCAACAAACCGGATTTCTTCGATATATTGCCCGCCGCCGTCCCAGAAATCGGCGTAGCATTCCAGAAACACCATCGCCTCGATATCCAGCGCGCCACAGTCACGGCGGTAGTCTTCGACGTGATAGGGCCGGTTGAACAGCGGGTTGCCGGCAAAGGCGGAGTAGCGCAACTGGGTTTGATCCCAGACATGCAGATGCGTGTCGATGATCGGGAAATCCGGCATGTCACCCCTCCCTTTTCCCGCGAGCCACGCAGGTTCCCCCTCGGCTTGACGATCAGAAATGAGCGCGGGATTAAAACTTGTCAAACTATTTTTTGTCTGACAAGTTACCACCGAACATCCAGCGCAGCCCGAAAGCTGCCATTGGACCGGGGAGGGGACCATCATGCCGATCAAGGCTTCAGACCGCCGAAAAGTGGGTGCCACTGCATTGGAACTGCCGGTATTCGGCTTTGGTACCGCCCATCTGGGCGAACTGTATGGCCTGGTCGATGAAGCCGCATCCCGTGCCACCCTGGATGCCGCCTGGGACGCCGGGGTTCGCTATTACGACACCGCGGCCTGGTATGGCCGTGGCCTGTCGGAACATCGGTTGGGCGGCTTTCTGCGTACCAAGCCGCGCGCCGAATTCCAGATCACCACCAAGATTGGCCGCACCCTGCACCGCCCCGCCGATGTCGCCAGCTTCAGCCGCGCGCCATGGATCGGCGGCCTGAATTTCGAGGTGCATTTCGACTATACCTATGATGGCGTCATGCGGGCCTATGAACAGGCGCTGCAGCGGCTGGCGCTGGACACGGTGGATGCGCTGGTGATCCATGATCTGGATGCGCAGTTTCACGGCGACAAGCTGGCGGGTTACGAAAAGCAACTGGCCGACAGTGGAATGAAGGCGCTGGCAGAGCTGAAATCATCGGGCGACATCAAGGCGGTCGGCATGGGGATCAACACCGGGGAATCGCTGGCAACAACGGCCACCCGGGTTGATCTGGATTTTGCGCTGGTGGCGATGCCCTATACCTTGCTGGAGCAATCGAGCCTGCACACCGGCATGGCGGTGTGTGTGAAACGCGGTGTCAGCGTGGTGATCGGCGCCCCCTTTTCCTCTGGCATTCTGGTTACCGGGTCGCACAGCAAAGCGACCTATGGCTATGGTGCCGCTTCCGAGGAAATACAGGCCAAGGTCCGGGGGATCGAGGGGTTGTGCAAGGAGCATGGTGTGGCGTTGCCCGCTGCTGCGCTGCAGTTCGTGCTGGCGCATCCGGCCGTAGTCTCCACCATCCCGGGTGCTGCACGGGCGTTTGAGGTGACGCAGAATCTGGCCTCGTTGCAGGCAGCGATTCCAGCCGCTTTCTGGGCCGACCTGAAAACTGCCAACCTGATCGACCGCGACAGCCCTGTCCCCTCCGGCGGCTGAGGTTTGGCGCGATGAAAGATGCCGCCCTCATCACCCCTCCGGTCCTGTCGGCATACGGCATTTCCAAGCAGTTTGCCGGGATCGAAGTGCTGAGCGAGGTTGATCTGGACCTGATGCCGGGCGAAATTCACGCGCTGCTGGGCGAAAACGGGGCTGGCAAATCCACCTTTGCCAAGATCCTTGCCGGGGTTCACCGCCCGACCCGTGGCACCCTGACGCTGAATGGCCAGCCGGTTGAAATAACCAGCCCGATCGTGGCGCAAAAGCTGGGGATCACGCTGATCCATCAGGAGCCGATTTCCTTTCCCGATCTTTCGGTGGCTGAAAATCTGGTGCTGGGGCGGCAGGATGGCTCTGCGCTCAGCCGGGTGCCATGGGCCGATATGGTGCGCGAGGCGCGCAGCCTGATGGATCTTCTGGGTGTCCGGATCGAGGTGACGCACCTGATGCGCGGCCTGTCCATCGCCGATCAGCAGATGGTGGAAATTGCCCGGGCGCTGGCATCCGACAGCCGCGTGATCATCATGGATGAACCCACCGCGCCGCTGACGCCGAAAGAAGTGGCAACCCTGTTCACCATCGCCCGCCGTCTGCGCGACGAGGGGCGCACCATCATCTTCATCTCGCACCGGTTGGAGGAGGTGAGGGCGCTGTGCGACCGCGTCACGATTTTCCGCGATGGCGCAAAGGTCGCCACCGACACCATCGCCAATCTGACCGACGCCGACATCATCCGCCTGATGATCGGCCGCCCGCTCAAGGAATACATGCACAAACAGGGCAGCAAGATCGGCGATGTGGCGCTGCAGGTCAGCGGCCTGACCACGCCCGGCCTGTTCCGCGACATCAGCTTTACCGTGCGCAAAGGCGAGATTGTCGGGCTGGGCGGTCTGGTTGGCGCTGGCCGTACCGATGTGGCAAAGGCCCTGTTCGGCATTGCCCCGGCTGCCAGCGGCAGCATCGCGGTGAACGGTACAGTTGCCGTCATCGCGGATCCAGGCGATGCCATCGCGCTTGGCCTTGCCTTTGTGCCCGAAGACCGCGCGCAGGCCGGGATATTCCGCTCGCTGTCGGTCGAGCAGAACATCACTGCCGCCGTGCCGGGCAAGATCGCGCCGCGCGGCGTGATCCGGCGCGGGGTGGAAAAGCTGCTGGCGACCCAGTCGGTGGCACGGCTGCGCATCCGGTTGGCCTCCTTGCGCCAGCCCATCGGCGAGCTGTCGGGCGGCAATCAGCAAAAGGCGATTCTGGCGCGCTGGCTTCTGACAGAGCCGCAGGTGCTGATCCTCGATGAACCGACACGTGGCATCGACATCGGCGTCAAGGCCGAGTTTTACGACATGATCGGCGCTTTGGCTGCCGATGGCCGGGCAATTCTGCTGATTTCATCGGAATTGCCGGAACTGCTGGCGCTGTGCGACCGGGTTCTGGTGATGTCTGAGGGGCGGCTGACCGCCGATCTGCCGCGAGGGCAGGCAACCCAGGAAAGCATCATGCAGGCCGCCGTGCCCCGCACCGAACGCGGCGAAGCGGCATGAGCCTGCTGCGCAGTATCCTGCTGCGGCGCGAAGCCGGGATAGCGGTGATGATCGTGCTGTTCTGCCTGGCCGTCGGTATGGTGAAACCGCAGTTCCTGACACTGGGCAGCCTGCGCATCGTGCTGTTGCTGGTGCCACTTATCATGATCGGCGCGATGGGGCAGATGCTGGTGATCGTGGCGCGGCATGTCGATCTGTCGATCGGCTCGATGCTGGGGCTGACGGCGATGGCGTCGGGCATGATGTTTCGCCACTACCCCGAGATCTGGTGGCCGCTGGGGTTCGCCCTGTCCATCGGGGTTGGCGCTTTGTTGGGCCTGTTCAACGGGTTGCTGGTCACCATGTTCCGCCTGCCTGCGATCATCGTGACGCTGGGAACCTTGAGCCTTTATCGCGGCATCACCTTCATCATGTCGAATGCCAAGCAGATCGACCGGCAATATGTGCCGTCGGCGCTGAAATCCATGTCGCAGACCTCGCCGATATTCGGGATCCCGTGGATCATCTTCATCGCCTTTGGCGTGGCACTGCTGACCTATTGGTTTGCCATGCATACCCGCGTCGGGCGGCAGGTCTATGCGCTGGGATCGAATCCGGTGGCGGCACCGTTGCGCGGCATCAATGTAACGCGGGTGACGCTGCTGGTCTTTGCCATATCGGGGGCTTTTTCAGGGTTGGCGGGGATCCTGTATGCCAGCCGCTGGGGCTTTGTGAACCCGTCCAACACCGGCAACGGCTTCGAGTTTCAGGTGATTGCCGCCGTGGTGATCGGCGGCGTGTCGATCAACGGCGGGGTCGGATCGGTGGCGGGCACCGTGCTGGGGGTGCTGCTCTTGGGCTGTGTGTCGGCGGCGCTGCCGCTGCTGGGCATTCCCGGCACCACGCAAAGCGCCATTTACGGCGCGGTCATTCTGGTGGCGCTGCTGATCGACCGGCTGGTGCGGATGCAGGGGCAGAAACCGGCAACAGCGGGGGCAAGGGCATGACCGATACCGCCGCCGCCCCACCACTGGCCCGCGATGCCGCGCCGCCGCGCCCGATGTGGCATGTGGTGCTGGTGCGCCCCGAAACCATGACGCTGGTGCTCCTGGTGCTTGGGGTGATCGTCGGCAGCCAGCTTTCGGAATTCTTTCTCGATATCAACTATATCCTGAAAAGCTTCACCCTGTCCGCCGAATTTGCCATCGTGGCGCTGGTGCTGACCATGGTCATCATCGCGGGAGAGATCGACCTGTCGCCCGCCTCGAACATGGCGCTGTCGGCCTGCCTGTTTGCATGGGCACAGCAGGCCGGGGTGCCGATGCCGCTGGCCATCGTGATCGGACTGGTGTCCGGCGTCGCCATGGGGGCGCTGAACGGGCTGATGGTGATCGGGCTGCAACTGCCCTCGATCATCGTGACCATCGGCACGCTGACACTGTACCGCGGTCTGGCGCAGGTGATCGCAGGCGACAAGTCGATCCGGGTGCCCGAATGGTTCACCGGCATCAACGCGGTGTTCATTGCCGGAATTCCGGTGCCGGTGCTGGTGTTCGCCCTGCTGTCGATCGTGCTTGGCCTTGTGCTGGGCACCACGATGTTCGGTCGCCAGATCTATCTGATCGGCACCAACGAAGTGGCGGCGCGCCATGCCGGGGTGCGGTCGCGCCGGATCAGAATGATACTGTTTCTGCTGATGGGCTTTGCCAGCGCGGTTGCCGGGCTGATGACGGCGTCACGCCTTGGTTCGGTGCGCTATGACCTGGGGCTGGGCGGCGAGTTGCAGATGGTGCTGATGGCGATGCTGGGCGGCACCTATATCTTTGGCGGTCGCGGCACCATTCTGGGCACCTTTCTGGCGGCATGGCTTCTGGTGATCGTGACAACCGGCATGATCGTCGCCAACTGGCTGCCGGCCTGGCAGTTGTGCGTGCTGGGCATCTTGCTGATCGTCTCGATCATCGCCACCAATTTCATCTATTCCCGTACCCAACGGTAGCGGGCTGCCATGCCGGATCAACCGGCATTCAACCGAGGAGGAAAACGTGCTGAAAAAATCCCTGCTGATCGGCCTGACTGCCGGCATGGTCTTTGCGACCGGTGCGTTTGCACAGGACCCGCTGAAGATCGTCTATATCGGCAAGAACACCGGCAATCCCTATTTCGACAGCATCACCGGCGGGTTTGAGGATGCCTGCAAGTCGCTGGGCTGCGAATTCGAGTTCGTGGCCCCGGCCACTGCCGAAGCCACCTCGCAGATCCCCTTCATCGAAGCGCAGATTCAGCGCGGCGTGAATGTGATCGGCATTGCCCCCAACAGCCCGGATGCCCTGAACGCGGTGCTGGACAGTGCCCGTGCGGCGGGCATTCTGGTGCTGACTGTCAACGGCGATCTAACCGGCAACGAAAGCCACCGTGACGCCACGATCCTGCCGACCAACTTCGACATTGTCGGCCGCGATCAGGTGGAAATGGTCGGCTCGCTGATCGGATACGAAGGCGAGATTGCGATCCTGTCGGCCACCACCGAAGCCCCGGACCAGAACAAGTGGATCGTGGGCATGAATGAGACCCTCGCTTCCGATCCCAAGTACGCCAAGATGAAGCTGGTGGCGACGGTCTATGGCGATGACCAGCCGGAAAAATCGACCACCGAAATGGAAGCGCTGCTGTCGAACTTCCCTGACCTCAAAGGGGTGATTGCACCGACGACTGTCGGTATCGCTGCCGCAGCGCAGGTCGTGCAGTCGCGCGGCATCGCCGCTACCGTTCACGTTACCGGCCTGGGCCTGCCCAGCGAAATGCGCGATTTCGTGAAAGACGGCACCGTCACTGCGTTCCAGTTGTGGTCGCCCTATAACGAAGGCTGGCTGGCGGTACACTTTGCCGTTGGCGTGCTGGACGGCTCGATCAAGAACGAGGTCGGCACGACCTTTGAAGTGCCGGACCTTGGCACCATCACGATCAACCCGAACAACTCGATCAATACGCAGGCGTCGCTGACGACGTTTGACGCTTCGAACATCGACGACTTCAGCTTCTGATCTGCCACAGGCAGGGGGAACCCCACGGTTCCCCCTGCGCCCTCTCCTTTGCCCCGATCCGGGCGCATCCGATCTGCAACGAGGACCACGATGAACAGCTGCGATTTCAACGACCGGGTGGCGATTGTCACCGGCGGCGGTCAGGGCATCGGCCTGACGGTGGCAGAGCGTATCCTTGCCTCGGGTGGCAAGGTCGCGGTGTGGGACCGTGACACCGCCCTGCTTGATGCGCTGGCGGTCCGGTTCGATCCGGCGCACTATCTGGGACAGGCCGTCGACATCGGCGACCTTGGCACGGTAGAGGCAGCAACCCGCGCGGTGATCCATACCTTTGGCCAGATCGACGTGCTGATCAACAACGCAGCCATCGTCGGCCCCAACGCCAACACATGGGAATATCCCGCCGACGCCTTCATGGAGGTGGTCCATGTCGGCCTTGTCGGCACCTTTTTCGTATCGCGCTCGGTGATCCCCCACATGATCGCCCGCAATTATGGCCGCATCGTCAACCTCAGCTCGGTAGCGGGCAAAGAGGGCAACCCCGGCGCCCCGGCCTATTCCGCGACCAAGGCCGGCGTGCTGGCCCTGACCAAATCCATGGGCAAGGAACTGGCCTCCTACAACATCGCCGTCAATGCGGTCACACCGGCAGTGGCCAAAACCACCATGGCGCTGAGCCAGGCCCCCGATTTCCTCAAGATGATCCTGTCGAAAATCCCGCGCGGCCGGATGCTGGAACTGTCGGAAGCGGCAGCGATGATCTGCTGGCTGGCGACCGAGGAAAACAGCTTTACCACCGGCGCGGTGTTCGACCTTTCGGGTGGTCGCGCCACCTATTGAGCGCTGCCAGCCCCGCATCTTATTGGTCCAAATATCCCGGGGTGTGGGGCAGAGCCCCGCCGGATACCGGTGGCGAATCACCCCTGGTGCGACAAACCCGTAAAAACCGGACCAAGGTCCGAAGTGCCCCGGCCTCAGGTCTGATGCCTGAGCGGCCAATGGTCATGCCCGGCCCGGCCGACCCCGCGCCAGACGTCTGACCGCCGGGTCTCAGACCTTTGCCGGTTGGATTTCCCGGCTGCGACAGGGTCTTGTCACGTCATCGGGTTGAGAACGGCGAAACGCACCGCTCCGGCCATAGCAAGACCGAAAGGACTGACCATGAAACGCATGTTTCTTCTGACCGCCGCGATGATCTTCGCAGGATCCGTCGCATCTGCCGCCATCACCGCTCAAAGCCTGGTGCAGGACCTGACAGCACAGGGCTACAGCCGGATCGAGATCAAGACCGGCCTTACCCAGATCAAAGCCGAGGCGATCAGCGGCTCCACCAAGTTCGAAGCGATCTATGACATCGCGACCGGCAAGTTGCTGAAATCCGAAACCGGTCCGGTTGACCTGTTCGACGACACCGCGCCGGGCGTCGAATTGTCCGACCGCGACCGCGATTTCCTGCGGTTGGCCAGTTCAGACGATGACAGGTCGGACGATGACAGCTCCGATGACCACGGTTCAAGTGGCCACGGGTCGGATGATGATGGCGATGATGATCATGACGGCGGCAGCGATCATGGCGATGACCATGGTGGTGACAGTGATGGCAACGGCGGCCACGGCTCCGACGACTGATCCGGCAAATCTGCTGCGAAAGCGGGCTTGCCGTGGTGCCTTTGATGCAGTTTAATGCAGCAAAGGCACCACCACACCAAGGATCCTCCCCTTGCGCCATCCGAGTTTGACTTGCGTCTGTCTTGCGTTTGCACTGTGCTGCGGCACTGCGGGTGCCGCGACCTATGAAGAACGGGTGATCGTCCAGTTGCGGGCAATGGGTTACACCGACATCACGATCAGCTTTACCCTGCTCGGTCGGGCGCAGATCCTTGCCATCGGCGAGCAGGATACCCGCGAGATTGTGCTGAACCCGCGTACCGGCGAAATTCTGCGCGACTTTGCACGGGGCAACAGCACTGGTGACGAGGAACCTGTTGCCGTTGCTGTGGAACCCATCGTTCTTGGCCCCGAACCGGTGGTTGATCTCGAAGCCGTCACCGAAGCGCCGGTTGAAGATGTTGGCCCCGCCACAGTTGCCGATACGGTGGTTGATCCCGCACCCAACGTCACCGGCATCGTTGATTTCGGCAATTTCGATACCGGACACCCCGGTTCCGAGGTCTCTGATCTTTCAACCGATCCTGCGTCCACGGCCTCCACGTCGGTCGATGGCAGCGGAACCGACAGTTTTGACAGTGGCGTCACCACTGATCACGAGGGAAGCCCGTGACACTGATCGCCGAACCGCAGGCCACTATGTCCTCGGCGGTTTCGGCTACTCGCTCGCTTCGCCCCTCGCGTAGCAGGATCGGCTCAGGTCTGGTGCTTGGGGTGCTGGTTTTCCAGAGCCTTTGCGCCTTTTTCTTTGTCGCCGACATCCTGTCGAGCATCATCGGTTTCTCGACAACCCCGATCAACTGGCGGTTGCGCGAGTACATTGAAATCAGCGCGGCGCTGGGGCTGGTGATCGGGCTGGTCTTGGGGGGGCTGGTCCTGCGCAACATCCTGCAACAGTCGCGCGCGATGGAGCGGCAATTGCGCGCCGCCTCGTCGGCATTCATGGATCTGCTGGAGGAACGCTTCGCAGCCTGGGGGCTGACACCGGCGGAACGCGATGTCGCCCTGTTCGCGATCAAGGGCCTGTCCACGCAGGATATCGCTCAGTTGCGCGCCACCTCCGAAGGTACGGTCAAGGCACAGACCACCGCGATCTATCGCAAGGCCGGGGTTTCGGGCCGCCCCCAGTTGCTCAGCCTGTTCATCGACGACCTGATGGACGAAACGCTGCTGCTGCGCCCACTGCCGCCCGAGGAAGTGCTTCCCCTGTCGCGGATCAGGCGGAAACGAGCGTGACACCGGTTTGGGGCCAAAGCCACTTCGGCCCCGATCAGGCCTGATCGGGGGCAGAGGCGGCGAAGTCCTGCAACAAGGCAAGTGGAAGCAACGCCAGCGTCGCCTGGTGGGTCGCCGCCAGAACCACCTGCGGGGCCGCTCCTTCCTGCCAGACCTGCAACCAGCGGGCGGCACACAGGCACCAGTGATCCCCGGCCTTCAACCCGGCAAAGCCGAACTCCGGGCGCGGCGTTGACAGGTCATTGCCAAGGTATTTCGACATCGCCAGAAATTCATCGCTCACCACGGCGCAAACCGTATGGACCCCGTGATCCGCCGGGCCGGTATCGCAGCAGCCGTTACGGAAAAAGCCGGTCAGCGGTGCCGTGGAACAGGGCTCCAGCCGGGTTCCCAGCACACTGAGCGAAGGCAGTCTGTCATCAGCCATCGCGGCCTCCCATCATACGGCAGCCCATTCAGCGGAACCGGTTGGCGAGCCGCTGCAGCAGCGACGGCGCTGTCGCAAGCTCGGCGGCCGGCATCTCTGCAACCGCCGTTTCAGGCGGCAAATCGGCGGTCCCGCGCGACCTTGGCGCCATCGGGCGGCCCGGGCGCGGCGGAGCCTGTTTCAGCGCCACCTCGTTGAGAAAGCCCGGGCCATCGCCTGCGGCAAGCCGGGGTGCCGCGCCCGACAGCGCGGCCAGCAACGGCTCCAGCCATGCCGCGTCGGCCTTGGCGAAATCATGCAGAACATAGTCGGCGACGGCGTCCTTGTGGCCCGGATGGCCGATCCCCAGCCGCAACCGGGAGTAGGCGTCGCCAAGATTCGCATGGATCGACCGCAGACCGTTATGGCCGGCATGGCCGCCACCCGGTTTCAGCCTGATCTTGCCCGGTGCAAGGTCAAGCTCGTCATGCATCACCAGAATTTCCTCCAGCGGCAGTTTGTAAAACCGCAACGCCTCGGCCACCGATTGCCCGGACAGGTTCATGAAGGTGCCGGGCTTCAGCGCCACCAGTTTTTCGCCGCCGATCTGGCCTTCGGCCACCATCCCCTGAAACCGCTTGCGCCAGGGTGAAAACCCATGATCCGCCGCAATCCGGTCCAGCGCCATGAAGCCGATATTATGCCGGTTGCCGACATATCCCGCCCCCGGATTTCCCAGACCGACCCACAGGCGCATCATGCGGTTCCTTGCTGCCCTTGCGTTTCTTATTGGCTTCAATATCCCCGCCGGAGGCATTCGTCATCGCCGAAAGTGCAAAAGTGGATATTTGAACCGATAAGAAGCCATCAGACAGCATAACGGCGCAGACCGCTGGGCCTGCGCCGTCTGATCTGGTCCATCTGGAGGCGGATTATTCGTTGTCTGCCGAGCGCAGGCCCGAGGGGGCCGAGATGTTGGCGACCACGAAATTGCGGTGGATCGTGGGTTTTGCACCTTCGGGCAGCGGGATGTCTTCGATGTGGATGACGTCACCGATGTTCTTCCCGGTCAGATCCACGGTGATGTGGTCGGGGATCTCGCCCGCCGTCACTTCCAGTTCCACCTCGGGGCGTACCACGGTCAGGGTGCCGCCGCGTTTGATGCCCGGTGCCAATTCATGGTTGATGAAGGTCACATGGATGAACAGGCTGATGCGGCTGGTGCGGCGCAGCCGCATCAGGTCGACATGAGTCGGAAGGTCCCTGACCACATCGCGTTGCACGCCGCGGCAGATGACGCGCACGTCTTCCTGCCCCGGAACCTTGAGGTTGAACAGCGTCGACAGGAAGCGCCCTGCTTTCAGCTTTTTCAACAGTGGGTAATAGTCGAAGTTGATCGGCAGCGGATCGCTGCCGCCACCATAGACGATACCGGGTACGTTGCCCTCGCGGCGGGCTTGACGGGCGGCCCCCTTGCCTGTCCCCGTCCGTACCTCGGCGTGAAGATCTGGGATCTCGCCAGCCATAGGATACTCCATTCCAAAATAAACCGGCCACCCTCCAAGGGTGCGTGACCGCGAGGGGGGGCTATAGCGGGGAATCGGGGGGATGGGAAGCGAAAACCGGTGAGGCAGCCCAGGGGGAAGTCAGGCCCACTCCCCCTCAAAATCCTTCGGCACCAGAATGTGCCTCTGGTTGCTGCGGCTGATCTCTGCCGCCTGTCGCACCCCGGTCAACGCCATGGTGATGTCGAGTTCCTTGCGGATCACGGTCAATGCTGCCGTGACCCCGGCCTGACCCATCGCCCCGAGCCCATAGATATAGGGCCGCCCGATCATGGTGCCATTGGCCCCCAGAGCCAAGGCCTTGAACACGTCCTGACCCGAACGGATGCCGCCGTCGATGAAAACCTCGGTCTTGCCGTCCACCGCGCGCAGCACCGAGGGCAGCATGCGGATCGACGACAGCGCGCCATCAAGCTGGCGCCCGCCATGGTTCGACACGACGATTGCATCCGCCCCGAAATCGGCGGCGATCTTTGCATCCTCGGGGTCGTTGATGCCCTTCAGGATCAGCTTGCCGCCCCATTGGTCGCGGATGCGGGCGATTTTTTTCCAGTCGAGCTGCGGGTCGAACTGTTCGTTGGTCCAGCTCATCAGGCTGGACATGTTGTCAACGCCTTTGGCATGGCCGACGATATTGCCAAAGCTGCGGCGCCGCGTACCCAGCATGGCCATCGACCATTGCGGTTTGGTCATCATGTTGAGAATGTTGGGCAAAGTCAGGCGCGGCGGGGCGGACAGGCCGTTTTTCAGGTCTTTGTGGCGCTGCCCGAGAATTTGCAGATCGAGCGTCAGCACCAAAGCCGAGCACCCGGCCTTGCGCGCGCGTTCGATGGCGCTGTCCACGAAACCTTCGTCTCTCATCACGTAAAGCTGGAACCAGAACGGTGCTTTGGTGTGGGCGGCGATGTCTTCGATCGAGCAGATCGACATGGTGGACAGGGTAAAGGGCACGCCAAAGGCTTCTGCCGCCCGCGCTGCCTTGATCTCGCCATCCGCCCATTGCATCCCGGCCAGGCCGATCGGCGACAGCGCCACCGGCATTGCAACCGGCCCGCCGATCATGGTTCCCGCGGTGCTCCGGCCCGTCATGTCGACAGCCACTTTTTGGCGCAGCCTGATCCGGCTGAAATCACTGTTGTTTTCCCGGAACGTCTGTTCGGTGTAGCTGCCGCTTTCGCAGTAGTCATAGAACATTCTGGGCACCCGGCGGCCGTAAATTTGCTTCAGATCGTCGATGCAGGTGATCACGGGCATGGCGGTGCTTTCACTGGCGGCGCGGGCTTGTGCCAATCCATAGCGCCGCTGGCAGGCAGGGGCAACCGCCGCTCAGGCTCCTTTGGCAAACCGCCGGTCCGGCACGATCCAGATCAGCGTCCCCGCAACCAGCAGCGCGCCGGATATCCACGGGCTGACGTATGCCAGCGGGATCGACAGGGCATAGGAAGCCGGTGACACCTTGCCCTTGCGGTCAGACCCCAGAACCCGAGCGAATTCCGATCCCGCGCCATGTTCCGCCGTCAAAGCCATCACCAGCATCGTATAGGCAATCGCGCACATCATCAGGTCAGCTGCACAGACCGCAATCGTCACCGGGGCAAAGTGGTTTTTCCCCAGGAAGGCGGTGGCAAAGGGCATCAGCGACAGCCAGAACAGCAGGTGCAGATTGGCCCACAAAACCCAGCCGCCGACATGTTTCACCGCATGGAACATGTAGTGGTGGTTGTTCCAGTCAATCCCGACATTGACGAACGACAGAATATAGGACAGGAACACCGGCAACAGGGGTTGCAGGCTTCCAGCCCATCGCCATGCGGCACCTTCAGTTCCAGCACGATGATCGTGATGATGATGGCCATGACGCCATCGGAAAAAGCCTCGATTCTGCCCTTGGTCATGGATTGCCCCCAGTTTTGCGCCGCCTTGCCGAGTGGCGTCGTGGCGGGGCGGCAAGCGCCGGATGGCCTACACATTTCGCTGCCCATGCCCCATATCAGGGCAAGCCTCTGAACCGAAAGCCAGCATGACCCCCTATTCCCTGCTCGATCTGTCGCCGGTGCCCGAAGGGGCGACGGCTGCCGATGCCCTGCGCAACAGCCTTGATCTGGCGCGCCATGCAGAATCCCTCGGCTATGCCCGGGTCTGGCTGGCAGAGCATCACAACATGCCCGGCATCGCCAGTGCCGCAACTGCGGTGGTGATCGGCCATGTGGCGGCGGGCACCAGCCGTATCCGGGTCGGCGCGGGGGGCATCATGCTGCCCAACCACGCGCCCTTGGTGATCGCCGAACAGTTCGGCACCCTGGCGACACTTTTCCCGGGCCGGATTGATCTGGGGATCGGGCGGGCACCGGGCACCGACATGGCCACCGCCCGGGCTCTGCGGCGACATATGGAGGCGGCGGACCATTTCCCGCAGGATGTGGTGGAGCTGATCGGCTATTTCGCGCCCGAGGCCGAGGGGCGGCAGGTCCGCGCCTTTCCCGGCACCGGCACGCAGGTGCCGGTGTGGATATTGGGGTCCAGCCTCTACGGCGCGCAACTGGCGGCGTGGCTGGGGCTGCCCTATGCCTTTGCCTCGCACTTTGCACCGGCGGATCTGGACGCAGCGCTGGCGCTCTATCGCCAAAGCTTCGAGCCTTCGGCCGGCCTGCAACAGCCGCATGTGATGCTGGCAATCAATGTCTTTGCCGGGGAGGATGATGCCGAGGGGCATTTCCTGCGCACCTCGATGCAGCAGGCATTCGCCAATCTGCGCACTGGCAAGCCGGGCAAACTGCCGCCGCCCGTGGCTGACGTGGCGGCGGTGATCGACCCCGGGATGCTGGCTCAGGTGGATCAGGCGCTGGCCATCGCCGCCACCGGCGGGGTTGCCAGCGTGCGGGCCGGGCTGGGGGCGCTGATCGCCCGCCATGCCCCGGATGAGGTGATCCTGACCGGCCAGATCCACAACCACGACGCCCGCAAACGGTCATTCGCCATCGCGGCAGAGGCGATGCAGGGCCTGTGAAACTTGATGCGGAAAAGTGAGTGCCGGCTTTCAGCGCGGCTTGGGTGATGGCACCGACCCCGTGGCGGTCGTCGCGGCTGAGCGCCGGCAGGTGCGACACTCTTTGCCGGCATCGGCCAGCGCCATATCGCAGAAACCGGCCATCGCGGCTTTCAGGTCACCAACAGACAGGTTGACGAAAACCATCTGTGGCATGGTCATCCCCCTTTGATGGCTCAGATGCCAGCCGGGGTGGAAAAACAACATGCGGCACGCCCCCGGTACAGGAAAAAGGGCGGTGGAAATCGGGCGGCAGCAAAGCCCCGCGACCCGGCCGGACCCGATGCCACCCTTGACCGGCAGCACGCCTGCGCCTATACGCCGCCTGTCCGGGGCTTTGCCGCCCATCGGACCCGATTCCCCGTGGCTCCGACGCCGGTCTTTTTCAACTGGCACCGCCCCGGGAACCGGCACAACAGAAAGCAGGCCGCATCTCTGGCGGGCTTACCCTTGTGGTAGGGACCCGATTGGAAACCGAGAGCTCTGGGCCGGCACATACCAGCGGGAAAACCGCGCATAGAAAGGGGTTGCGATGGACCTGATCGCACAGCTGGAGGCCGAGCAGATCGCGGCGCTCGGCAAGACCATTCCCGATTTCAAATCGGGCGACACCGTCCGTGTCGGCTACAAAGTGACCGAAGGCACCCGTTCACGGGTGCAGAACTACGAAGGCGTGTGCATTTCACGCAAAGGCGGGGCGACAATCTCTGCCTCGTTCACCGTGCGCAAGATCTCGTTTGGCGAAGGGGTGGAGCGGGTATTCCCGCTGTATTCCACCAACATCGACAGCATCGAAGTGATCCGCCGTGGCCGGGTGCGCCGCGCCAAGCTGTATTACCTGCGCGACCGTCGCGGCAAATCGGCGCGGATCGCCGAAGTTGCCAATTACAAGCAAAAAGCCGAGTGAGGGGCCCGCGATGAAACAAGGCATTCACCCCGAATATCACAACATCACCGCCAAGATGACCGATGGCACCGTGATCGCGCTGAAATCGACCTGGGGCAAAGAGGGCGACCAGATGGCGCTCGACATTGATCCGCTGTCGCATCCGGCCTGGACTGGCGGCAACGCCAAGCTGATGGATACCGGCGGGCGGGTTTCCAAGTTCAAGAACAAATACGCCGGTCTGGGGTTCTGAACCCGGGCTGGAACCGATCACAAGGGCGCGCGTCAGGCGCGCCCTTTGCATTTGTGCCTTTGCGAACTGGCGGGGGCTTGGCATAGTGATGGCATGCGCAGCATTGCCATACCCCTGATCCTTGCCGCCCTTGCCGCCCCCGCTGCGGCGCAATCGGCCATGGATCTGGTGCCGGGCCTTTATGGTTCTGCCAATGACCCCGCCACCTCCTGCACCGCCAATCCGCACCGGCTGGATGTCACCGGGCCAAGGCCGCATGTCGAACTGACCTGGGCGCAACCAGCGGAAGATCCCGAGGCAGGGGCGACGCTGCATTCGCGCTATGACGTTCTGACCGCCGACCCGGGCTCCATCGCCCTGCGCCGCGAGGGCAGCAATCTGCGTGCTGATGGCGGCGGCCAGGTAATCTGGATCATGCGTCTGACATCGACACCCGATGGCTATTGCTGGGGCCGTGCCGACCGCGCCATCGTCTATTGCGAGCGCCCGCAAATCCGTTGCGGCGACGCGGCACCGATATCTTGATTTTCCCAGCCACTTCCCCTCGGACGCCGCTGCCCTTATAGCAAATCAAGGCCGGAATGGCCGGTTTTCTTGGTGGGGCAGGCGTGGCGCATATCATCGTTGTCGGCAACGAAAAGGGCGGGTCGGGAAAATCGACCACGTCGATGCATGTGGCAACAGCGCTGGCGCGGATGGGTCACCGGGTTGGCGCGCTGGATCTGGACCTGCGGCAGAAGAGTTTTGCCCGATATCTGGAAAACCGTGCCGCCTATTGCCGCAAAGCCGGATTGGCGCTGCCGATGCCGCACTACCGTGATTTGCCGGAAGTGGATGCAGGCAAACTGGCGCCCGGCGAGAATGTCTTTGACACCCGGTTGTCGGCAGCGGTGACGGCGATGGAAGCAGACTCCGACTTCATCGTGATCGACTGCCCCGGCTCGCACACGCGGCTGAGCCAGATCGCCCATTCGCTGGCCGATACGCTGATCACGCCGCTGAATGACAGTTTCATTGATTTTGATCTGCTGGCGCGGGTTGATCCTGACACGGGCCGGGTGATGGGGCCGTCGATCTATGCCGAGATGGTCTGGAACGCGCGGCAATTGCGGGCGCAGGCCGGGCTGAAGCCGATTGACTGGATCGTGCTGCGCAACCGCCTTGGTGCGCAACAGATGCACAACAAGAAAAAGGTCGGCGCGGCATTGGAGGATCTGTCAAAGCGGATCGGCTTCCGCGTGGCACCGGGATTTTCCGAGCGGGTGATCTTTCGCGAACTGTTCCCGCGTGGGCTGACGCTGATGGACCTGAAAGATGTCGGTGTCGAAGGGCTCAACATTTCCAACGTGGCCGCGCGCCAGGAGGTGCGCGACCTGCTGCGTGAGCTCAGACTGCCAGGCGTCGCGACCGACTTTTGAACACGCTTTGCGAGTGCTTGTGCTGGCGAGCCGCAGTGATCGACAGCTTTTGCAAGCGCAGGTCGAACGCATCGGGCTGATCTGACGCATCTTTCCTGAAGGCGCGGCTGAAGCGGGCGAAGAATGAGGTGGTGATGGTCATGGCACGGTTCCTTTCGTCTATGGGATCAATTTGCCCCTGACACTGGGCCAAACTGTGGCCAAGCTGCGATGGCTCGCGGCGTTTTCGGGGAATCTTGTCAACGGGAAGGCCGGGAATGTGGCACCGGCGTGGCAGTTGGATAACCCTGCCGCACAAACACCGCCATCTGGCTGGCCCCGCCCAGCGTCGGGTGGTTTCCGGCGATGTCGCTGACCGTTACCGCCCATCCCCACCGCACAGCCACCGATTCGGCCCAGGTACG
>Ga0163144_10011824_pt1 | contig 18433 bp, 14 predicted proteins | sample OliLak19BULKMAT1_FD_123175 | JGI IMG/M metagenome (GOLD analysis project Ga0163144, IMG submission 123175) | Freshwater microbial mat bacterial communities from Lake Vanda, McMurdo Dry Valleys, Antarctica - Oligotrophic Lake LV.19.BULKMAT1 | ecosystem: Environmental > Aquatic > Freshwater >... | reverse complement strand
CGCGCGGACTGGCGGCTGAGCATGTCGAGGGCTCCTTTGGCTGGGGCAGTTCCGGGCGTTGGGGTGACCACCCCGACGGCGCTCCAGCCTCCCAAGATGGGGGCGGGGGCACAATCGTCTAAGTGGGGGGCTGGGTGTGTTTGGATCGCGTGAAGGGCGAGCAAACCGGAGGCGGTTGCGGAGGGACCAGGTTGGGCGCGTGGGCGTCGCGGGCGTCGAGGGTTGCCCACCCCTGACCCCGCCGACTGCCCGTTTCGCAGAGCCGGCGTGGGGAGTGGGGACGGCGTGCGGCGGCCCGCGCAAATATGTGTCGGATGGTCGGTGCGGGGTCACGCGGTGGTGTGGGGGTGCGAATAATGGTTGTCGCGCGGCTGCTGGCATCGGGCGAGCGAGGGTGCGATTGGGCGCGGTTGCCCGCGATGGCGGGCCGGAGGTGGCGAGAGGATGGCGACAGTTTCCGCTCACGACATGCGCCGCGAGGAATCGCTGCTGGCTTCCCGCACCGTTGACGAGTGGTCGGTGGAGGACTCGGCGCGGCTGTATGGACTGGCGGAGTGGGGCAAGGGGTACTTCGGGGTGGCGCCGAGCGGGAACCTGCTGGTGACGCCGACGAAGGACCCGCGGCGTGCGATCGATCTGCACAAGGTGATCCAGGGGCTGGAGGAGCGTGGGATCACGACGCCCATCATCGTGCGGTTCCGGGACATGGCGGAGCATCGGCTGGGCGAGATTCGCGGGGCGTTTGACCGGGCGATGGCGGAGAACGGGTACACGGGGGGGTACTCGTGCATCTATCCGATCAAGGTGAACCAGCAGCGGCATGTGTGCGAGGAGATCAGGGACATCGGGGTGAAGCTGGATTTCGGATTGGAGGCGGGCTCGAAGCCGGAGTTGCTGGCGGTGCTGGGGCTGACGGAGAACCTTGGCTCGATGCCGATTGTGTGCAACGGGTTCAAGGACGAGGAGTATGTGGAGATGGCGGTGCTGGCCCACAAGCTGGGTCGGAACATCACGCCGGTGGTGGAGCGGTATCGGGAGCTGGAGTTGGTGGTGAAGCACGCGAGGGCGTATGGGGTGAGGCCGCGGATCGGGATTCGGTGCAAGCCGACGACGCGGGGGAGCGGTCGTTGGGAGTCGAGCGGTGGGATGCGGAGCAAGTTTGGCTTGCAGGTGTACGGGATTCTGGACGCGATCGAGTATCTGAAGCAGCACGAGATGGTGGACTGCCTGAAGATGCTGCATTTTCATATCGGGAGCCAGATCAGCGACATCCGGCAGCTGAAGAACGCGGTGAGCGAGCTGGCGCACATCTACACGGAGATGGTGCGGCTGGGCGCGGGGATGGACACGATCGACGTTGGCGGGGGTCTGGGCGTGGATTACGACGGGAGCCAGTCGTCGTGGGCGTCGAGCATCAACTACACGATCAACGAGTACGCGGCGGACGTGGTGTACCGGATCAAGGCCGCGTGCGATACGGCGGGCGTCAAGCACCCGCGGATTCTGTCGGAGTCGGGTCGGGCGATGGTGGCGTACTCGAGCGTGCTGGTGGTGGACGTGCTGGGTCGGAACCGGTACTCATCGGACCCGGACATGCCCAAGTGCAAGGCGATGATCGAGGCGGAGGCCAAGGGGCCGCCGCAGCCGATCATCGATCTTGTGGATGCGTACGAGGCGCTGGGCAAGCGCGATCCGGTGGAGATCCACCACGACGCGAGCCAGGCGTTTGACGAGGCGATGAGCCTGTTCCAGCTCGGGTATCTGTCGCTGCCGATGCGTGCGGCGGCGGAGCGGCTGCACTGGGCGATCGGTCGGCAGGTGATCGTCAAGGCGCGGGAGGCGAGCGGGGACGGGTCGCTGCACGAGGAGCTGCAGGACCTGCCCGAGGCGCTGAGTGACATCTATTTCTGCAACTCCAGCGTGTTCCAGAGCCTGCCGGACTCGTGGGCGATCGACCAGATTTTCCCGATCTGCCCGATCCACCGGCTGAACGAGAAGCCGACGAGGAGGGCGACACTGGCGGACATGTCGTGCGACTCGGACGGGAAGGTGGACCGGTTCGCGTGCGTGGACAAGCGGGATTGCAAGCCGGTGCTGGAGGTCCACGACCTGGTGGAGAACGGGACGTACTACCTCGGGTTCTTCCTGGTGGGGGCGTACCAGGAGGTGTTGGGGGATCTGCACAACCTGTTCGGCGACACGCACGTGGTGCATGTGGGCGTGGATGACGACGGTCACTGGGAGATCGACGAGATCGTCGAGGGCGACACGGTGCGCGAGGTGCTGTCGTATGTGCAGTTCGACCACGAGGACCTGGAGCGGTCGGTGCGGCGCGACAGCGAGCGGGCGGTGAAGCGGGGCGGGATGACGGTTGGGGATGCGAGGAGCCTGATGCGGTTTTATGAGGGTGGGCTGGAGGGGTATACGTATCTGGAGTGAGGGGTGGGGCGCTGGTCCCGCCGGTTGTGCGTCGCGGGTCACGGCCACCGGACCGGGGGGTCATCATCCACGCCCGTGCCGCTGAAGAGGCGGTTGTGGGCGGGTCCGGTGTCGGAGCCGGCTGCGGTGCCGCCGCCGGATTCGAGGAATGCGCCGTTGGCGGACTGGCGGTAGCCCAGGGCGTCGGGCGACATGATCTCGCCGTGGCCATCGACGAAGAGGACGGAGGCACGCCCGCGCTCGCCGTTGCGGGCGGCGGCGTGGCGGGGGTCGACGGCGGTGCGGGCGTTGGGGCCGGGTTCTCCGGTGCCCTTGTCGGACTGTGCGGTGAGGCGGGGCGGGTCAAGGGTGTAGGCGTGGTTGGCCTCACCCTCGACGGCGTTGCCGTTGTTGTCGTAGGGGAGGCGTGCGAGGCGGGGGACGCCGGCGGCGGTGCCCAGCGCGTCGGCGGCGAGGACGGTCTGGGCGGGCATGAAGACGCGGGAGCGTGTGCGTCCCCAGGAGACGGGCAGGCCGTCGGGTCGGAGGCGTGCGTTGGCGAGGAACTGGAAGTTGTAGCCGTAGGCGGCGTTGCGCTCGTCGGTCCGCTCGGGTTGCGAGGGGCAGGTGTAGACCTCGCTCGCGAAGTCCTGGCGGCTATCGCTGGTGCTGGGGTTGGCGAAGGGGAAGACTCCGACGTTGGATCCCAGGAAGGCGACCCAGGAGGGCCGGAACTTGACGCCGTTGCCGATCTGGTAGTGGTTGGCGGGGTTGGATGAGCCGCCGGTAAAGCCCGGTGGTTTGTGGGGCGGGGGGACGTCGTTGTAGTCGTCGCAGTACATGTGCCAGCCCTGCGAAAGGGTTCGGAGGTGCGCGACGCACTTGAGGGCGCGTGCGGAGTCGCGCGCGGCGCCCAGGGAGGGGAGAAGGATGCCGATCAGGAGGGCGATGATCGCGATGACGACGAGGAGTTCGATGAGTGTGAAGGCTCTGCGTCGCGGGTCGCACATGGGGAGTTGTAGGGTGGTGCGTGCGCTGGATTGCTGTGACGGCGCGAAGATCGTGTGAGGTGGCGTACTCGCGGCTCGGAGCGGCGGCTGGCGGCACGACGGGCGGTGGTGAGCGGGAGTTTGGCGCGAGCCCTGAGGTCGTGTGGGTTTCGACGATCGTGCGGGGGCTTGGGCCGCCCGCGTTGTGGAACCCGAGAGGGCGGTCAGGGCTGTTGGTTGGTGCTGGACCAGGCGTGGAGGATGGCGCGCATGCGGTCGGTGAGGGCGACCATGGCGGTGCTGGGGGTGTGCGCGAGCGGATCGTCGATGAGGGCGATGTGGTTGTTGCGGAGGGCGGGGATGTCGAGGCGGGCGACGGGGCCGAGTCGATCGCGGAGAAGGTCCGTGGTGAGGGCGGTGGTGAGTGCGTCGTCGTCGCGGGGGCGGGGCTGAAGGAGGATGATGGCGTCGGGGGCGAGGCGGAGGATGTCTTCGGCGGAGAGTTCCATCCAGGGCGCGCCGTCGGTGATGGCGGGGACGCCGCCGAGGGACTGGAGGATCTGGTGGTGCCAGGAGCCTGGCCCGGTGATGCCGATGAGGGGGTCGGTGGCGGCGATGAGGAGGATGCGTCCGGCGGGGGCGTAAAGGGGTTGGCCCTGGGGGTCGGTGTTGGGCGCGTTCCAGGCTTGGTCCATGCGGGCTTGCCAGTAGCCGGGCTCTGGGCCGCGATCGGTGGGGGGCAGGTCGGACTCGAGACGGGTGACGGCGGCGCGGATGTCGTGGAGGGTGAGCAAGGAGAAGCGGAGGATGTCAAAGTCGCGCTCGCGGGCGAGTTCGAGGAGGCGTTCCGGGAGGGGCTGGGTGGGCGCGCCCCATTCGATGAGGACGTGGGTGGGGTTGGCGGCGAGGATGGCCTGGTAGTCGAGGCGTCCGAGTTCGCCGGCGACGGGGAGGGATTCATCGAGGACCATGTCGTGGGCGTGTCGGGCGACGATGCGGTGCTCGTGGCCCAGGTCGCGGAGGATGATTGCGAGGGCGGGGGAGAGGACGACGTAGCGGGGCTGGGCGGCGGGAGTGGCGGTGGGGGCGGGGCGGTTGCAGGCGATGGGGAGGAGGCAGAGGAGGGTGCAGGCGAGGAGGAGGAGGGGGCGGCCGCGGGCCTCGGTTGCATGGCGGGCGTGCGTCGAGGGTCGGGAGGTGGCCGACTGCTTTCGCAGCCGGTTGTGTTGGGCTCGGGGCGGCGTGGTCACGGGGTGAGCCTCCAGACGATCTGGTTGTGCTGGAGATCAACGCTGACGCCGGGCGGGAGGGCGCGGGCCTGTTCGATCTGGAGGTACGACTCGCGCGTCTGGCCTTGCTCCGGAGTGAGGGCGATGCGGATGGTGGAGGAGGCGGTGAGGCGTGGCTTGTCGATGATGGCCCAGACCAGGGCGAGGTTGCGGTAGGTGGCGCGGCGGGAGAGTCGGGGGGTGAAGAGGCCGGTGCGTTCTCCTTGCTCGTCGAAGGTGGTGACGACGGCGGCGAGCGTGGAGGGCTGTGTCCGAGTGGCTCGCGGCGGGGGCGAGCCCTGGGCTGTGGGGGAGAGAGCGGCGGCGTTTGGCCCGCGGACGAGGAAGCAGACGACCCAGGCGTCGCCGGTGATGGATTCGGAGAGTCGGAGGTGCTCGATACGCAGGCCGCCGGCCAGGCGGATGTCGCAATCGAGCGTGGGGGCGGCGTCGGGCCAGCGGGTCGTGGAGAAGATGAGGGCGGTGGCCTCGGGGCCTTGCTGGATCTCGGGGAGGCCGAAGCGGTCGAACCCCTGTTCGAGGATGACCTGGGGGGTGCGGTCGCGTCGTGGGAACTCGATGAGGAGGAGGTCGGCGCCGGAGGGGGGCGCGGTGGTGCCGGGTGCGGGCAGGCCGAAGGACTCGGGCATCTTGCCGGCTTCAACGTATTGGTGCGGCAGGTCCATGAGGTTTGCCTGGGGCGGGCCCCAGTGGAAGAGGACGACGCGGCGGACGGGTTCGTAGCGGCGACGGAGTGCATCACCCAGGTCGCGCCACCACTGATTGGCGGTCTCGCGGCTGCGGAGCTGGGCGTGCATGATGGGGTCGAGGCGGAAGGGGCGGTTGAGGACGGCGGAGTGACGCAGGTGGATGGTGAAGACGGCGATAAGGGCGATGGAGAGGGGCAGGCCGATCCAGCGGACCCAGGAGGTGCCGGCGGAGTCGGGCATGGCGAGGCGCAGGCCGCCGGCGGCGAGCGAGCCGAGGATGAGGGCCATGCCGGGGAGCATGTTGAGGATGACGTGTGGGTGGATGGCGGCGTGCTGGCGCATGGCGACGTGCCAGTGGAGACTGGCGAGCAGGAGGAGGGCGCCCCAGCCCAGGCCGGCGCGGGTGGCGCGGAGGGTTGGGAGGCGTGCATCGTGGAGGGCGTCGATGGCTTCGATCCGGCTGAGGCGGGCGTGTGGGCCGGCGCGGCCGAGTGAGCGTGCGATGTCGGCGGCCCGTCGGCGGGCGCGCTGGATGGACGCGCGCATCCAGGGGATGCGGCAGAGGAACATGGTGGCGAGCAGGCCGGCGGCGCAGGCCAGGACGGCGCGGTGGAGCAAGGGGTAGCCGAACTCGCTCTGGCGCGGGGCGTCGTTGTCGCTCCAGTAGAGTTGGTCGAGCCAGCGATTGACGACTTCGCGGATGGGCACGCCCGCGGTACCGGAGGGGCCGCCCTCGCCGGAGCGGTGGAGGTACTTGCGGATGAGGCGGTCGAGTGCGGCGTCGACGGTGGCGTATTCGGGGGTGAGGTGCCAGACGCGGGAGGCGAGGCCCAGGAGGCAGACGGCGGCGAGGATGGAGGCACCGATCCAGATGCTCCAGCGTCGGCTGAGGACGGTGCGGGCCGCCACGATGAGTGCGATGAGTGCGATGTGCTCGAGGGTGATCCAGATCTCGAGGAAGTAGGCGAGCGCGGCCAGGGCGAGGCAGGCCCAGCGCCACGGGGCGGGGATTCGCTCGAAACCGACCCAGGCGAGCAGGAAGCAGAAGAGGCCGATCTGCATCCAGACGTTCATGTGGATCGAGTCGGCGTAGCCGGTGAAGGGTGCGGAGAAGGTGTAGAAGAAGGCGGCGAGCGAGCCCAGGAACCAGGAGCGGGTGAGCACCGAGAAGGTGGCCAGGGCCAGCAGGCCCGCGATGGTTGAGCCGACGACGGACGCGCCTCGGAGTTCGGAGAGATCGTGGAGGCCCGCGCGGCGGAGGAGGGCGTGGATCCAGTACGGGCCGGGGGGGTAGGTGGGGTAGAGGGTGGGGGGCCGCTCGGCGTCTTCGTAGGTTTCGAGGTTGGGGACGGCGTGGTGATGGAACAGGCCGTGGGCGTCGTAGTTGCGGGCGGCGTTCATGATGTTGGAGTCGGCCATTCGCGTGCCGTGGTCCTGGGCTGGCCAGGTGGTCCAGACGGCGAAGACGAGCATCATCCAGGCGAGGAAGAAGGTGAGGAAGGTGAAGGCGGCGGGACGGGAGAGGGCGTGGTCCCAGAGGGTTGGGGAGAGAGTTGAGGCGGCGTAGGCGTGGTCGGAGTCTGGAAGCGGATCGCTGCCGCGTGGCGAGGCGATGTCGGGTGGATTGTGCCGCGCGTGACGACCCATGGCGAGCAGGGTATTGCCCGATCGATGGGGACGCGGTTGGAGAACGCTCCCGGCTGGACTCGAACCAGCGTGTTGACGTTTAAGTGTTTCCGATTTGCCATTGCCGGACTCCCTTTATTGTTGGGGAGAACCAGCGGAATTCTTCGGCGTTTGCTGGTCTTTCGGCGAGACGGTTGGAGAACGCTCCCGGCTGGACTCGAACCAGCGACCGTCGGATTAGAAATCCGAAGCTCTATCCGGCTGAGCTACGGGAGCATGGGGGAAGGGTAGAGGGGTTTGGGGGTGGCGGCGTGGGTCAAGGGTGGGGCGGGCGCCGGGAGCGAGCCGCTGGGCGAGGTCGTGCGGGGGCTTGCGGCGCCAGCCTCGTCCGAGCAGGGAGGGAGGACGGGTGGTGCAACAATGCCCGGCCCATGCTGGCTGCCGCACCCATCCCGCTTCCGATTGGCGTTCCGCTGTCGTGGCTGTATCGCGCGGGGATGTGGATGCACTCGGGTGTGCGGCGTCGGATGCGGGAGCGGCTGGGGATTCCCGTGGTTTCCGTGGGCAATCTGTCGGTGGGGGGGACGGGCAAGACGCCGATGGTGATCCACCTGGCGGCGAGGCTGGTGCGGGAGGGGTATCGGCCGTGCGTGGCGATGCGGGGGTATGCGGGGGGCCGCAGTTCGCGCGAGGGTGGGCGCGTGGGGTCGGATGAGGCGGCGGTGTATCAGCGGGCGTTTGAGAGGATGGGGATTGACGTGCCTGTGGTGGCGCGGCCTGATCGTGCGGTCGGGGTGCGAGAGTTGCTGGCGAGGCGCGGCGATGTGAGCGTGGCGCTGCTGGATGATGGGTTCCAGCACCACCGGCTGGCGCGGGACCTCGATATCGTGCTGGTGGATGCGTCGCGAAGCCCGTTTGAGGATCGGCTGCTGCCGGCGGGGTGGTTGCGGGAGCCGGTGGGGGCGCTGAGGCGGGCCGGGGCGGTGGTGGTGACTCATGCGGAGGCGGTCTCGGACGCGGCGCTGGTGGAGTTGGAACGGCAGATCGAGGCGACGCACGGCAGCGCGGCGATCGGGGTGGCGAGGCATGAGTGGACGGGGCTGGAGGTTTCGGACGGGGCCGGGGCGTTGATGGCGCCGGTGGCGGACCGGGGGCATGGGCATCGAGAGCCGGTGGAGTGGCTGCGTGGGCGGCGGGTGCTGGTGGTGTGCGCGATCGGGAACCCGGAAGCGTTCGTGCGTGAGGCGGCACGGCGGATCGGGCAGGAGCCGGCCGGGGTGGTGACGCTGCGGGACCATGACCCGTATTCGGACGCGACGGTGGAACGGGTGGTGGCGGCGTCTCGTGGGATGAGCGCGGTGCTGACGACGGAGAAGGACTGGGTGAAACTGCGGCGCGTGGAGGCGGGGAAGTGGGCGTGCCCGGTGGCCAGGCCGCGACTGGAGATGGTGATGGTGCGCGGCGGGGAGGAGTTGGTGGGGCGGGTGATGGAGGTGATTGAGCCATGAGCGCAAACCCCTTTGAGCCCGGCGCGGCGTACCTGGTGAAGGCGGACGTGGGGGACATGCGGGCCGGGGATCGGGTGATCTTCTGGCGGCACACCTACAGCTACTACGACGGCATCGACTTCTACTTTTTCGCGGCGCCCGAGGCGTATTACGAGGGTCGGCCTGGGCCCGACGGGCGGCCCGCGTCGGCCGATCTGTTCGCGCTCCAACTGCACAACGGCGAACGGAGCGAGGAGTGGGGAACGGAGTTGGGGCGCGTTGCGGGGCCGCGGGATGGGGCGGCGTGGATGGTGCGGTGGTGGGAGGGGGTGCTGGCTGAGGCGTTGAAGAAGAGGCAGGGGTGACGCGCTGGGGTCAGGCGACGAAGCGGCGGACGCAGACGCAGTCGTTCTGGCCTCCGAAGCCGAAGCCGTTGGAGAGGCAGGCGTCGACGCCGCCGGTGGGGCGCATATCGCGGGCCTTGTTGGGGACATAGTCGAGGTCGCAGCGGGGGTCGGGATTGACCAGGTTGATCGTGGGCGGCACCCAGCCGGTCTTGATCGCCAGGACGCAGGTCATGAGTTCGACGGCGCCGGCGGCCTGGATGAGGTGGCCGGTCATGCTCTTGATGCTGGAGAACGGGATGCGAGGGGCGAGGTCGCCGAAGACGAGTTTGACGGCGGCGGTCTCGATGCCGTCGTTCTCGGGTGTGCCGGTGCCGTGGGCGGAGATGTAGTGGATGGGAGGTCGGCCGTCGGGGGCGGGTTCGCGGGGGTTGATGCCGGCCTGCTTGAGTGCGAGGGACATGGCGGAGGCGCCGCCGCGACCGTCGGGCTGAATGTCGGTGATGCGGAAGGCATCGGCGGTGGAGCCGTAGCCGACGAGTTCGGCCAGGATGGTGGCGTTGCGTGCGAGGGCGTGGTCGAGTGATTCGAGGATGAGCACGCCGGCACCCTCGCCCATGACAAAGCCGTCGCGTGTCTGGTCGAATGGTCGGGAGGCGGTGGAAGGGGTGTCGCGTCGGCGCGACATGGCGGTGAGGCGCATGAACCCGGTCATGCCGAGGGGGTGGATCATGGAGTGCGTGCCGCCGGCGAGCATGGCGTCGGCGTCGCCGCGGCGGATGATCTCGAAGGCCTCGCCGACGGCCTGGGTTCCGGCGGCGCAGGCGGTCATGCAGTTGAAGGGGGGGCCGCGGCACCCGAGGAGGGCGGCGAGGTGGGCCAGGGGGACGTGGGGTTCCTGGCCGACCTCGGCGGTGGCGGTCATGAGCGCGGAGGCGGTGCGTTGCCAGGCGGTGTAGTCGACGCGGCGGTTGGTGGCATCCCAGGCAACGATGTTGGCGCGGGCGAAGGGGTTGAGGTCGGGCGGGCCTTCGCCGCAGCCCATGTAGACGCCGATGCGGCGCGGATCGTGGTGGCCCGCGGCGAGGGCGGGGGCGAGGCCGGAGGCGGCCCAGGCGCGGGCGGCGGCGGCGAGGGCGAACTGGGTGTGCAGTCCGGCCTTGGTGTGGCGGGCACGCTCGCGGGGGTCGGGGATGGAGTTGGCGAGGTCGAAGTCCCGCACCTCGGCGGCAAAGTTGGTGGCGCAGGTGGAGGCGTCGAAGCGGGTGACGGGGCCGACGGCGGAGTGGCCCGCGAGGAGGCGTTTCCAGGTGGCGTCCAGGTCCTCGCCCAGCGGCGTGACCCAGCCCATGGAGGTGATGACGACGCGGGTGGGCATGGGATCAACCGCGGAGACGCGGAGGCACAGAGGAAGGCAGAGGCAGAGGAAGGCTGGGCAAAGAGGGGCGAGCGCGTTGTGCCGCGGCGGGCGCGATGCTCAGGGTCTTCCGTTGTGTCTGTGCGCCTCGGTAGTGGACTTTTTACTGGCCGTCGAAGTCGTGCGTGGCGGCCTCGTCGGGGTCGCCAGCGCCCTCGGTGTCGCCGCGCATGGCGTTGAGCTTGTCGGGGTTGAGCACGCGGACGAGGCCGTCCTTGAGTCGGCGTTCGCCAAAGTTGATGATGAGTCCGAGTTCGACGTCTGCGGCGCGGAGCTGGGCGCGGAGGGTGGAGCGTTCGGCGGAGCCGACCTCGCCGGTGTGGGCCATGACCTCGACGATGAAGCGGTTGTCGACGAAGAGGTCGGCGACGGTGGTGCCGACCTGCTTTTCCTTGTAGGTGACGGGCAGTGCGGCGTTGGCCTGGTAGGCGATGCCGCCGGCGTCGAGTTCGAGGCAGAGGGCGCCGGTGTACGCGGCCTCGGGGAATCCCGGGCCCATGGCGCGGTGGACCTCGATGGCGGCGCCGATCACGCGGCGCGAGACGTCGGTGAGCGCGGGGTCGAGATCGGAGAGGGGGGTGCCTCGCCCTCGGCCGCGATCGCCGCCGCGGTCGCCCCTGTCGTCGCGGCGGTCGTCACGACGGTCGTGGCCATCGTCGCGTCGGGAGTAGTTGCCTTGGTCGGAACGGTTGTTCATGGTGGACTCCAAAGTGGGGCGTAGGGGCCCGGGTGAGGAAGATGAGGCCGGGGGATTGTTAGCAGGGTGTGGGCGTGGGGCGCAGGGCGGGTGGTGTGGCGGAACCGGCCGTGCGAGCGGTCGGCCCCATGTGGGCAAGTCGGGTGGCCCCGAACTCGCCAGCGGCGTGGGCGGCGCAGTCTTGGCGGGAACGGTCCACTGCGTGGCCTCGTGGCGTGGCCGATCGCTGGCGCGAGCGGTTCCGTTGCGTGAGAGGATCGCGTACGCTGGGTGCATGACGGTGCGTGTGCTGCTGTTCGGGGCGGAGGCTCAGGCCGTGGGCGCGGCGGGGGTTGAGGTTTTGGTGGCGGACGGGGCGCGGGTTGAGGACGTGCGGCTTGCGCTGGCGAGCCAGCACCCGGGGCTGATGTGGTCGATGGGGCACGCGAGGCTGTCGCGGAACCATGTGTTCGCGGTGGCGGATGAGGTGGTGTCGGCGACGGATGAGATCGCGCTGATCGGGCTGGTGTCGGGCGGATGAGCGTGCGCGTGACCATCGTGGAGGGGTCGGTGGGTGGGGCGGGCGGGATGGCTCCGCTGGGTGGCATGGTTCCGGCTGTGCGGAGCCATGCGGATTCGCCCGATGTCGGCGTGGACCGGCGTGCGGGCGTCGGCGCGGTCTTGGTGTTTGAAGGGATTGTGAGAGGGCTGGAGGCGGGCGAGTTGATTGCAGGCCTGGAGTACGAGGTGTACGAGCCGATGGCGACACGCCAGATGGAGATGATCGCGCGGGGGCTGGTGGAGGAGTTGGGCCTGGTGAGCGTGCGGGTGTGGCACAGCCGGGGGCGGGTGGGGGGGGGGGAGTGCTCGCTGCGGGTGGTTGTGCGGTCGGCGCATCGGAAGGAAGGGCTGGTGGCGATGGAGCGGTTCATCGATGCGCTGAAGCGGGATGTGCCGATCTGGAAGCGGGTGGTGGGGCGGGGGTGATGTGCCAGCGAGTCACGCCGGCGTTGCGGCGTTCCTCGGTGCGAACGGCCCCGGGTGCGGATCACGCGATTGCACGTTGGGCACCGACCACGCCCGCAGGCGCGGGTTGCGTCGGTGGCACGGTTGCGGCAACCATGCCATCCATTGGGTACGATGCTGCGTCACGGAGGGCTGGGGTTGCGGAGCGTTGCGATTATCGGGGCCGGGTTCTGCGGGACGATGACCGCGATCCATCTGCTGCGCGCTGGCGGGACAAGCGTGACGCTGTTCGAGCGGTCGGGGTCGTTCGGGCCTGGGCTGGCGTATTCGACGCGGTGTGCGGCCCATCTGCTGAATGTTCCGGCGGGGCGGATGAGCGCGCTGCCGGATGTTCCCGACGATTTTCTGCGGTGGGGGCTGGCCCAGGGGCATCACTGGGCGGGTGGGACGTTCGCGGCGCGGCGTGAGTACGGCAAGTACCTGCAGGATGCGCTGAATGCGGCTGAGGCGCTGGGCAAGGGGACGCTGGAGCGTGTGACGGGCGAGGTGGTCGCGTGCCGGCCTCACACAGCGGGGGTGGAGGTGGCGTGGAGGCGGGGGGGTGTGGATGGGCCGGCCACGACGCGGGTATTCACGTCGGCGGTGCTGGCGCTGGGGAACTTTCCGCCGCCGCATGTGCATCCCGGGCTGGCGGGGCTTTCCGCGGGCTTGTATGCGGCCGATCCGTGGGCGGCGGGCGCGCTGGAGGGGCTGGACCCGACGGGTCCGGTGCTGCTGATCGGGACGGGGCTGACGATGCTGGACGTGGTGCTGTCGCTGGTGGAGCGTGGGCACCGGGGGACGATGCACGCGCTGTCGAGGCGGGGGCTGCTGCCCCAGCCGCACCGGTCGGCGGGCAAGCCGCCGGCGTCTCATGCGCCGCCCAAGGGGTGGGAGACGTGGGACCCCTCGGCGCAGGCGATGCTGCGGAACGTGCGGCGTGAGGTGGCGCGGGCGGCCAAGCGGGGGGTGGACTGGCGGGAGGTCATCACGTCGCTGCGATCGATCACGCCTCAGTTGTGGCAGCGGCTGCCGGAGCGGGAGCGTGGGGCGTTCCTGCGGCACCTGAGGCCGTATTGGGAGGTGGTGAGGCATCGCTCGGCGCCAAGCGTGGATGGGCAGATGCAGGAGTTGATGATGTCGGGTCGGCTGCATGTTCACGCGGCGCGGCTGGCGTCGGTGGCGGCGGTGGATGGCGGCGGCGGCGTGGACGTGCGGATCGTCTCGCGGGGCGGGCAGGTGGAGCGGTCGCTGCGGGTGGCGCGGCTGATCAGCTGCACGGGGCCGGAGACGGATTGCCGGCGCCTGGCGTGCCCGCTGGTGAGGCAGTTGCTGGCGGAGGGGCTGGGGGAAGCCGATGGGTTGGGGCAGGGACTCACGACGGATGACCAGGCGAGGCTGGTGTCGCCCACCGGCGGCGCGTGGGATGAGGTGAGGCTGCTGGGGCCGCTGGCCAAGGGCGGGGCGTGGGAGATCACGGCGGTGCCGGAACTGCGCGAGCACGCGGCAAAGGTGGCGGCGTCGCTGGCGAGTCGGCGGTTGGCGGTGGCGGACCTCGCGGGGTTGCGGGAAACGGCGCGGGCGTGACGGGGTGGCGTGGCGGCGGCGTTGAGCAGCCACGCGTGACGCGGCGAGGGCGCTCGGCACCTTGGCGTGCCCCGGCTTCGCGGAGACGACCAGCGTGGGCGGGGCGCGGGAGGGCTCGGACCACGGGGAGGGTCGGGGTTGCTCGCCACGGCTGCTCAGATCAGCAACCATGCCACCCTGACCGGCCCAGCCCTTACCTGCCCAGCGGGAGCAGCATGTTGATCTGGTCGATGAGCATCTGGGTCTGGCCCAGAGAGGACTCGAGGCGTGCCAGGCGGTCGGTGAGGGCGGTGCGGAGGTCGGGGCGGAGGGTGGGGTCGTCCAGTTGGAGGCGGACCTGGGCGATCTCGTCGCGGTGGCGCTGGCGGATTTCTATGAGGCGTTCGTGGCGGGCCCGCATCTCCTCGGCCCGGAGTTCGAGAGCCCGCATCTCGGCCTCGGCGAGGCGGCCCTGGCGGACGTAGTCGCGCACGTCGATGGTGGTGGCGTCCATCTCGAGGGGGTTGGCTTCCAGGGCGTTGCCGTCCTGGTCGACGGCGCCGCGGGAGAGTCCGCCAGCGACGAGGGCGGAAGGGCGGATGCGGTCCCACTTGTCGCCATCGCGGGGGGCGTCGGCGGGGATGGGGCGCTGGTCCGCGGGGCGGCAGTCGAGCGTGGGGGTCATGGGCTCGCCGGCGGTGGCGCGGAGGCGTGTGAGGCGACGGTCCCAGGCCATGCGCAGGACGTGCTCGGGCGGGAGGGTGCCGTTACCCAGGCGCATGTAGTCGCCGAGTGGAACGTCGAGTTCGATGGTCTGGCCCTGGCGGTTGAGCTGGAGGCGGATGGTTTCGTAGGGGTCGTGGGAGAGGATCGCGCCCTGGAACTCGTCGTAGGTGCTGACGCGCTCGCCGTCGGCCTTGAGGACCTCATCGCCCGGCATCAGCACCTCGTGGGCGCGGAAGAAGGGGTTGTCGCGCAAGGTGTTGCGGATGATGATGGGGGCGACGCCCTGGCGCTCGAACTGCACGCCCATGGCGCCGCGCGGGGTGACGCTGAAGAGGATGTTGCCGATGGCGTCGAGCCGCGAGCGGGTCTCGGGTGAGAGCGAGCGGTCCAGCAGGTAGGGCTCGATGGTGGGAAGGGCGACGGCGGGGGTGGAGTAGATGAACTCGGCGGCGTTCTGGCGGGCGGTGTAGTCGTCCACGTCGAGCAGGTCGACGTAGGCGGCGATGGACGAGGCGGGGGCGTAGGGGAGTTCCTCGCCGACCTGGGACCAGGTCGGTTCGGCATCGGGGATGAAGCGGGTGGCCGGGATCTGGGCCGGGCGATCGGGTGCGGCGTCGGGATTTCGGGCGGGGGTGGGGGCGTTGCCGGGGGCTCCGGGCGCGCCGCCGGTGCTGGCGGGCTGGTGCGCCATCGCGAGGCAGGTCACGCAGGCCACTGCGGCTGCTGCGAGTCGCGCGGCAAGGCGTGGGGTCGAGTTCCACGCCGGGTTGGGCGTGCCTGCGGACATGCGGGCTCCTTCACCGTCTCTTGAACAAGTTTGTGCCGACCGGGGGCGTGGGTCAACCGGCGGGTGCGGACTGGTGTAAAGTTGTTCAGGCGGGCCTGGGTCTGGGACGCATCCCGGGGTCGGGCTTGCCCAGGGGTCCGCACGAGGCCCACGAAGGTCCGCGTGGGGTTGCGCTTGATGGCGCGGCGCGTTCGCAGGGCCAGACCAACCACCATGCCCCACGCGCTCACACGCTATCAGGCCCTGTACCAGTCGGTGCGTTCGCGCCGGCGTCGCCCGCCCACGCACATGGGGCTGGATGCGGCGGCGAACTGGCTCGGGGTGAAGGCCCGGTCGGCGCGGATCACGCTGGGGTTCCTGCGGCGGGAGGCGGTGGCGATTGACGCGCTCGCGCCGGAGATCAGGAACTTTTCGGAGGCGGTTCTTGATGAGGCGGTCGCGGACCTGCGCGAGGTGTTCGTGCGGCAGCGGCAGACCGACCAGACGGTGCGGCGTGGCCTGGCCCTGGTCCGAGAAGTGGCGAGGCGACAGACCGGCGAGGAGGCGTTCGTCGTCCAGTTGATGGGGGCGATGGCGCTGTACCACGGGCGGATCGTGCAGATGCTCACCGGCGAGGGCAAGACGCTCACCGGGTCGATTGCGGCGCCGTTGATCGCGTGGCAGCGGCGGCACGTCCACTTCTTCACGGTCAACGACTACCTGGCGCGGCGTGATGCGCACTCGCGGGCCGACATCTATCGCCGGTGCAAGGTGACGGTCGGGGCGATCCAGCAGGAGCAGGAGCCTGGGGAGCGCGTTGGGCTGTACGCGCGGCACATCGTGTATGGCACGCCCAAGCAGATCACCGCGGACTACCTGCGGGATCAGTTGCGGCTGGGGCGGGTGAGCAGCCCGTGGGTGGGGCGGCAGTCGCTGGCGATGATGGGTGAGGAGGCGATGAGCTCTGGCGCGGGGCCGATGGTGCCGGGGCTGGAGGCGGCGATTGTGGATGAGGCGGACGCGGTGCTGATCGACGAGGGCGTGGTGCCGCTCATCATCGCGCGATCGACGCAGCAGGATGAGATGGCGGAGGTGTATCGCCAGGCGTCGCAGATCGCGGCGAGGCTGGACGACGGGCCGGATTATAAGATTGATTTCGTGCGGCGCAAGGCGGAACTGAAGCGGCGGGGCGAGCACCGGGCCGAGCAGATGTGGGACGAGCTGGACGAGCCGATCTGGCGTGCGACGCGCCGCGCGGAAGAGTTGGTCAAGCAGGCGCTGATCGCCAAGCACTGTTACATCCGGGGGCAGCAGTACGCGATCGTGGAGGGGCGGATCGTCATTGTGGATGAGTACACGGGGCGGTTCCTGCCCGACCGGTCGTGGGAGCACGGGCTGCACCAGGCGGTGGAGGCCAAGGAAGGCCTCGACGTGACGGCGGATCGCGAGACGCTGGCGAGGCTGAGTTTCCAGAGGTTTTTCCGCATGTATCCGTTCATGTGCGGCATGACGGGCACCGCGGCGGACGCGACCCGCGAGATGGAACGGGTGTATGGGCGGGCGGTGCTGGCGATCCCGACCAACAAGCCGGTGGTGCGTGAGCAGATGGGGATGCGGGTGTTCAAGGAGGCCCGGGCCAAGTGGGACGCGGTGGCCGAGTCGATCGCTGGCGTGCACGCGGCGGGACGCCCCGTGCTGGTGGGCACGCGGTCAATCGCGTCCAGCGAGCACCTGAGCGGGTTGTTGACAAGCCGCGGATTGAAGCACCAGGTCTTGAATGCGAACTTCGACAAGGATGAGGCGGATGTGATCGCGGCAGCGGGGCATGGGTCGGGTGGCGCGGGCTTGCAGCGGGTGTCTGAGGCGAAAGGCTCGGTCCGATCGACCGACGATTCAGCGGCCGTCGCCGGGGACCTTGAAGAGTCGGGGTCGTCGGGCACGGGCGACAAGCCCGTGCCGCCTCGCGAGGCCTCGATCACCGTCGCGACCAACATGGCGGGGCGCGGCACGGACATCAAACTGGACGAGGCGGCGGCGCGGGCGGGCGGGCTGCACGTGATCCTGACCGAGATGCACTCGGCCAAGCGGATCGACCGGCAGTTCATCGGGCGGGCGGGGCGGCAGGGGGACCCGGGGTCGGCCCAGATCTTCGTCTCGCTGGAGGATGAGTTGGTCAAGCAGCAGGCTCCGGGCCTGGCGGGGACGGTGGCGGCCAGGCCGGGCGGCGAGGAGCGTAACGGCGCGTTCGCCGAGCGCGTGTTCCAGATCGCGCAGCAACGGGCTCAGGCGCGGGACCGTCGGAACCGGGCTTCGGTGATGCGGCAGGATGACTGGATTGACAAGTATCTGCCGGGGGGGTGAGCGGGGCCGCGTGCGTGAGCACGGGAGGATTCCTGCTCAACAGAACCGTCGGCGCACGCGGTCGGGCCGCGTGCGTGCACCGGTGGTGTGATCCACGCCCCGTGACGCCTGGACGGTGGGCGACCGCTCGCGCGGTCAGTTCCGTGGAACCACCGCGTCTCACGCCTGGTATCCCTCGAAACTCCCGCGCTTGGATTCTTCCTCGACGTACTTCTGGAAGTCGCCCATCTTGTACGAGATGAAGCAGAACGCGTGGTGCAGGGCGAGCCACTCGAGGTCGGCGGGGTCCCCGTCCAGGTCCTTGCGCAGCCTGTTGAGTTCGGCCAGGAGCGTCTCGGCCCGCATGTTTGTTGCCATGTCGGGACGGTAGGGTGCGGTCGCCTCGTTGGCGGTCAGTTCGGCTCGGCCAACTGTCGGGCGCGCTCGGTCAGCATCGTCATCTGCTCGGCTTGGTCGGAGGCGTACATCCCGAGCACCTGGCGGTCCGGGCCGACGAGGAAGAAGCGGACGGGGTGCAGGATGTTGGGCATGGTCGTGCCCTCGCCCAGTTGGATGAGCACGCTGGGGTCGTCGCGGAGCTCGAAGCCCAGCGAGTCGGTGAGGATGGCGTGGATGGCGGCCCGGTCGCCGGTGAGGAACGACCAGGTCGAGAGGTCGGCGCCGAAGTTGGAGGCGTACTCGCGGAGGACCTGGGGGGTGTCGTTGGCCGGGTCGAGCGAGAAGGAGGCGAAGCGGATGTCGGTGTCGGCCAAGGCGTCCTGGAGTTCGGCCATGCGGCCGGTCATGGCGGGGCAGGCCAGCGGGCAGTGCGTGAAGACGAAGTCGACGATGGTGCAATGGCCCTCCAGCAGCGCGTGGGTCTGCGGGGCGTCGTTGTGGTCGGTCAGGGCGAACTCGGGGAAGTAGGTGTCTTCAAGGCCCTGGTCGGGGGTGGTGGGGGGAGGGGGGGGTGGCGCGCCGGGGCCGCGGATGGAGAGGGCGACCATGAAGGCGACGGTGAGGAGCAGGCCGACGGTGGTGACGCCGATGGCCAGGAGGTGGAGCGAACGCATGGGGCAGGATAGACCGGCCCGT
>Ga0163144_10011820_pt1 | contig 18435 bp, 25 predicted proteins | sample OliLak19BULKMAT1_FD_123175 | JGI IMG/M metagenome (GOLD analysis project Ga0163144, IMG submission 123175) | Freshwater microbial mat bacterial communities from Lake Vanda, McMurdo Dry Valleys, Antarctica - Oligotrophic Lake LV.19.BULKMAT1 | ecosystem: Environmental > Aquatic > Freshwater >... | reverse complement strand
CCTACAGCAAGGAAGAACTCGCAATTCTCTGGCAGCACGCCAGCTACTTCGAGCGGCAGCTATTGCTCCTGGCGGTGAACTGCGGGTTCTCGATCTCGGAGATCGGTAGCCTGGACTGGAAGGAAGTCGAGGGCGAGTACGTCCGGGGACTCAGGCCGAAGACCAAGGTGTACGGCGAGTTCAAACTGTGGGGGATGACCCGGCAAGCCATCGGCACACCGAAGAAGCAGGGGCCGGTGTTCCTGACAAATGGCGGGCTAAGTCTCATCGCCCGGACCACCGGCAACAACGTCAGCGCCAAGATTCCCGCCGCATGGTATCGGCTGCTGAACCGGGTCCAGAAGCACCACCCGGACTTCAAGCGGCTCGGCTTTCACCACCTGCGGAAGGACGGCGGGGAACGAGGTCCGAAAGCTCACGGACGGGGAAACGATGGGCGTCTTTCTCCGGCACGGCAAGCCGGTCAAATCGGACCCGCAGGCTGGGGCGTACAGCAACCCCGTGTTCACGAGGGTCTTCGATGTCCAGGACAAGCTGTGGGAGGTTTGGAAGGACATCTTCACGCCGCTCGATGACGTGGAACTCCCCCGGAAGACTTCGCCGGAGCAAATCCGGCAAATCCGCCGCCTCAAGAAGCAGGGCATGAAGACGAAGAAGTTGGCCGAGATGTTCGGCGTTTGCGCCGATACGATACGGGTGTATTGCCGGAAGAAAAAGTGAAACGCAGGGCTGACTTCGTGGAGGTATCAGGCGGGTGATCGCAGACACTCGTACCCCATCCCGCCCTTCTGGAGTTGATCCCGGCGTTGACGTGCCGCCTGCCCCGTGGCCGGGGAAGCTCGATCACTTCCGGGTCGGGCGGCTGGATCGTCTTGGCGGCGACGTACTGCTCGACCCATGCCCGGCGAGTCCGCAGCCAACGCCCGTCCTTGATCGTCTTGATCCGGCCATCGAGCATCCTGTCCCTGGCCTCGGAGTACGAGCAGCGAAGAAGCTGGGTGACTTCTCGGATCGTCATGAAGCCTTTGCCCGCACGACACCCAGGGAGGGAGGCGTACTGGTTCGCAAGAACGCCTTTTGTCTTGTTTCATGGCTGTGTGTCCCGCTGTAGGGTTTACCCCGCTTCGGGAGCCACCTGCTTCTGCGGGGCCACCATCATTCCAGTAGCGGGTCAATGACTGGCAAGCCGCCGCATATCGTATAGCAGGCGACGATGGGGTAGAAAACCGCTTGCCGCCAATGAAAAACTGAGGCATGACCGACTTCACCCGGACATCGACCTCCTTCCCTTAAAACTGGTGTTTGCAACGAGCATCTGCACCCTCGGTGGTCAAGTCGGCTTCCGGAAACCTGACAACCGCTCCCAGGCATTCCACGCCCTTTGTTCTTCCCGCATCTCCTTCGATTGCACACGCTGGTTCTGCTGCTGTTGTTCCCGGCGTGCGATCTCGGCCCGAATCGCAGGGGTCACGTCAGGCCGGTAGTAGTGGGCCGTCACCTTATGGTTGAGTCCGTTCTGGTACGTGTGGGTGAAGCACGGGGCGATGCCGAGGGCGTGGAGGTAAGACCGGACGGCGCTCGCCGACAGCACTACCCGCTCGGCGATGTTCCTGACCGTGGTGCATTTTGGGATAACCAGCTTGGCAACGATCTCCTCCACGCCCTCGTCGTCAGTCTTGACTCGAAGCAACTCGTCCAAGGACATCGCCGAGAGGCGTAGTCGTTCGGCTACGAGAAATGCCGCTCGAAGCTCGGCGGTTTCCGCCCACTTCGCCAGTTGCTCCTCTCGTGCCTCACGCTCGGAGAGCATTCGTTGCACAATGCGGATCGCCCGGTCGTCGCCTGCTGCCAATACTTCCGCCAAAAGCCGCCTCAATCCTGGTAGCCGTTTCCTCCGATTCTCCTTTCGCAACTGCCGCTCGACTTCCTGTTCCCGCCTCCCCTCCTCTTCCCGTTTCGCCCGGTCGCACCACGAATTCCCGTATGCGTTGGCAATCTCGTGGTCCGCCATCGCACGCAGCTTTTCTCGATAGGGAGCCTGGAGCTTCCGCTGTCGCTCGTGGAGGCGGCTGACGATACCCCGGCTTGCTCCGGTGGGAATCGGTAAGTTCTCGACCGTCACGGTGGACAGCAGCCCCAACCACTCGGCGCTGTCGGCCAAGATTGTTCGCCCGTTAATCGTTCCTGCCTCCATTGGTCATGCGCCCTTCTCTTCCAGTTCTTCGTCGGACATCGTTTCGAGTTCTTTCTCGTAGCGTTCCAGCGCCTCTTCGATGGTCGCTTCCCTCATCCGATCCAAGCTGTCGCCGAGTAAGTCCTCATCATCCATCTCCTCAACAGACTCCTGGTAGGACTCGACCCTTGCTTCGACGGCCTCGGCTCTGGCCCGCTCCAGAGCGCTTCCCAGCAACTCCTCGTCGTCCTTCTCTTCGAGGACTTCCCGATACTTGCCGACCAGATGCTCGATCACTTCATCTCGACCCATGTTGTTGCTCCTTTGAGTTGTTAGTCCCCGAAGTCTAATGGGCTGCTGGCCTTCACTTCACCGGCTCCCCGAAGCACAGCGCCGCACTCCGCAGGCACTCCGGCCCGACGCCTATCGACCGGCTGGTGCCGTCCGTCAGCCACTTCCCACAGCAGCAACACCTGTCCTTCGACCGGCTGAGGATTTGCCACGGGAACAGCGTGAAGTCGTTGACCGTGTTCACGAACTCGTGGACGGCGATGGGAGCGTAGCGGTAGTACCACATCCCCGACTGAGAGAGTTGACCTGCCTCGCCCAACCGCAGCTTGCAGGCTTTCTGGTGTTTCAATACCGGCCTGCCGTTCTGCGGCGGCATCTCCGTGATGCTCACGCAGTCGATATAAACCGTCTCGAACTGCATCTCGCCGTACTCCACGGTCGTCTCGATGCCGTCCACGAGACGCTTCCGGGGCTGCTGGAAGCCGGGCTTGATCGTGAACACATGGTCGGGGTCACGCAGGCTCAACGCCACGGGCGGGCGGCGTTCGAGGTTGGTCTTGTCCAGGCACTTGCACCTGAAGTAGTTCACGGCCATGTCGTAGAACTTTTGCAGCTTCGGCTGGGCCGCCGCATACCGCTCCAGGACTTCGGCGGGAGATTCGTGGTTTGAAGTGGTCACTTGTCGCCCTCCGGCTCGCTGGGGACATCGCCGCCCAGCCAGTTGCCGCTTTCATCCAGGAACCGCACACGGACTTCGGCGAGGCGCTGTCCGAAGATGGGCGATTCCACAACACGGCCTTCGACACGATACCGACCGTCACCAATGCCGGTCGGCACTTGAACTGCCGAGTGGTCTCCGCCCGGAATGGCGATCTGGCCGTCCCTGGCTTCGACATCCACCCGCCCCTGATGAATAGGGTCGAGCAGCAACAGTTTGCCCGTATCAATCGTCACCGCTCCGACCGGCTGCCAGCCGTCATCGGAATGTTCGGCGGGGTGGCCATCGTCTTGCTCACGGTCTTGCGGTAGACGACCATGCGCTTCCTTCACCCAGGCCAGCAGGTGTTCACGGGCGGCGACAAGGCGGGACACGTCCACGGCTCGGATCGACGCCCGCAGTTCCTCGATCAGCTTCTCGAACTCCTCCAACTGACCGGGAGGGGCGTCGAGGACAATGCGCAGGCTGTCCATGAGTGTCTTCACGACGCCAATCTCGGTGGCGAGATCGGCGTAGGCGTCCGGCATGTTTACCTGATACTGCTCGATGTCTTTAACAGAGTGGAAGATGGTGTCACTTATCATGTTGACCTCCGGGGAAAACAAAAAACCGCTGGTAAGGTACATGGCACGCCCAAAGCCCGACCATCGGACTTCGGATGAGCCGTCGCTCTACAAACGGCGATTTGCGTGGTAGAATCTCTCGCCACAATCGGCTCGCCTAGAGATTTCTGCGACCGGCATGGCGTAGCGCCGCTACGTCTGACAAATCTTTTTGGTTTCGAGGGAATGCCGATGTATGAGCCGTACCGTGCCTCACTGATGTCGATATGGGGAGAGTTGAGTCGGGCTGCTCAGAAATACCCGGCACTCTACCACCAGCGGTTTCTCGTTCCCGCATTTGGCGGTCCCAGCCTGATCTCGGAGGAAGCGTTCAGGCAATTCGCCGGGGCCTATTCACGGAACGCACCGAATGAGTGGAGTACCTGGGAGCGGACCCCGGACGGCAGCAATTGGGGGCGGTTCCATGGCGCTGGGGACGGTCTTGAGGAATTCGAGCGCCTTGCCGAGAGCGCTTACCTCGTCCTTCGGGAACTCGATGAGACGTTGCCGGACGGCCACGGCTATCACGGCTGGCTGAACATCCTGCATGACATGGCCCATGACTACCCGACGCCGTTGCTCCGATCTCGACGTGGCGTATGGGGACTCGATGCCGAGCCACCGGATCACCTGTTTTCTGAGGTCGTGGATCAGTGGGTGGCGGAAATAGATGGTGGGATCGAGACTCCCCCGCATCCCGTCGTGAACACGCTGGCCCACAACGTCTTCACGTCGTCCATGTCTGCCATTGAGTTGATCCTCGACCCGGCGAAGGCGTTTCTCGTCGGCGATTGGATCGATGACTTCCCCGTGGCACTTCGGCCACCCGTGGAAGCACCTTCAACGGAACTGGTTGGCGCAACGAGCGTGCTACAAAATGAACTCGGCGCAGAGATACCACCAGGCAGGGATGACCGGCAGCCAGAAGCGGCGGTCCAGTTCGCTAAACCGCATATCGACATCTCGTTCGACGGGGCGACCTGGACGTTTCAATACAGCTTTGCCGGAGTCGAAGAAGAAGGGGCTTACACGGGAACTCTACTGGGCTTCCATCTCTACCGGGCGATTCTCGGTAGCGACGGCCAACGAGCGCTCACGTCTAAAGCGCTTTGGGAGGCATCCGGTCAGCACCGACCCGGCGTACTGCTTTCCAACACGGGGGCCGTCGATGGCGACTCGGACGAGCGGCGGATTACTCCGACTGATGACGAAAAGGAGTCCATCTGGCTGGAAAGCCCAGGTCAGGATGCGTTGATCGACAAGGAAGGTCTTGAAGCCATCAGCCGAAAGCTGGAATCGCTGAAGGTCGAACGTGAGCGATGTCTCAACCCGGAGCGAATCGAGGAAATCGAGCAGGAAATCGACACACTAAAAACCTGGGAGTCGAGTCACCTGGACCATCGAAAGCGGTCAAGGAAATTGGTCGCAAGCGATGAAGAAAAAGCAAGAAAGCGGATCACGAACCGCTTGAAGGACGCCAGGAACCTCATCTCGAAGAGTATGCCCACCTTTGCCCACTATCTCGTGATGACGGTGAAGAACGACGGCGGCTGGTCGTATGACTCTCGCCGTGCCTCAGCATTGATCGCCAGGGCCAAGCGATAGAGGCCGACTCGCACGTTGGCGGTCTGGTCGCTTCAATTGCCGCTGCTAGTCGGCCCCATTTCGCTGGGTTTTTTCGCAGACGTAGCAGCGCTACGCCCGACAGGTCGCAGTAATCCTCAGAGCGGTGCGAGTCGTTCGCACCGGGTCAAGTCGCACTCTGAGGAAGTGACCCCATGACATCTGTTACCCGGAAGAAAGTGAAGGCCAAGGCCGCAGCGGATACGCTGGCAGACCTCGCCGAACAGGGTGGTATGCCCGGCTTACCTGATGAGTCGAACCCCATCACCCCCGCAGAAGGTAAGCCCGGCTTACCTGAACCGGAGCCGGAACCGGAATATCTCGACTACTCGGAGGAGGATGCCGAGGGCGAGGACGAGCAGAAGGACGAAGAAGAGATCAGCTTCACGGAGAAGGACCGCAAAGATTTGCCCCTGCTCGAACAGCGAGCCGAGAGTGGCGGTCGGCAGCAGGCCGAGGCCATCCGTGAAATCCGGCAGCGCCAACTCTGGCGGCTGATTCTCGATGACGAGGGCAAGCAACTCTACTCGAACTTCGAGGATTACTGCCAGGACCACTTGGGCCATAGCCGCCAATGGGTCACGCACCTGACCAACTGGCTGCGCATCATGGAAGAACTCGAAGCCCTAGGCTTTCCGTTACCGCACCTCACGGTCAAGGCCGCTCAAGGTCTGCTCATCGGCAGGCTTCAGGAGGCCGGTGAGCTACGGGCCGTGTTGGAAGAGGCCAAGGTAGATGGCGTGACGCTCGACCGGGACCACCTTCGGGAGATCGTCATTCGGCGGGCCGATTTCAACTACTGGTCCAAGGACGGAATTGAAGGTGTCACCAAGCCCGCCGCTACGAGCTACGCCGATTACAAGAAGGACTTGGCGGCGGTCAAGGACTTGGATGACGGGCAAACGTCCTGGGACGTGGTGAACCGGGCGAAGGCACTCGACGGCAATTTCGCCGACAACATCGTGACGATCTGCAAGCAGGAGCGGACGCTGCCCAAGCCCGACAACTTGCTGGCAGTTCTGACCGGCGAACCCCTAAAGAAACTCGTCGGCACGCTCAAGGACATGGGCCAGGAGCAGGCGGCGATCACGGAGAAGAAGGCTCGCCTGAAGGAACTCAACAAACAACTCAAGGAAGGCCAGAAGAAGGAGAGGGAGGAAAAGAAGGCTCTCGAACAGGATTTGAAGGCCAAGGGCGTTCTGAAGGTGACGACGAAGCCGCCCCAGGACGGCCCGCCGCAGCCGCCGTCCGACGCACAAGCGGCGGACGAGGACGACGAGGCGACCGAGCCGGAGGCGGATAGCGAAGTCTACACGAGCCTCCAGACGGCGCTGGAGAATCTGGACGAAGCCCTGACCTGGAACTGGCCCGAAAAGGACAGTGAACTCAACGCCATCCTTCTCAAAGCGCAGGAGTGCGAGGAGAAGCTCGCCGAGGTTGTCGCCAAGGCGAAGGAACTGCTCGCCGACGCCGAGGAGCCGGAGGCCGTCCCAAGTGGCAACGATTGACCGCTATCTCGGCAAGGTGTACTGCGCCGACGCTCTCGATCTGCTGCGGACGATGCCGGTCGAGAGCGTGGACGCCGTAATCACCGACGCAATGTACGGGACGGCGAAATACGTCCGGTACGAATGGGGCGTGGACCCCGCCAGGGGCGATCCCGTCAAACACTGGCGATACCACGAGCCAATCTACCATGAATGCCTTCGGGTGCTGAAGCCCGGAGGCGTTCTGGCCTGGGGACAGGGGTACAGATTCCTCCCGCACTTTGAGGCGTGGTTTGGCCAGCACCGCATCTGGTCGCCGCTCTGTACCGCCCACGGACTCAACTTCGTACCGAATGCGTGGGTCGTCCAGACCAGGGAAAAGCAGGCCATCGAGCATCCGAACGACATGGTGGTGCGGGTGGACCGCTCGGCGCTCGTTCCGCTAAAGAGCCTGCACCCTTGCCCAAAGCCCGTCGAGGAGCTTCATCTGTTGATCTCGGCGCTCACGAAGCCTGGGCAGATCGTCCTGGACTGCTGCTGCGGCCTCGGAAGTACGTTAGTCGCAGCGGAGCAACTATCACGTCGCTGGATTGGGTGTGATCGGAGCCGGACCTACTGTCAGGTCGCCTTGAAGCGAATGCGACGAGTGAAAGCGCCCGTAACTTCTGAAAACCACAACAAGTAGCATTTCTTCCGGCGCAAACGAAGTAAACGGCGGTTTGGCTCTCTATTCACGTAGAGGAGATCATCCAGCGACGGAGCAAACCAATGGCCCGCAAGCAATCGCCAACACCTGAACAGTTCGACCGCTACCAGAAGGCGTGGGACTTCTTCAACGAGGCGCTGTTCGACGGTCAGTTGGAGCCGTGCCTGCTCAACTTGTCTTCGCACCGAGGAAGCTATGGCTACTTCTGTCCCCGCCGCTGGAAGAAGGGCGATCATGAGACGCACGAGATCAGCCTGAACCCAAACATGCTCGGACGCCCGCTAAAAGACACGATGTCAACACTCGCTCACGAGATGGCGCACCAGTGGCAAGACGACCACGGGTCGCCGTCCCGTCGTGGATACCACAACAGCGAGTGGGCCGACAAGATGGAGGAGATCGGGCTGATCCCCAGCGATACCGGCGAGCCAGGAGGAGCGAAAACGGGACAGAGAATGACGCACTACATCGACCCTGACGGGAAGTTCGCCAGGGCGCTCAAGAAGATGCCGAAAGAGTACGCCCTCCCGTGGCTGACCGGCGAAGTCGAATCGGCGGTGCAGAAGCCCAAAGCCCCGAAAAAACTCAAGCTGACCTGTCCGGTGTGCGAGGTCAAGGTGTGGATCGAGGCCGAGAACGAGGGCCACCAAATTTACTGCGGCGAGTGCGGCGAAACCTTCTTGACGAAGGAAGAACTCAAAGAAAGAAAGGAAGAAGATGAAGACGACTAAGTGCAAGCTGACGCCCGACGAGGAGAGGGCGCTGGCACGGCTTGAGGAGAAGTACGACGACATCCGGCTCTTGACCGAACTCGTCGCCACGGGTTACAGCACCGGCTTCTACTGCCACGGTTTGGGCGGCATAGGCAAATCCTTCAATATCCTCAAGACACTTGAGAACAAAGGACACAAATACCAACTGCTCAACACAAGGCTGGCCCCTCCGGGCTTTGCCAAGGCATTGAAAGAAAACCCCAAAGGTCTGTTCGTAATCGAGGACGTGGAGAGCGCCCTCGACGAGAAACCTGCACTCAACCTCCTACGCTCGGCTCTTTGGGGACAACGGGACAAGGACACCGGCAAAATGATTCGGCCCATCACCTACACGACAGGACACGACAAGTGGAACTTCGATTTCGTGTTCGAGGGAGCCATCATCGCTACCGGAAACCGACCACTCGGTGACATCCCGGAACTCCAGGCGGTCAGGACCAGGATCGACGTGTACAAGCTGGAGACGGAGCGGGACGAAGTGCTGGCGGTGAGCAAGAAGATCGCCCTCGGCGGTTTCCGCAGCGACAAGGGGTTTCTGCCCCCGGACAAATGCCTGGATATTTTCGAGTTCTACAAGGCCAACCTCCCGCCTGCCAACTCCCCGGACCTTCGGATTCTGGACCGGGCTTACAATCGCTATCTCGGCCTGCACCCGCTCGGCAAGATCGACCGCTGGCAGCGCCTCTTGCTTGTCGCCATCCACGAGAGTTCTCCGGTGACTGTCGAGACGCCGACCCTTCGGCTTGCCAATGTCGAGGCCATCGCAGCCCAGCTTCGCTCCAAGTACGGCGACAACTTTCAGCATATCCTGCTCGAATGGAAAAAGCTGACCAATGGCCTCGGCAAGAACGGGAACGCCCTCGGCAAGACTGCATACTATGAGGCCCTGCAACGGATCGACAAGCGACGGTCGTGAGGCGGTTCGGGGTTTCCGGCGATTCCGCTCATTCCGCTGTTTCCGCTGTTTCCGAGAAAGGGTGGATTTGTTTTTGCAAATACAACCGAGCGACTGATGAGCGGAATGGGCGGAAACGCCGGAATGGACGGAATGCCCGCAATTTGGGGAAGGGCAACGGTGCAACAAGAACCTCTCGACTCATCGAGTTACGCCGCACAGCTTCGCTCAGACAGCCGTTGCGAATTCAGCCTCCATCTCGCCGACCACGCAGAGGTCGTCGTCATCAGTTGAACTGCTTCCCACGCCGATGTGGGCGAGAACCCGCTCCATTGTCGTTCCGCACCTGTAGTCGTAGTAGCGCCGCTGAATGATGTAATAGACCGCTTCCTCCAGTCCCTCGCCAACGCCATACTTTGCAACCAGAGCGGAAACGATCTGGCCCATTTCCTTTCGAGATAGTCCCTTCAAGAGTTGGCACAACCGAGCAATCTCCTTCGTTGCGTCTGGCTCCATGCCATGATACTCGGCATATTGGGCAGCGAGTCGATCTTCCAGGGAAGTCTGCTGGATCGGCGCTGCGGGCTTTTCCACGGGGCCTTCCGCCGTCACCGGGGGCGCTGTTTCTATTTGTTTTGGGGCCGTCTCTGGAGGCACGGATAAAGCAGGAAGCAGATCAACTTGAGGATTCAGTGCTGCCAGCCGCTTTCTCGCAGCAGTGATCGTCTTGGCGCAGACGCCATACCTTCGGGCGAGTTTCGCCGCTGCGTGATGGCCGAGAGCGTCGGCACAAGCCACAAGGTTGTCAATGATGTCCCTGCTGCGGATATAAACAGCCCAGTTGTAGGAAGGCACAAGCCGTTCGTTTGCACCGGTCCCTCGAATATAGGTGGCGAACCACGGTAGCCGTTCGCTGGGCGGCTCGACGGCTCTATACTTCTGGTCGGAATTTACAACCAGACGGAGATTGCCGAGGCGTGTCAATATGCGGGGCAGAGTCCTGGTGCGGTCTACGCCGGTCCATCTTGCGAGGCGGGATTTCGTGACGGGCTTGCCCTTGAATCGCCATAATAGTGTGCTGTACACCCAGCGCTCTTTGAGCGACAGCGGACAATCTCTTGTAGTGGAAATGAACCGGACGAGCTTCTGGTCCGGGAACTTACTGACTAGCTTCGTGTAACTCATGCGGCCTCATTCTTTGGTGGTTTAGTATTGTATGCCGCAGCCAATTCGGAATTGGATCACGCATGATGATAATTTCCCTTTTCTCTGATGAATAGTTCCCTGGCCCCTGATGACTTATTCCTGGTTCTCCTGATGACTTCTTCCCGTCCAAGTGATGACTATTTCCCGAAAGGTGACGCATTTTTACCCCGGTAATAAAGGAAATAGATTCTGAAACAGGAATCAAACAAAAGACCAAACCCGTGACGAGTCAGGTGACGAAAAGTTGGGTCGTCCGGTGAGGGGCCGGTCGGCGACCGGAGATGTAAAATTGTGGCTGTGCAGTTCTCATACTTGGTCGGAATCATTGACGTATGCGACCAAAACATCGTCACGCAAGTTCGGCTTCGCCTCACAACCGGACGGCTTCGCCGCCCGGTTCGGCATACCTTCTCTGCATGTACTTGTGCTGGTCGGAACCCTTGACCATTCCGGCCAGCGCCGCCGTCACGATCCTGCCCGGCTTCATCCGTTTCGCCAGCCCGGTGACACACTCGGCATTGCCCAGATTCGTCAGTCCAACCGGCCAGCATGACGTACCTGGGTTCCGCCAAGTTCAGCAGTTCAACCGGCCAGCAAGGGTTGCCCCGGTTCCCGAAGCTGCTGAGGATATAGCTGCAACCAGGGCCAACGATGGAGCCATTGGATGCACCGGATTGCTCCCGGACGCTATTGCCGCTCTGATCGCCATCTTGGACGGTTACGATCTTGTGAAGCCAATTATTGTTCCATTTTCACAAAGAGGACTTGTTGGAGTCGGACTGTAAAGAAGTGTGCAGAGGTATTAACTGAGAGAGATCATCGCCTCGATTCAGAATGGTCACTATTAAGGCAATATACCATGCACAACCCAAGCTAAGGCACTGCAACAAGTTGAAGGCGGTTGATGGGCGCTGTTGGAAGTTGTGAAGGGGGTGGGCCTAGCCCGTCTTTGATTGTGTGCGGCAAGGCCAAATCTCGCCCAGGCTAATCGGATAGCAGCAAATTGCGACGGAATCTCACCCAACTACACGACCGACTCGTTCAGAATATGCCGAACACTTCGATCCCGCACTCGGCAGCGAACCGCTCCAACGCCTCGACCGGTGTAAACTTCTTCGCCCACTCCCAGGTCGTCCACGTCTCGTCACGGCACAGGTAAACGTCCTCGGTCATCGAGTTCTTCCGAATTCGGTACACCACGTTCGGCTCCCTTCAATTCTCGGCCAGCGCCACTCTCCGCTGATCGCCACGACTCCGCAATCGTTTTGTGCGGCGGTCGTGATGCGTCCCAGCGCCCGTTCTGTGGGCGGCATGACCCCGCTTCACCCTCCACGGATCGACTGTAGCCAGGGTGATCCTGGTGCGTCTCGACTTGTCTGGCATGTTGACGGTGTGCATCGGCGTGTCCCTCCAGGCCATAGGGTACACCGACGTTATTGCCACCGAGGAAACGGCCCAGCACGAGGACTTTCAGCGTCATTGTACCCTACGGAGCGTGATAACTCGGCCATCGAAGGGAACCACGCCATGCTCTCTCAAGCTGAAATCCGAGCCAATGTGACCAACAAGATCGTCGCCGCTCTCCAGTCGGGAGCCGTCCCATTTTGGCGGCAGACCTGGGCCAAGAGTGAACACTCCGGCCCGCCGACCAGCGACGTGTCGGGGAAGCCATACAGAGGTATTAACCGAGTATTGCTTTCACTCCAGGGCCATCAATCGAAATGGTTTGCCACCTACAACGGCTGGCAAAGCCTCGGTAGTCAAGTTCGACGTGGGGAACGTGCGGCCACGGCGATTCTTTACAAACCCGTCACCAAGAAAAAGATCAACGACGAAGGCGAAGAGGAGTCGAGTTCCTTCGCTTTGATGAAGACTTTCTCGCTGTTCCACATTTCGCAGGTCGATGGCGATCTGAAGGAGTTCCGGGACACGGTTCCCACCGAGAGCATATTTCTCGCCCAGCGAGGACTTCATCCAGTTGCCGCCGAAGGGGTCGTTCCAGAAGGCACATGAATACTACGGCGTGCTGGCCCATGAGACGGTCCATTGGTCCGGTCACGAATCCCGCCTGAATCGCCTGAGCAAGTTCGCCCGTTTCGGCGACGAGGCGTATGCGGTCGAGGAACTGGTCGCCGAACTCAGTGCGGCGTTTCTGCTCACCGAACTCAGCGTGCCGCAGTCGGACGACCTCAGCAACGTGACCGCTTACCTCGGCCACTGGCTGAAGGTGCTGCAACGAGATCACTCTGCGATCTTCACGGCGGCGTCAGCAGCGTCGAAAGCAGCGGACTACCTGCTCGCTTTCTCACGACCCGCTGAAGTCTTCAGCGTCGGCGAAGAGGCCGACGCCTTGGCCGTCCTCTCATAGCGTCAATGTACCACCTTGGGAGTCACCCATGACTCCCAAGGATACCGACCATGAACCACAAGATCGCCGTCATCATCCCGTCCACCATGAACGCCAACCAAGACGCCCCGACCGAGATCGTGAGCAAGTGGGTGAAGTGCGCCAAGAAGCACTTCGCCGAGCTTTTCGGCGGCTTCACGAGCCACAACGCCGTGGGCGGCTGGCTGTCGCCGGAGCATGGACTGATCGAAGAGAACGTCACGGTCGTTTCGTCCTTCACCGACGACCACGGCCTCAATCGGCTCGGCGACGTGAAGGCATTCGCCGCCAAGATGGGCCGGGCATTGAAGCAGGAGGCCGTGGCGGTGGAGGTCGATCACAGCTTGCAGTTCGTGCCGCCGCTCGGTGTGGCGGTGGCGGCATAAGCGGAGAGGCTGGGGCGTGTCCCCGGCCTTTCTTTGAGGCTGTTGGCGTAATTGTACCCTATGTGGCCGAGGAGGTATTTCGGCCATGAAGCAATACAAGCAAGTGAACGGCACGTCGTATGACGTTCGGACCCCGAATGAAGTCGTCGCCATTCTCGAAAGCGCTCGGATGAACCGAACACGCTTGCACATTTCTTTCGGCGAGACTGACGGGCCGCAAGCCGGTCGGGACTGGTTGGAGGAAAACGACGTGTACGGGTTCATTGGACGCAGTACCGGCAGCATCAAGATTCCGCTGCTCATTCACAACAGGCGAAGTCTCGGTGGGCCGGGCCTGCTCGATCATTGCATCGTTCGCATTCGCCATACAACGGGACGGCGAAGCGTCGTTTGGGAGCATCCCCAATATCACCACGGACGTATTCAGATTCGCCACAAAGCCGAATCGCTGGTCGTGGGCGCTCGAACTCTCCAGGTGGATGTTTTGCTAGACGGACAGGTGCAGGCGGCATTTGAGGATATGACGAAGGCCAGGAAGTACATCCACAAGCTCGGCGTGCAGGCCGAGGTCGTGACGTAAGGGAGGGGAAGGACACCATGAGCGATCAACGCTCCACTGACATCAACGAAGCTCGTCCACAATCGGTGTCGCACCTGATAGGGCAGCCGGGCGTTAAGGAACAGATCATCGTCGCACTGGATTCCGCCCAGCAGGACAATCGGAAATTCGATCATGCCACCCTGGTAGGTTTTGCTGGCGGCGGGAAGACCACCACCGCTCAGATCATCGCCGCCGAAATGGGAACCGATTTTCTGGACATCCTCGGCCAGTCCCTCAAGGGCGTGGCCGATCTGAATGCACTGCTTTTGCAGGCAACTGATCGTGCCATTGTCTTCATTGACGAGGCCCACGAACTCGACAAGAGCCTGCAAACGGCGCTGTACTTGGCTCTCGACCAGCGGCGTGTGCTGCTTCAGGGCAGTCGGAAGGGAAGCACGCCGGTCGCTATCCCGCTGAAGGACTTCACGCTCCTGCTCGCCACGACCGACGAGTACCAACTGCTTCAGCCGCTTCGGGACCGGATGCGGCTAACGCTACGGTTCCAATTCTATGCCCCCGAAGACCTGGAGAAGATCGTTCGCATGAGGGCGGCTTCTCTCGGCTGGGAGGTCGAGCCGGACGTGTTCCCGCAGATCGCCCAGCGAAGCCGGGGAACGCCTCGGCTCGCATTGAGATTGCTCCAGGCCGTTCGACGGGTTGCACGGGCGGAAGCTGGCGAGGTCATCACCGTGGCCCACCTGGAGCGTGCCTGTTCACTCGAAGATATTGACCACCTGGGCTTGGGGCCGACCGAGCAGCAATACCTCAACATTCTGCTGGAAGGCCCGACTCGGCTGAACATGCTGGCGAGCCGCTTGGGGTTGCCTTCAAAAACCGTGGCCGAGGTCACGGAGCCATTTCTGATCCGTGCGGGCCTCGTTGTGAAGGATGAACAGGGGCGACGGCAACTGAGCGCTGAAGGCCGTGAATACGCTGGCAATTAGTTGTCCATTTTCCGTTGAGGTCGTGTGCAATGACTGGTGACATCGTGACAAAAGCGGCTGTGAGCGTGACCGAAATGGCACGCATGGTCGGGCTGTCAAGGGCGAGGTTTTACCAGCTTGTGAAGCGGGGAACTTTCCCGGCTTCAGACCAAGACCCTGCGACGAAGCGGTCCTGCTACCTGGAAGACAAGCAACGCCTGATCCTTGAAGCACGGCGGCGTAACTGTGGCGTCGATGGCAAGCCGATTCTGTTTTACTGCCGACGCAATGACGCCGGGCAGAAGAGGCCAGCGCCCCGCCCTGCCAGCGGCAAGGCGAAGGGCGTGGTGAAGAAGCACACCGACCTGATCGACGGGCTGGCGGCGCTGAACGTCACCATAACCGTCTCTCAGGTCGAGCCGCTGGTGAAGGAACTGTTCCCCAACGGGACCGATGGCGTGGACCCTGGCGAAGTCATCCGGGCCGTCTTCCTGCGGATTCAGCGTCAGAACCCAGGGGATAAGCAGGAACGATAGGTATCAGTATCGGTCGAGTTTGGCGGATTCGCTGTCTACATCGTGGCAACATTCTGGGGATAAGCCGTGAATAATCGGGGTGATAGTGTTTTCGACCCTCAACCGCTCGGCGACGGCGAGGCGGCGCTCATCGACCGCTTCCTGACGGGCAACGATTTCTCGGCGAATACTCGGCGTGCCTTTGCCCAAGACCTGACGAAGTTCACCGACTGGTTTGTGCAGGCGAACAAGGAACCCTTCCGCATCGGGCGGGTGACGACCAGGGACGTGAGCGACTTTCGGGACCACCTGCGCCGGGACAAGGGGCAGGCCACGGCGACCGTGAACCGGGGGCTGGTCACGGTGCGGCGGTTTCTCTCTTGGCTGGTCGAGGACGGCCAACTGACAGCGAACCCGGCGAAGAAGGTGAAGGAGTTGAAGCGTCAGCAACTCGCACCGAAGGGCCTCGACCGCTCTCAGGTGCGCAAGCTGCTGCGGGAGGTCGAACTTCGGGGCGACATCCGTGCCAACGCCGTCTTCCACTTGTTCCTGTTCACTGGCGCTCGTGTCGGCGATCTGGTCGCCCTGGAACTCGAAGACCTAATGCTCGCCGAGCGAAGCGGCACGGTCGTCTACAGACTTGGCAAAGGCAACAAGCAGCGGAGCGTGCCGCTACCGTTACCGGCACGTCGGGCAATTCAGATTTATTTGGAGACACGACCACCAGTACAGAGCAATCTGGTCTTCATAGGCGAACGAGGCCCGCTGACCGACCGGGGCGTTCGGAATCTGTGCAACAAGTATGCGGCGCTGATCGGTGTGAAGCTCCACCCACACTTGTTGCGGCATTCGATGGCCCACCGCTACCTCGAAGACACGGGGAACGATCTCGTGGGTTTGGCACAGATTCTCGGTCACGAGAGCCTTAACACGACCGCTCGCTATACGAGGCGCAGCCAAGACGACCTTGCGGCGGCGGCTGACAAGATCAACTACTGACCCCAGGAGTCCCCCATGAACACGATCCGATTGCTTGCGGTGATGGCGGGTTTGCTGCTCTCGATCCCGGCGACTAGCCACGGGCAGGACAAGCCTCGGAGAAGTTTCCTCGCCGTCCTCAAGGAAGGCCAGACGGTCACGTTGAAGGAGAGCGCCGGGAAGTACGAGATCACGCTGATGAAGAACATCCCGCTCGGCCACAAGGTCATCGAGGTCGGCAGTGATTACGTCGTGTTCGAGGACCATGCAAGCGTCACCGAAATCCGCATCCCTGTGACATCCATCAAGGCCATTATCAAGCTGAAAATCCCGAAAGAATAGCATCGTTGTACCCTATTGCCCACACAACGACACCACTTCGAGGAGAACGCAACATGAAAGTCACGCTGATGGGGCCGGACGATCTCGGCTACTGGTTCCTCACCGATGACAACGGCAACTCGTTCCCGCTGGTTGAGCGCCACGAAGACCATCCCGCCGCCGCTGCTCTGATCGGCTGGAGAAGCCCGAAGGGAGTCACGGACGAAGAATCCATGATCGACAGCGCAATTGACTGGCTGATGAAGAAGACGGGCGAGGACTTCAAAGCGCCGAAGCACGTTGTTGAGTTCTTTAAGAAGTTGGAAGCTGAGAATGAGGAATAGAGTCATTGTACCCCCAGGATCAGGCAGCACGTTTTCCTGAACCTTGGGGATAAATCATGTCGGGCGACACCGCTCCCATCACCCTGGTCATCTTTCGCCGCTGGCGGCAAAGCAACGGCGGGGACATCATCGCACTTTTTCCTGAACTGCCCGCCGACAATCAGGGCCGGTTCTGTGACGCATACGAACACGTCGGGCAGCACGGCGGGGCCGACTATCACGGCGTCGTGCAAGCCACGAAGCCGGTAACACCCGACGAGGCAGCCCCGCTCTTGCGAGAGTTGGAGCGCATCGGCTACCGCCTCAAGCCCATCAAGCGGGCGTCATACAAGCACCATCAGGCACGTCGGGAGACGGCTCAGAGCTACCGCCGTTAGCGTCTTTGTACCCTACGGGTCGGAAGCAAATCACCGACCGGCAAGGGGCAACAAAATGCTCGGCACACTCGACCTCGAAGCGGCGGCGAAGAAGGCCGCAGGCAACTGGCAGCGATTCGATTCCTTCGTCTGGTTTCGTGATCGTGACCTCAATGACGCCGACCAGTGGGCCATCGTTTACACCCATAACCGGGACAGCGGGCTGCTCGATCAGAGCAACGCCGCCGTCATCGAAAAGGCGCTGGAGCCGTTCACCGAGGGCGACGATCCCGATGCCGTGGCCGAGCAGCATTCGCATTGGGCAGTCGGAAATGTCCAGGGCCACAGCATTCGAGTGTACGACGGCGACGGCAACATCACCGAAGCGTTTCAAGCGTACTTCGAGCTTCAAGAGCAGTTGGAAGCGTACCCGATTCTGTCAGAAACCGACTACTCGGATCGGGAATACGAGGCCACGCACGAGAATATCGACCTCGCCTCGTGGTCGCTGAAAAAGCGTTTCGATCTGCCGGAGGGCTGGGTCGATCAGGTCTACGGCTGGCTCTCTGACAACGACCCCAACCAGCTTGAGAACGTAAGCGACCAGGGCGGCTGGCCCGATGAGGAATCACTGGAAACGGCGTTCAAGGCGCTCGGATTCAAGGAGCAAGAATGACCACCACGACGTACACCCTCGACGCCCAGGAACAGCTTGGCAAGTTCGTTGAGCGGGCCGGGAAATCCTTTGTCACCGTCCGTACCAGCAACGTGTTCGGCGAGCCGGTGTCATTGAAGATCACGCTGGCCGACGTTGCGGAATTCTATGCAACGCAGGCCCGCAACCTCGGCTCTGGCATTCGCACATTGGCCGGGCTGCATGGCGACTGGAGGCCGATCAGCGAACTGGCCGACATCGCCCTCAGTTGGTTCAAGAGCGTCAACGTCGAAGGGATGCGACGTGCGGCCCGAAAGGTGGGCCTTGAGCCACGGTTCTGATTGAGCCGTTAGCGTCATTGTACCCTCGTGATCGTCAGCAACGAACACGAGGGAAACAGCAGATGAGCTACGACGAGGCATTGAAGGCAGCCAAGAAAGTGGGCGCATCGAAGGCCGAGAACGAGCCGCTGCTCGCCATCACGATCAAGACGCTG
>Ga0163144_10011816_pt1 | contig 18438 bp, 17 predicted proteins | sample OliLak19BULKMAT1_FD_123175 | JGI IMG/M metagenome (GOLD analysis project Ga0163144, IMG submission 123175) | Freshwater microbial mat bacterial communities from Lake Vanda, McMurdo Dry Valleys, Antarctica - Oligotrophic Lake LV.19.BULKMAT1 | ecosystem: Environmental > Aquatic > Freshwater >... | reverse complement strand
GCTCCGAAGGCGCCCAAGGGCACCAAGGCGTTCACCGCGACGCAGGCGACTGCGGGCAACCGCATCATCCTCGTCAACCGGCCCAATTCGCCGCAGAGCATCATCACCGGCGCGCAGGTTACCCCGCTCGATGCGGGCGATCCGGCGTTCATCGCCTTCAACGCCGCCAACAACTCGCTGGGCGGCAACTTTCTCGCCCGTCTGAACATGAACCTGCGGGAGACCAAAGGCTGGAGCTACGGCGTGCGCGGCGCAACCCAACCGCTTGAAAACGCTGTGATCTATGGCATTTCGGGCGGCGTGCAGGCAGACCGCACCGGGGATTCGCTGGCGGAAATGATCCGCGAGACCAAGGCGTTCCTGACCGATGCCGGGGTCACCGCGGCCGAGCTGGACCGCAACGTTGCGTCCGAAGTCGGGGCGCTGCCAGGCCGGTTCGAAACCTCTCCCGCGGTGCTCGGCGCGATGCAGAGCAATGCGCTGTATGGCCGTCCTGACGATTATCAGGAAACGCTTGCCAGCATCTACCGCGCGCAGACCACGGACAGCCTCGATGCCGCCGCCCGCGCCAGCATCGAAACGGACAATTTCGTCTGGGTGGTGGTTGGCGACGCCGAAAAGGTGCGCGCCCAGCTCGAACCGCTCGGCCTGCCGATCGAGCAGCGCGAGCTCGAAGGCGAGTAAGCAAAACACAGCGCGCTTCGGCCCAAACCGGGTTGAAGCGCGCTGACATAAGTGTAAATAGCGCACCCAGAAGTCCCGGCTCGGCTGACGATCCGGATCACGCCAAGGAGCTGGATTATGTCTGTTGCAGGTACCTACAAGACCACCGTCAAAAGCCCGATGGGCGATCAGTCCGGCACCCTCACCGTCGTTCCGGATGGTGACACCTTCTCCGGCTCGCTGATCGGTAGCCTCGGCTCGATGGACATCGCTGGCGGCACTGTCAGCGGCAACACCATCTCGTGGAAAATGAACATGGTCGTCCCAATGCCGATGACGCTCGATTGCGAAGCGACCATCGACGGCGATACGCTGACCGGTTCGGTCAATGCCGGCGCGTTCGGCGCGATGCCGCTTTCGGGCACCCGCGAGAGCTGATTGCTGCAGCCTGAGTTACGGAAAGCCGCCGGAGTTTGCGCTCCGGCGGCCTTTTTGTGTGCCCCTGCCCGACTGGATTGCCTGCGTTCAGGATCGTTGGCTATGTCTCGGCAGGCCGACAGAGGGAAACATTGCCATGAAGTTTCATGCCGCCATCGCCGCCGCCGCCGCCACGCTGGTGCTTGCCGCCTGCACGACAATTCCCGACACCCATCCGCTCACCGGAACCGAATGGCGGCTAACCGCGATCGACACTTCGGGCAGCACCACCACTCTGACCCCCGCCTTGCAGCAGCGCCACACTGTCACCTTCCACGATGGGGGCGAATTGCAGGTGCAGCTCGATTGCAATCGCGGGCGTTCGACGTGGACCGCGGGGCAGCCTGCCAATGGCGCGGGCTATATCAGCATCGGGCCCGTCGCAGGCACCAAGGTGTTCTGCCAACAGCCCAGCTTCGGCGATCAGTTGGCGAACGGTTTATCAGAGGCTGAGCGTTTCACCACCACGCTCGACGGGCGGGAATTGGTGCTGGAGACCGCCGAACTGCGCTTTACCTTCGCTGCGACGGAGTAATTCGTCCACGGCCAATCCTTCCCCATCCTTTGAGCCTGACCACGCCAGGCTTGACAGAGTAAGCCGCAACCGCGTCAATCGCCAAGGCTGATGCTGCGGGTTGAACGGCACAAGGTGGGGGACGGATAGTGGCAACAACGCATGAGGGCCTGCCCAAGCATCACGCGGTCACCGGGACGGAAAAGCGCGTCATCCTCGCCTCGTCATTGGGGACGGTGTTCGAGTGGTACGATTTCTACCTCTATGGCCTGCTCGCCACGATCATCTCTGCCCAGTTCTTTTCGGGCGTGAATGAGACGACCGGTTTCATCTTCGCATTGGGCGCCTTTGCCGCCGGGTTTGCGGTGCGCCCGTTCGGCGCGCTGGTGTTCGGACGGCTGGGCGACATGGTCGGGCGCAAATACACCTTCCTTGTCACCATGGGGCTGATGGGGTTTGCGACCTTCACTGTCGGCGTGCTGCCGTCCTATGCCAGCATCGGGGTGGCCGCCCCTGTCATGCTGGTGGTGCTGCGACTGGTGCAAGGTCTGGCGCTGGGCGGCGAATACGGCGGCGCGGCGACTTACGTGGCGGAGCACGCACCCAATGACCGGCGCGGGCTGTATACCAGTTTCATCCAGACCACCGCGACGCTGGGCCTGTTTGCGGCCCTGCTGGTGGTGATCGGCACCCGCACGCTGATCGGAGAAGAGGCGTTCAAGGAGTGGGGTTGGCGTGTGCCGTTCCTGATTTCGGTGCTGCTATTGGGCGTGTCGCTATGGATCCGGATGCAGTTGCAGGAAAGCCCGGTGTTCCAGAAGATGAAGGACGAAGGCACCAATTCGAAAGCGCCGATTTCAGAGGCTTTCGGCAATTGGAAAAATGGCAAGTTTGCACTGATCGCGCTGATGGGCGCGGTCGCGGGGCAAGCGGTGGTGTGGTACACGGGCCAGTTCTACCCGCTGTTTTTCCTTGAAAAGATCCTGATGGTGGACGGCGCGACCACCAATATCCTGATCGCTGTGGCGCTGGTGATTGGCACGCCGTTTTTCGTGTTGTTTGGCTGGCTTTCGGACAAGATCGGGCGCAAGCCGATTATCCTGACCGGTTGCGCGCTGGCGGCGTTGACCTATTTCCCGGCGTTCCATGCCTTGACCGAAGCCGCCAACCCGGCATTGGCCCGCGCGCAGGCCACCGCCCCTGTCAGCGTGATCGTGAACGACGATGACTGTTCGGTGCAGTTCGATCCGATTGGCAAGAACACATTCGACGCGAAAAGCTGCGACATCGCCAAATCCTTCCTTGCCAAGGGCGGCGTCAGCTACACCAAGGTCGCGGCTGAGCCGGGCGCGGTGGCGAAGATCACAGTCGGAGCCGAAACCTTCATTGCCCCCGATCCGGCCAAGGTCAGCGGCGCGGACCGCAAGGCCGCCATCACCGCGTTTCAGACCGAAGTGAAGGCCGCGCTGAGCAAGGCGGGTTACCCCAGCGCGGCTGACCCAGCGCAGATCAACACGCCGATGGTGATCGCCATCCTCACCTACCTCGTGCTGCTGGTGACGGCAGTTTACGGCCCAATCGCCGCGCTGCTGGTGGAGCTGTTCCCGACCCGCATCCGCTACACCGCGATGAGCCTGCCTTACCACATCGGCAATGGCTGGTTCGGCGGGTTCCTGCCCACCACCGCGTTCGCCATGGTCGCGGCAACGGGCGATATCTACTACGGGCTGTGGTACCCAATCGTGGTCTGCGCCCTGACCGTGGTGATCGGGCTGGTGTTCCTGCCCGAAACCTTCCGCCGCAATATCGACGATTAGTCTCAGCGGTATCACCTCACCCGTTCTGCCGCCCCTCCACCAGCCGTTCGACCAGTGAAGGATCGGCCAGCGTCGAGGTATCCCCCAGCGCGCCGAAGTCATTCTCAGCGATCTTGCGCAGGATGCGGCGCATGATCTTGCCTGACCGGGTTTTGGGCAGGCCATCGGTGAAGTGGACCACATCGGGCGTCGCAATCGGGCCGATTTCCTTTCGCACCCAAGCCTTGAGTTCAGCCAGCAATGCGTCCGACCCTTCCTCTCCGACGTTGAGGGTGACGTAGCAATAGATGCCCTGCCCTTTGATATCGTGCGGGTAACCAACCACCGCGCTCTCGGCGACTTTGGGATGGAGCACCAGCGCGCTTTCAACCTCGGCGGTGCCCATGCGGTGGCCCGACACGTTGATCACGTCGTCGACCCGCCCGGTGATCCAGTAGTATCCGTCAGCGTCACGCTTGCACCCGTCGCCGGTGAAGTATTGGCCCGCATAGGTGCTGAAATAGGTCTGCACGAAGCGGTCATGGTCGCCATAGATCGTGCGCGCCTGACCCGGCCAGCTATGCGTGATGGTGAGGATTCCCTCGGCCACGCCATCACGCACGTGGCCTTCGTTATCGACCAATTGCGGGCGGATACCGAAGAACGGCAGGCCTGCGCTGCCCGGCTTCATGTCATGCGCGCCGGGCAGCGTGGTGATCATGCAGCCGCCGGTTTCGGTCTGCCACCAAGTATCGATGATCGGGCAGCGCCCCTCGCCCACGACATCGAAATACCAGCGCCACGCCTCGGGATTGATCGGTTCGCCAACGCTGCCGAGCAGGCGGAGAGAGGCGCGGCTGCGGCTCGTTACATGGCTATCACCTTCACGCATCAGCGCGCGGATTGCGGTGGGGGCGGTGTAGATGATGTTGACCTGATGCTTGTCGACCACGTCCCAGAACCGCCCGTGATCGGGGTAATTCGGCACGCCTTCAAACACCACGGCGGTCGCCGCGTTCATCAGCGGGCCGTAGACAACATAGCTGTGCCCGGTGACCCAGCCGATATCGGCGGTGCACCAGAACACCTCTCCGGGTTGGTAGTCGAAGATGTAATGGAAGGTCGTCGCGGTCCACACCCCGTATCCCCCGGTGGTGTGGAGTACGCCCTTGGGCTTACCGGTCGAACCCGAGGTGTAGAGGATGAACAACGGGTCCTCCGCGCCCATCACTTCGCACGGACAATCGGCATCGCTGGCGAGATCTTCCAGCCAGTGATCGCGGCCTTCGTGCATGGCGATGGTGGCGCCGGTGTGAGGGATCACCAGCACCCCGGAAACATCGGTGCCCGGATGCGCCAAGGCCGCATCGACATTGGCCTTCAACGGCACCCGCTTACCGCCCCGCAATCCCTCGTCAGCCGTGATGACGAAGCGGCTGCCGCAATCCTCGATCCGGCCCGCCAATGCTTCGGGTGAGAAGCCGCCGAACACCACCGAATGCACTGCACCCAATCGCGCGCAGGCGAGCATTGCGGTGACCCCTTCGATGATCATCGGCATGTAGATCGTCACCCGGTCGCCCCGCGCAACGCCGAGTGTTTTCAGCGCATTGGCCATCCGCACCACCTCACGGTGAAGATCGCCATAGGTCAGGCTGCGGCTTTCTGACGCTGGATCATCGGGTTCGAAGATCAACGCAGTCCGTTCTGCATGCAGCGATAAATGCCGGTCGACCGCGTTGTGGCACAGGTTGAGTGTGCCGTCCTCGAACCATTTGATCGCCACCGGATCATAGGCCCAATCGCCGCCGATGGTGGGCGCGGTGAACCAATCGAGCCGCTGCGCCTGTTCGAGCCAGAAGGCGTCCGGCGTTTCGACCGAGGCGCCATACATCGCGTCATATTGCTCAGCCGTGCAATGGGTCGGGTGCTGGCTGGCGGGCCGTTTGACGGCGTTGATCATGACTTGTCTTTCCTATCTCAGCGCGTTTGGCCATCAGGCTACACGCCCGGCAAGCCAGCGCAATGTTTCGCGTGAAACATTGGCCCAGCGCGAGGCAGACGGTGGCCTAGCAGGGGCCTAGCAGGGGTCTAAGCGGACCTAAACGGGGTCTGGACCGGTCAACACTGGCGCAAAAAACCCCCGACAGCACACCGCTGGCGGGGCTTTCTCGTATCAGCCCGCCCCATTTCAGAAGCGGTAGGCGACGCCTGCACTGATCACCCACGGATCAAGCTTGTGCTCGGTCTCGATCGCCAGCGTGTTGCCGACGAACCAGCGCGCGGTGGTATCGATGAAGTACCGTTTCACATCGACGCTGAAACCAAACCCTGAATCGCCCATCGGCACATCGAACCCCGCTTGCAGCGCCAGCCCCAATTCGTTCGACAGGTTGGTTTCGGTCACGCCCAACGCCAAGGTCGCCGCGCCCGGATCATCGCCGACCCACAGGAAATAGGCCGGGCCTGCGCCGACATAGGGTTTCACGCCGCCCAGCTTCGAGCCCAGATCGAAGTGATACTTCGCCGTCAGCGTTGCCGGGATCAGCTTGGCATTCGACACCAGTTCCGCGCCAACCGGCAGGCCGGCAGTGGCATCAACATCGTGCTGGGTGATCCCGGCGATGGTTTCGATCGAGATGTTGTGGGTCACGAAATACTCGATCGCGATGGTCGGGGTGACGTTGTCGTTTGCCTTGGTGTTGGTGGTCGCGGGCAGACCGGGCAGGTTGACATTGATGTCGGTGATGGCGCCATCGGGCAGCACAGCGGTGGCCAGCACCTTGAACTGGATGTCGCCCGTCCGGTCATCATTATCCTGCGCCATTGCAGGCGTTGCCATGAGCGCCAACGCAGCGCCGCCAAGCATCACAAAAGTCTTCATTGGTTGGTCCTTCGTCGGCAGCAGTGGCCGCCATACGCGGCCCAGGATTGTTGCTGCCTGTGACCGCCCGATAGACCGCGCGGGCCCCTGCCTTCATTGATCCGGATCAAAGACCATGGCCGACCGGCACGGCATTACCGCGTCATCATGGCGACCCTCAGCCCTCCTCCGGCGGACACCGGAATAGCCGCGTTTCGCGCTGGTTTGCCGGCGCAAACGCGCGGAAGCCCGATCGCTGACCGGCTATGCGCGCTGGGCGAGACGGTGCATCTGGCCAAGGGCGCGCAGCTCGCCCCTGATCCGCATGGCGACCGGCTGGTCTATATTGCCAGCGGCTGCGCCAAGCTGGTTGCGCCATCATGCACCGGGCCTGGGGCCGGGGCACCGATCAATCAGGTGCTGGCGTTCCATTTCGGCGGTGATCTGGTGTCGGTGCTGCGCCAATGTGACGGCGATTTCCGGCTGGTCGGTTTAAGTGCGTGCGCGCTGGTGATTTTCCCCGCCGACCGGTTTCTCGACACGGCGCAAGCCGATCCCGCCGTGCTGCGAGCCGTGTTGACACGGTCGCTGCAAGCCCTACACCGCAGTCGCACCCGAATGATGCAGATGGGGCACAAATCCGCGGGAGCGCGGATTGCCGACTTTCTTGTTTCAATGGCTGAGCGTTTGGCGGACTGCAAAGCAGGTGCCTGCGCCTTTTCCTTGCCAATGAGCCGCCGCGATATCGGCGACAGCCTGGGTCTCACTATCGAGACGGTCAGCCGCCAGCTGACTGAACTGCGCGATGCCGGCCTGGTTGCAACCGAAGGCCGGTCAAAAGTCTGTCTTTCCGACGTTTCTGCACTCGCCCGGATTGCCGGGCGGCAATTCCGAGTCACCGGAATAACTCCCATAAATTGACCAGATTTGATCTGGATCAACAACACAGGTTGCCGGGGCGCGCTAATGCCGGGCGACGAAAGGGATAATTCAACATGGAAGCAGTCGTAAGACGGCTGGGGGTCTGGGCGTTTGTCCTGCTCTTGGCCATCATCGCTATCGCGCTCACCCCGGACAGCGGGTTTGCCATTCACATGGGGATCGTGGCGCTCGCGGCTGTGGCCGTGATTGTAGCCAGCTTGCGCAGCTATGATCCGCTGGCACGCGCGCAAGGCATCTTCAAGATGCCCCCCGGACCATCGCGCTATGATGATGATGTGATCCGCTGGGGCGTGATTGCGACGATGTTCTGGGGTCTGGCTGGGCTGCTGGTGGGCGTGGTGATCGCTGGGCAGCTGGCGTTTCCGTGGCTGAACCTTGAACCCTACCTCAATTTCGGGCGGCTGCGCCCGCTGCATACAAGCGCGGTGATTTTCGCGTTCGGCGGCAATGCCCTAATCGCGACGAGTTTCTACGTCGTGCAGCGCACCTGCCGCACCACGCTGGCCTTCCCACAAATGGCCCGCTTCGTGTTCTGGGGATATCAGCTGTTCATCGTGCTGGCCGCGACCGGATACCTGCTCGGCATCACCCAATCGAAAGAATATGCCGAGCCCGAATGGTATGTCGATCTGTGGCTGACGGTGGTGTGGCTGGCCTATCTGGCGGTGTTCGTCGGCACGCTGCTGCGCCGGCATGAACCGCATATCTATGTCGCCAACTGGTTCTACCTCGCCTTCATCATCACGATTGCGATGCTGCACGTGGTCAACAATCTGGCGATCCCGGTCAGTTTCCTGGGCGCCAAAAGTTACAGCGCCTTTGCCGGCGTGCAGGATGCGCTGACGCAGTGGTGGTATGGCCACAATGCGGTGGGCTTCTTCCTCACCGCAGGCTTCCTGGCGATGATGTATTACTTCGTGCCGAAGCAGGCCGGGCGGCCGGTTTATTCCTACCGCTTGTCGATCATCCACTTCTGGTCGCTGATCTTCCTCTATATCTGGGCCGGACCGCACCACCTGCATTACACCGCGCTGCCCGATTGGGCGCAGACGCTGGGCATGGTGTTTTCGATCATGCTGTGGATGCCCAGCTGGGGCGGGATGATCAACGGTCTGATGACCCTGAACGGCGCGTGGGACAAGGTGCGCACCGATCCGATCATCCGCATGATGGTGCTGGCGCTGGCATTCTACGGGATGAGCACGTTTGAAGGCCCGATGCTGTCGATCAAGGCGGTCAACAGCCTGTCGCACTATACCGACTGGACCATCGGCCATGTCCATTCCGGCGCGCTGGGATGGAACGGCATGATCACCTTCGCTTGCATCTACTTCCTGGTGCCGCGCCTGTGGCAAAAGCAGCGGTTGTATTCGCTGCGGATGATCAACTGGCACTTCTGGCTCGCGACGTTGGGAATCGTTTTCTACGCATCGAGCATGTGGGTCGCCGGGATCACGCAGGGCCTGATGTGGCGCGAATATGGGTCTGACGGGTATCTGGTGAACAGCTTTGTCGACACTGTGTCGGCGCTGCACCCGATGTACGTGCTGCGCATGGTCGGCGGGCTGATGTACCTCAGCGGGGCGATCATCATGGCTTACAACATCTGGATGACGATCGCCGGTCACCAGCGCGTCGAAGCCCCGATGGGCGACACCGCCCATGATGAAGCCGCCGACCGTCCCATCATCGCCCAACCGCAAGCCCAGCCCGCTGAATAAGCGCGCGAGCAAGGAACGCGAATATGAGCAAGAATGCACAACACAGCGATGTCTTCGAAGGCCACAAGCGGCTGGAAAAGAACGTCACGCTGCTTGCCGTTGCGACTTTCGTGGTCGTCGCCATCGGCGGGATCGTGGAAATCGCGCCGCTGTTCTGGATCGATAACACGATCGAAAAGGTTGAAGGCATGCGCCCCTACACCCCGCTCGAACAGGCGGGGCGCGATATCTATGTGCGCGAAGGCTGCTACCTTTGTCACAGCCAGATGATCCGGCCCTTCCGCGACGAGGTGGAACGCTATGGCCATTACAGCCTCGCGGCGGAATCGATGTACGATCACCCGTTCCAATGGGGCAGCAAACGCACCGGGCCGGATCTGGCACGCGTGGGCGGGAAATATTCGGATGACTGGCACGTCCAGCATCTGAAAGCGCCGCGTTCGGTTGTGCCCGAAAGCATCATGCCCAATTACAGCTTTCTGGCGAAGACGCTGGTCAATGTGCCTGATCCATCAGCGAACCTCACTGCGCTGCGGCGAGTGGGCGTGCCCTATAGCGACAAGGACATCGAACTCGCCGCCGCCGATCTGATGGCACAGGCCGATCCCGAAGCCGACGCGGGCGATCTCGTCACGCGTTATCCCAAGGCGCAGATCCGCGATTACGATGGCGATCCCAAACGCGTGACCGAAATGGATGCGCTGGTCGCCTATCTCCAGATGCTCGGCACGTTGGTCGATGTGAACAGCGCCGCTGCGCAAGAGGAACTGAGCGGGGAGAAGGTGCGATGACCCTTTACGAAACCCTGCGCCACTTTGCCGATAGCTACGGGCTGGCGGTGATTGTCGCGCTCTACCTGATGCTGTGCCTGTGGCACTTCCTCCCCGGCGGGAAAGCCCATGTCGAGGCGGCCAAACTTTCGATTTTCAAGGAAGACGATGATGGCGAACTCTGAACAATCGCCGGCCTCCGCCGGCCGTCGCGTTGACGCACCCACCGGCACCGAAACTGTCGGCCATGAATGGGACGGGATCGAGGAACTCAACACCCCCCTGCCGCGCTGGTGGCTGTGGACGTTCTATGCCTGCATCGCGTGGAGCGCGGTCTATGTCGTGCTGTATCCCGCTTGGCCGCTGATCAACAGCGCCACTGCGGGCACGCTCGGCTGGTCGAGCCGGGGCGATCTCGCCAAGGAAATGAGCGCCGCCGATATGGCGCGGCAAAGCGTGTTCGAGAAAATCGCCGCGACCGATATCGAGAAACTCTCCGCCTCACCCGAATTGATGAGCCAGGCGATTTCCGGCGGCGCGGCGGCGTTCAAGGTCAATTGCGTGCAGTGCCACGGCGCGGGCGCGGCGGGGTATCAGGAATTCGGCTACCCCAACCTCAATGATGATGACTGGATCTGGGGCGGCACGCTGACGGATATCGAATACACGCTCAATCACGGCATCCGCTGGCAAGCCGCCGACGAGACGCGCGCCAATTACATGCCCGCATTTGAAGGTGTCCTCGACGCAGGCCAGCTCAGCGCGGTGACCAGCCATGTCCTTTCGCTGAGCGGCAAGGCGAAGGGCAACCCCGGAGGCGCGACCATCTTTGCCGAGAATTGCGCGGCCTGCCACGGACCGGCAGGCGCGGGATTGCCCGAAGTCGGCGCGCCCGCGCTGAATGATGCGATCTGGTTGTATGGCGGCAGCGAAGCGGCGATCAAGAAGCAGCTCCTCGCCCCCCGCCACGGCGTTATGCCCGCGTGGAAAGACCGGCTCGATCCGGTGACAATCAAGATGCTGGCAGCCTACGTTCACTCGCGCGGCGGCGGGCAGAAAGCGGCCCCTGCGCAGCCCGTGGCCGACGCGGCGGGCGATGTCGCGCAGGCCCAGAAAGCCGATACTGATGGCTGATCCCCAAGACCTCGCGCGCCCTGTTCCCAACGCGGAGAAACCCCGCGATTGGGCGGGTGCGCTTGGAACGGAGGCGCTTGGATCAACCGACCACAATGTTGTCGGCACCGAACTCTACGCCAAAGGCAAGACCGTCCATAACAAGCGGGTCGATGGGTCATTCCGCCGCTTTAAGTGGCTGGTTATGCTGGTGACGCTGGCGATTTACTACCTCGCCCCGTGGATCCGCTGGGATCGCGGACCATTCGCGCCGGATCAGGCGGTGCTGATCGATCTGGCGCATCGCCGGTTCTACATGTTCGACATCGAAATCTGGCCGCACGAGTTCTATTTCGTCGCGGGGATGCTGATCATGGCGGGCATCGGCCTGTTCATCGTCACCAGTGCGGTGGGCCGGGCATGGTGCGGCTATGCCTGCCCGCAGACGGTGTGGACCGACCTGTTCCAGCACATCGACCGCCTGTTCGATGGTGACCGCAATGCCCGCGCGCGGCTCGACAAAGCCCCGTGGGGTGTGTCCAAAATTGCCCGCCGCTCCAGCAAGTGGACGGTTTACCTCGTCATCAGCCTGCTGACCGGCGGCGCGTGGATCCTCTACTTCGCCGATGCGCCCACCCTGGCGCGCGAATTTTTCACGCTCGACGCCGCGCCCATCGCCTATGGTACGGTCGCGATCTTGACCGGCACCACCTTCTGGCTCGGCGGGTTCATGCGCGAACAGGTGTGCATCTACATGTGCCCTTGGCCGCGCATCCAGACTGCGATGCTCGACGAAAAATCGCTGATCGTCACTTATAAGGATTGGCGCGGCGAACAGCGTGGCAGCTTGAAGAAAGCGGCCAAGAACCCGGATGCCTTCGGTGACTGCATCGATTGCCTGCAATGCGTCGCTGTCTGCCCCACCGGCATCGACATCCGCGAAGGCCAACAGATCGGCTGCATCACCTGCGGGCTGTGCATCGACGCCTGCGACAAGGTGATGAAGGACATTGGCCGCCCGCGCGGGCTGATCGATTACGCCACGCTCGACCAATGCGAGGCCGAGGCAGCGGGCGCTCCCGCTTCGCCTGCGTGGAAGGCACTGCTGCGCCCGCGCATCTTCATCTATTTCGGCGTCTGGGGCGCGATTGGTGCAGGCCTGCTGTTCGCGCTCGGCACGCGCACGCACACCGATCTCACCATCTCGCCCGATCGCAACCCGCCCTTTATGCTGCTGAAGGACGGATCGGTGCGCAACGCCTACACGCTGCGCCTGCGCAATATGGAGGCCCGCCCGCGCGATATGGAAGTGGCGATGGTTGGCCTGCCGCGCGGCGCGCTTCTGTGGACCGATGCCGTCAGCGTTGAAAACGCCGCGCCGGTGCAGGTCATTGCCGTACCCGCCAACGAAACCAAGGTGGTGCGCGCCTATGTGATGCTGCCGCCGGGATTGGGTGATGACAGCTTCAATTTCAGCTTCCGCCTGACCTCGCTCGACGAACAGCGCGAACAGGACGTGGCCGAAACCACCTTCGCCATGCCGGACGACGACTGATGGCAGGCGGCAAGGGCAAATTCACAGGCAAGCATATGGCGCTGGTGTTCATCGCCGGGTTCGGCGTGGTGATCGCGGTCAATCTGGTCATGGCGACGTTTGCTGTGCGCAGTTTTCACGGCACCGTGGTCGACAACTCCTATGTGGCCAGCCAGAAATTCAACGGCTGGATGGACGCGGCGGAGCAATCCCGCGCGCTGGGTTGGCAGGTGCAGCCCACGCGGCTGGCCGACGGGCGCATCCGCGTGACCACCGGCGGCGTGCCGGACGGCGCGACCATCAGCGCGATTGCGCGCCGCCCGCTGGGCAAGCACGAAACGATCAACCTCAGCTTTGCCCCGGACGGTGCAGGCCAATGGGTGACCAATGAAGCCTTGGCGCAAGGCCGCTGGACGCTGAACCTGCGCGTTACCGGCGGCGGCATAACCTGGAACGGCGAGAGCGAACTGCCATGAACGCGCCCATCGTTCTCCCCGCCCCCGAAGGTCGCGCGCTGATCTCGACCCGCTTTACTGTGCCGGGGATGCGCTGCGCCGGGTGTATCGGCAAAATCGAACGCGAGCTGCCCAAGGTTGCCGGTATTACCGCCGCGCGCGCCAATTTCTCGGCCAAGCGCGTGGCGATCCAGCATGATCCGGCGCTGGATGAAACTGCGCTGACCGCTGCCCTGCTCGCAATCGGGTTTGAAGCGCAGCCGGTGGCGGAAAATCCCCTCGGCATCGACGATGGTGAGCGCAAGCGCCTGACCCGCGCGCTCGGCGTAGCGGGCTTCGGGATGATGAATATCATGCTGCTGTCGGTCAGCATCTGGTCGGGTGCGGATGGGCCAACGCGCGAATTGTTCCACTGGCTGAGCGCGCTGATCGCGCTGCCAGTAATTGCCTATTCGGGCCGCCCGTTCTTTGCGAGCGCCTGGATGGCCCTCAGCCACCGGCGCACCAATATGGACGTGCCGATTTCGATTGGCGTGATCCTGGCGACGTGCCTCAGCATGTATGAAACCATCACCGGCGGTGGAGACGCCTATTTTGACAGCGCTGTGATGCTGTTGTTCTTCCTGCTCGCGGGCCGCGTGCTTGATGCCGTAATGCGCGACCGGACCCGCGCGGGGATCGGGGCGCTGCTCGGCCGCATGGGCAAAAGCGCGAGCGTGATCGGCCCCGATGGCACCACCCGCCGCGTGCCCTCGGGCGAGCTTGAACCCGGAATGCTGGTGCTGGTCGCCGCCGGAGAGGCAATGGCCGCCGATGGCGAAGTGACCAAAGGCTTTAGCGCGATCGACAACGCGATGCTCACTGGTGAAAGCGCGCCGGAACCGGTCGGGCCGGGGGCGGTGGTCCATGCGGGCGCGATCAACCTCAGCGCCCCGCTGCGCATCTGCCTCACCCGCGTGGCCGACGATACCGCGATTGCCGAAATTGCCCGGCTGATGGACGAGGCTGGGCAATCGCGCAGCACCTATGTCCGCATCGCTGACCGCGCATCGCGACTATATGCGCCGGTGGTGCATAGCCTTGCTCTGTTGGCGTTCGCCGGGTGGATGATCGCGGGCGCAGGCTGGCACCAATCGCTGACCATCGCGATTGCGGTGCTGATCATCACCTGTCCCTGCGCGATGGGCCTAGCCGTCCCCGCAGCGCAGGTCGTGGCGAGCGGCGCGCTGCTGCGGCGCGGATTGCTGGTAAAGGACGGCAGCGCGCTCGAACGCCTCGCAGTATGCGATATCGCGCTGTTCGACAAGACCGGCACGCTGACGCTGGGCGAACCGCGCGCGGATGTAAGTGCGCTCGATGCCGAGGCCCGCACCGTCGCGCTCGGGCTGGCGCAGGCGAGCCGCCACCCGCTCAGCCGCGGACTGGCGCTCGCTTTGCTGCATGAAGGCGTGGTGCCGGCCTTGATCGACGATGTGCGCGAAGTCAGCGGGACAGGGCTGACCGGCCGCTGGGACGGGGTGGACGTCGCGCTTGAACGGCCCGCGGCCGATGGTCAGGCTCTCGCCACCCGGCTGCGGATCGGCGCGGACACGCAGACCATCACCTTCGCCGATCCCTTGCGCTCCGATGCCTCAGCGACACTGGCCGCATTGCAAGCCGAGGGGATCGAAGCGAGCATCCTTTCTGGCGACCGCGCCGCGCCGGTGGTTGCCGCCGCGCAGGAACTGCGCCTTGCCTCGGTTGCCGAGGCCAGCCCGCAGGCCAAACTCGCCGCCTTGGAAGCATTGAAAGCCCAAGGCCGCCGCCCGCTGATGGTGGGCGATGGCCTCAACGATGGCCCCGCGCTCGCCGCCGCGCACGCGTCCATCGCGCCGGGCACCGCGTCCGATGCCAGCCAGCAGGCCGCCGACGCGGTCTTCATCGGCGAGGCGCTGATGCCGGTCGCGCTCGCGGTGCGGGTGGCGCGGGCCACCATGCGGATCGTGCGGCAGAATTTCGCCTTTTCGATTGCCTACAACCTGCTCGCCGTGCCGCTGGCGCTGTTCGGGATGGTCACGCCCCTGATTGCCGCGATTGCGATGTCGGTCAGTTCGCTGGTGGTGGTCGCCAACTCGCTGCGGCTGGCGGGAAGCGCAAAACAATGACCGGGCTTGCAATCCTGATCCCGATTGCGCTGGGCATGGGACTGCTCGGCCTCGCCGCATTTTTCTGGTCGATAAAGGACGGGCAGTATGACGATATGGACGGGGCCGCCGCCCGCATCCTGATCGAAGACGAGGATGAACCGGCATGAGCAGCGCCCTGCCCTTCGCGCTGGCCGCACTGATGCCGATCCTGATCGGCCCCATGCCCGCCGACAACGCAGCGATCACTGCCAAGCTCTGCAACGGCGGCGCGGTGACGATCCCGCTTGGCGATGGCGGGCCAAGCGACGACGGCCAGTGCCACCCCAAGGGCTGCCACGCGGGCAATTGCCGCACCAAAAGCAGCCTTGAGCGCGCAAAACGCACAATTTGATCTCGCGCAAAGACCGGTGACGTCCGGGCCGCTTTAAGCGCATTCATGTGGACCTATTACCCAGAACTCCTCGCCAAACCGGTGCCGCGTTACACCAGCTACCCCACCGCCGCCGATTTTGGCCCGTTGGAGGCAGGCAGCATCGAACGCGCCATCGCCGGGGCAGATGGCGACATCTCGCTCTACCTCCACATCCCGTTCTGCGAGCAGATCTGCTATTACTGCGGCTGCAACACCGGGGCATCAGGCAAGCGCGCGCGGGTGGAGGCCTACCTCGCCGCGCTGCATCAGGAAATCGCCACGGTCGCCAGCCTGCTGCCCGAAGGCGCGCGGGTGCGGCGGATCGCCTTTGGCGGAGGCAGCCCCAACGCGATTGAGCCACGCGAATTCATGGCTCTGGTCGATAGCCTCCACGCCCACTTCCCGCTCTACGCCCCCTCATGGTCAATCGAACTCGATCCGCGCAGCCTGACAGCGGAATGGGGCGGCGTGATCGGCGAGGCCGGCATCACGCGGGCGAGCATGGGAGTGCAGACCTTTGCCAGCCATTGCCAGAAAGCCATCGGCCGCGAACAACCTGCCACCATGATCGTCCGCAGCATCGATCGGCTGCGCGCAGGCGGGGTGACCTCGCTCAATTTCGATCTCATGTATGGCCTGCCGCACCAGACCACCGGCGACCTGATCGACAGCCTCGACATGACGCGCAAGCTCGGGGCGGACCGCGTGGCGGTGTTCGGATACGCGCACGTCCCGCATCTCGTGCCGCGCCAGACGATGATCCCGGAAAGCACCCTTCCGGGTGCCGAAGCGCGCTTTGCCATGGCGGCAGAGGCGCACAGCTTCCTGACTGCGCATGGCTATAATGCGATCGGCTTCGATCACTTTGCCCTGCCACATGATCCGATGGCGCGCGCGGTTCGGCACGGCACGCTGCAGCGCAATTTTCAGGGCTTTACCGATGATCCCACCGTGGTGCTGATCGGCATGGGATCGTCCGCGATCAGCGGCTTTCCCGGCCTGCTCGCCCAGAACGACAAGCACAATGGCCGCTACCGCATGCTATCGGGCCAAGGGCGGCTGTCGGCCAGCCACGGGATCGCCCGCAGCGCGCAGGATCGCCTGCGCGGCGGCGTGATCGAGGCGCTGCTGTGCCGCAACGAAGCCGAGCTGCCGCCTTGCCTCTTGGCCGAAGTGCGCGACCGGCTCATCCCGTTCAGTCAAGCGGGCCTTGCCACGCTGACCGGCAACCGGCTCACGATCCTGCCCGGCGGCCTGCCCTATACCCGGGTGATTGCCGCGCTGTTTGACAGCTATCGGCAGGTCACGCAGCGCGCATTCAGCTCGGCGATCTGACCGCCGCCTGACCTTCCCCCGAACCTGCTTGCAGGAATTGCACATTGCGCTGATACATTGCCGCAAAACAACAAGCGGAGTCGCGATCGGACGCATACAGCATTCTCAGGGGGGAAATTCATCATGGCAGTTACCGATCACGTTGACCTTAACCAGTTCATGGAAGGGGTCAAAAAACGCAATCCTTATCAACCCGAATTCGTCCAGGCGGTCCAGGAAGTGGCCGAGGACATCTTTGAATTCATGGAAGATAAGGAAGAATACCACTCACAGCAGATCCTGCGCCGCATTGCCGAGCCCGACCGGGTCGTCTCGTTCCGCGTCTGTTGGGAAGACGATGCCGGCAATATCCGCGTGCAGCGCGGCTGGCGGGTGCAGAACAACAACGCCATTGGCCCCTACAAGGGCGGGATCCGCTTTCACCCGAGCGTGAACGAAAGCGTGCTGAAGTTCCTCGCGTTTGAACAGACCTTCAAAAACGCGTTGACCGGGCTGCCGATGGGCGGCGGCAAGGGTGGATCGAACTTCAACCCCAAGGGCAAAAGCGTGCGCGAAATCATGCGCTTCTGCCAAAGCTTCATGACCGAACTTTACCGCCACATCGGCGCGGATGTTGACGTTCCAGCAGGCGATATCGGCGTGGGCGGGCGCGAGATCGGGTTCATGTTCGGCCAATACAAACGCATCACCAACCACTTCACCGGCGTGTTGACCGGCAAGGGGTTGGAATGGGGCGGATCACTCATCCGTACCGAGGCGACGGGTTACGGCGCGGTCTATTTCCTTCAGAACATGCTGGCGGTGAAAGGCGAGGATTTGATCGGCAAGACCGCCGTCATCTCCGGTTCGGGCAACGTCGCCACTCACGCGGCCGAGAAGATCGTGCAGCTGGGCGGCAAGGTGCTGACCCTGTCGGATTCGGGCGGTTTCATCCACGATCCCGACGGTATTGATCAGGAAAAGATCGAGTGGGTGAAGACCCACAAGACCCACCGCCGCGGCCGGATCGAGGAGTATGTCGAGGCCTATCCGAACGCAACGTTCCATCCAGGCAAAACCCCGTGGGGCGTGCCGTGCGACATGGCCCTGCCGTGTGCGACACAAAACGAACTGCTGGGCGAAGACGCCAAAATGCTGGTCGCCAATGGCTGCCGCGCAGTATCCGAAGGCGCGAACATGCCGACCGATCTGGACGGCGTGCACATCTTCAAGGCCGCCAAGCTGCTCTACGCCCCGGGCAAGGCGTCCAACGCTGGCGGGGTAGCGGTATCTGGCCTCGAAATGAGCCAGAATTCCGAACGCCGTTCGTGGAAGGAAGATGAACTCCAGCAGATGCTGAAAGACATCATGGCCGGCATCCACAAATCCTGCATCCAATACGGCGATCAGGGGGATGGCTACATCGACTACGTGAAGGGCGCGAATATCGCGGGCTTCAAGAAGGTGGCCGATGCGATGTTGGCGTTCGGGGTGGTGTGAGCACCGCCACTTAGGCGTAAAAAGGCCCCCGCGCTCCCATGGGCGCGGGGGCTTTTTCGTGTTCGGGGGATAGCAGCTTTGGGGTGGTGTGAGAAAGAACATGCCGTTCAGCAAGCGACCCCTTTGCGGACATCTCACCTCATCGTCGCCCCGTGCTTGACACGGGGCTTGGCTACTTTTGCGGCGCGTCGGTTGCGAACCATCTTTCCCAGAGTTCGTCCCACTCCGGATTATCCGC
>Ga0163144_10011811_pt1 | contig 18441 bp, 21 predicted proteins | sample OliLak19BULKMAT1_FD_123175 | JGI IMG/M metagenome (GOLD analysis project Ga0163144, IMG submission 123175) | Freshwater microbial mat bacterial communities from Lake Vanda, McMurdo Dry Valleys, Antarctica - Oligotrophic Lake LV.19.BULKMAT1 | ecosystem: Environmental > Aquatic > Freshwater >... | reverse complement strand
CAAACTGCTTCTTCTGGATGATCATGCCGTTAAAGCTGACATAGGTAAGGTATGGGTTGGCCGTTGGCTCTTTCCATGTAATCTTCACCGTGGTCGGATCAATTGCTTCGACCGTCTTAATCGGTGTATATGCTGAACTGGTTGTCGCAGCGGTCTTCTCGTCCGAAGCATACTGCCATGTGAAGACGACATCATCGGCGGTGAAATCGGTGCCATCCGACCACTTCACGCCCTTTTTGAGCTTCCAGGTGACGCTAGTGCCATCCTTGGCAACCCCACCATTCTCGATAGTTGGGATTTCCTCGGCCAGATACGGAACCAACTCATCCTTCGAGTTGTAGTGCGCCAGTGGCTCTAGGATCACGGTTGCGCCATCAAAATCCTTGGTGCCAGAGGAAAGATGTGGGTTCAGGATGGTAATCGCCTGCCAATAGAGAATCTTCAGTGTACCGCCCGCAGCAGCAGCCGGAGCAGTGGTTGGAGCAGGAACAGCGGTTGGCTCGGGGGCCTTGGTTGGCTCAGCCGCCGGAGCAGCGGTTGGTGCTGCTGCTGGAGCAGCGGTTGGCTCAGCCGCCGGAGCAGCGGTTGGTGCTGCTGCTGGAGCTGTTGTTGGTGCTGCAGCCGGAGTGCCACCGCCACAAGCAGCCAGAGCTGGAACAATCAGGGCTAGCAGTGTGACAACTGCTGCACTGCGCCGCCATGAGATCGATTTCAACATGCTGTCTGATTCCTTTCGCGTACGATTGAGAGAATCTGCCGATTGCGCTTCGCTACGCATGCGTTGGATGTGCGGATTACCTCTGCACTTCCTTGTTCGTGCGCCATACACCTGCTTATACCTGAATGAGTATGTAGCAAATACCGGTGTTCAGCAGATTAGGTGGCCACGCTAATCGTCTGTTCCGGTACCGCAGCAGTGCGGATGCACATGTAAGCAGTAGAGCACTGATATTCAGGCATACAACTGGCGGAGAAACAAGGGTTGACGGATTATACCAGAATCCCAAGAACGCGTCAACGGACGGGCGTTATGATCCATTTTGCAATGGATAGGTGGTGTCGATCCATCCCGTAGGGGCGGTTCGCGAACCGCCCATCATGACGGGTAATGTAGGGCGGTGGTGGGGCGGTTCGCGAACCGCCCCCACGATTATAATTGCTGGTATCGTTTGAGCAGTGCATCAACCTGATCAAAACCCTCGTTTGCATTGGTTGGCCGTGCCGCACTGATCGTTGCAATAGCGCGTAGTGCTGCTTCTGCAACCGAGGCCCCCCATGTTGTGATGCTCTGATCCTCTTTTGCGAGATCATTGAGCGGCCCAATTGCATCGGCGATATGCAATTCGCCAAGTGCGCCACACACTGCGTAGCGCACATCGGCAGATGGATGGCGCAGGGCGGTTAGCAGGGCGTGAAACGAACGCGGATCGCCAACGCGGCCCAGTGCATTGGCTGCACGCTGAGCAACCTGCGGATCTGGGTCAGTCAATGCATATGTGAGGGGGTTCACGGCCCGGCCCTGACCAATCGCACCAAGAATTCGAATAGCCTCAACCCGTAGGCGCGGATCATTGCCATCGGCAAGCTTGAATAGGGGTTGCAGCGCCGGTTGGCCGATAACCGTTAAGGCCCATGCGGATCGAACACGCAAGAGGTGATCGCTATTGCCGAGCAGTTCGATCAATGGGGCAACAGCTGGCTCACCAAGCATTCCAATGGCAAAGGTTGCCTGGGCGCGCACGAATTCATCGGGGTTTTGCAGATCGGCAATCAAGAGTGCGATCGACTCTGGCAGCATTTCCATGTGTCCTTCCGTGACCGATTGATCGGTCGAGCAACAACCACTCTTCTTTCGACACAAGGCATAGATAGATATGTGATGAAGAATGAAAATATTGTACAGGCGCGATATATCACGCCCTTGCGGATTGTAATCGCATTACTTGATTGCTTGATCATAGCAGATGTAGCACATCGCGTACACCACGAAGTTGCGTTGTGAGCAGTGAACGAGCACGCGTCGTATCGAGCGCGCAATTGCGTGGCCGCCGCCCGGCAAGCCCCGGGCTTGTGGCGAACTTGAGCAGATCTGGGTTGCGCCCAGAAGCTGCCGCGATATGGCGTGCAAATGCATAACGGCTGAGAATCTCGGCTCCAGCCAGATGCAACATACCAGATTGAGCAGTGGTTGCAACTTCGAGCAAGGCTTCGGCCAGATCGCCAACCTGGATCGGGCAGCGATATTCATCGGTGAAGAAGGCGATATCAGCCTGGCGATCAAGCGCATTGAACACAAGCTGTTCGTGCATGCTTGGCGTCTCGCCACCATAGATTAGCGATGTCCGAATGATCAGCGCACCAGGATGAGCTGCGGCAACGAGTTGTTCTGCACGTGCTTTTGCACTGCCATAATCGCTGATTGGTGCTGGTGGATCGTCTTCTGTGTAGGCACCAATGCGCTCGCCGTCGAAGACAACATCACTCGACAGATGCAGCAATCGTGCTCCAACAATATACGCAGCCCGAGCAACCGCTGCAGCTCCATCAGACGTAATCGGCCACAGATCGGGGCCAGATTGAACATAGGCCGTGTGAATGATAACTGCGGGGCGTAGGGTCGTGATCAGGTGTTCGACTGCAACGCCATCGCGGAGATCGAGTGGAACGAATTCTGCGGTACTATCGGGGGGGCACTGGGAATGATAGGTTGCAACCACATGCCAGTGCTGCCTGGTTGCTCGGCGCACTAATTCTGAGCCAAGGTACCCAGAACCACCGGTAATAAGCATCAGCGGCATGGTTAGGCCTTATCCAAATACATCAGCGCCGCCTGCGCGGCGGCCTGCGCAGCTGCCTGTTTGCTATGGCCTTCACCAATCCCCAGCCGTTCTTGGCCACACAGGACTTCGATGGTATATTCGCGTTTGTGATCTGGCCCGCGTTCCGCAATGGTGATATAGAGCGGCGTGATTCCGCGCTCGGCCTGAATACGCTCCTGTAGCATACTGCGATAATCCAGCCGCAACGCATTTGGGTTGACGCTCTCAAGGCGTTGTTCGAACAACGGCAATGCCAGCACTCGCACCGTTTCCATACCGCTATCCAGATACACAGCTGCGATCAGCGCTTCGAAGGTATCCGCGAGCAATGCTTCACGTTTCCGTGCGCCACCAGCTTCCTCGCCTTTGTTAAGCCGAATATAGGCACCAAGATCGAAGTTGCGAGCGAATGCTGCCAGCGATGATGTGCGAACGAGCGTTGCACGTAATTCAGAAAGATCGCCCTCGCCCCGATCGGGGAATCGCTCGAACACAAGTGCCCCTGCAACATAGTTCAGCACGGCATCGCCCAGAAATTCGAGCCGTTCGTTGCTCATGAGATCGCCCTCTTGCGGGTGCTCATTCAGAAACGAACTATGCGTAAGGGCGGCCAGAAACAGGCGTTGATTATGAACCGGTATACCAAGCCGCTCAATCAATTTGTTCAGCGATGGCATAGGCTATGATTCGATATAACGCCGGATGACGAGTGCTGCATTATGGCCGCCGAACCCGAATGAATTGCTGATTGCCACATTTACAACGCCGGGCCGGGCCTGATTCGGAACATAATCCAGATCACACTCTGGATCAGGGGTGCGATAGTTAATCGTTGGTGGCAACAGATTATGCTGTATCGCCAGAACGCTGACGATTGCCTCGATGGCACCAGCTGCACCAAGCAAATGGCCGAACTGCGATTTGCTGGAACTAACCGGAACTGTGGCCGCTCGTTCGCCAAGCAATGCCTTGATCGCCTGTGTTTCCGCAATATCGCCAGCGCCAGTACTGGTTGCGTGGGCATTGATATAATCAACCTGATCTGGCGAAATATCTGCATTACGCAGTGCCATGCGCATGGCCCGCAGAGCGCCCTCACCACCAGGAGCGGGTGTCGTTATATGATACGCATCGGAGGATAGCCCGTACCCAACTAGTTCGCCAAGAATGTGGGCACCACGGGCGCGAGCGAACTCAAGCTCTTCCAGTACCAGAATTGCACCACCCTCCGATAGGACAAACCCATCGCGGGTTGCATCGAATGGGCGTGAGGCCGTCTCTGGTTCTGCATTATTTGTTGAGATTGCCCGCGAACTACAGAATGCCGCAATACCGATTGGCGTGATCGGAGCCTCGCTGCCGCCAGCAACCATGGCCTTTGCCCATCCGCGCCGGATTGTTTCGGCTGCTTCGCCGATCGCATGCGATGATGTTGCACAGGCCGATGTTGGGGCATAGCTTGGGCCTTTGAGGCCGTGATAGATCGAAACCATGCCAGAGGCCATGTTGGTGATCATGCCCGGAACCAGGAATGGGCTAATCCGGCTTGGACCACGGTCGCGCAACGTCATGATGCCATCGGCCAATGTTGCAAGGCCGCCGATTCCACTGCCAATCACAACGCCGATTTCTTCTGCATTTTCGGGTGTGATTGTTAATTCAGCCGAACGAATGGCTTCGGTTGCTGCGGCCATGGCAAAATGGATGAAACGGTCGTAGCGCCGAACATCCTTGCGATCCATCGTCTTGCTGGCGTCGAAGCCATGCACCTCGCCAGCGATACGCGAATCGAGCGCACTGGCATCGCAGAGCGTGATTGGCCCAATGCCATTGCGTGCCTCGCGGATCCCCTCCCAGAGCGATGAAACATCGAGTCCGAGCGGGCTAACCGCGCCCATGCCTGTTATGACGACACGGCGTCCCATGAAATATCCCTCGTCATTAAGATTTAGTAAATAGTGTAGCTGGCATTATAGCATAGTGAGCGATAGGTGTGATCTGTAAGGGCGGTTCGCGAACCGCCCCTACAGCAGATCGCGGGCGGCATGGGCAGCACGTTCCAACAAGAGGGTATCGTCTTCGGTCGCGCCAAGATCGGCGATAGTTGTACCAAGACGCGTGATCAGTGGATCGATCTGCGTTTGTTTCTGATGGCTGATGGCTGATGGCTGATGGCTGATGGCTGATGGCTCGATTTCCCACAATGGCGGGCGCAGCGGTTGTGGTTCATTCCAGCCATAGCGCGCACTGAGGAAGCGCATATAGCCAAGTGCCGCGCCATCGAGTGTGTGCTCCCTGGCGACATAGGCGCGGGCTGTTGCACCAAGCTGCTTGGCGAGATCGGGGCGTTGGAGCAATAGGCGAACATAGCCCTGGATCAGATCGCCTTCGCTAGCATCTGGATCGACCTGTGCGGCGGCACCAGGTGGCACTTCGGTGAATGAACCACTGGCGGTGATGAGCGTCGGTCGGCCAGCTCCCAGTAATCGCAGCAGGCTGGCCGATGTCTCGCCAGCGGTTGGATGGCGCAGGTTGATGCAAATATCGGCAGCAGCGACATAATCCTCGAAGGTGTTCCGTTCAACATAACCGGTGATTGTGACCATTTCCTGCATTCCGGCGCGCAGAACTGCGGCACGCACATCATAGCTTGGCGAGGCGCTGCCAACCAGAATGTAGCGCAGATCCGGGTAATCGGCCTGGAGTGTGCGCAATGCGCGCAGGGTCGCATCAATACGCTTATACGGGTTGATGTGGCCAAACGAGGCCAGGATGGGGGCCTGTTGCGGAAGCCCTAGCCGTGCGCGCGCTGCCGCTGGATCGATTGCCTGAGGAAGTGGTACACCCATTGGAACCAGAGCTGCTGGAAGATCCTGGCGTAGAGCGGCAGCGCGCGCAATCACATACTGGCTGTGGGCGATCAGGCCATCGGCCTGAGCCAGCACATCTTCACAAAATGGCAGATCGAAGGCAGCTTCGGTAAAACGGCCATGCATCATCAAATTGGCGATTCGGTCGCCATCTGGCCCATAGCGCATGCCCGCCTCGGCACGGTAGCGATCAATATCGCCAAGGACACTCGCATAGTATTGCAGCATGAAATGGTGCAGAACATATTCGTGCAGCACAACAACGCCAGGGGTGCGCTGGAGTGCCTGCCAGATGTGGGCATGGGCAAAACTATTGCCGATCTGGTATAGAATGGCATCATACGGGCGGCGGCGATGATCGCGGGCCAGTTTCGAGATTGGCCGAATCGTCAGGTGGCGGGCGAGTAGTGGGTTGGTTGGCCGCAGTCGATCATCAATATACAGCGTAATATCGGCATAGCGGCCAAGGTAGGGCAGTAGTTCTTCACTATAATCAGAGATACCAGAAGCAACTGGGTTGACGGGCGTGGCATAGGCGAGATGGCGCATCATGGTACTATCATTCAATCAATCAATCGAAGAAGGCTGCTTCCTGCCCTTTTAACGCATCCCGGAGAACGCGAACATAGCGCGGCATGAGTGGCGGAAAGGCATCCGGCGCAAAATAGCCAAGAGCGACAAATTCGTTATTATCTGGCGTTGGCAGGCCGCCAGTCACACGGCATTTGAAGAATGCGTTGATGATCTGGGCCTGATCGCCATTTGGGTAGGTCCATTCGAACTCAGGACCAGAGTAGAGGCCGATCAGGTGCTCAGCGACGACATTCAGGCCAGTTTCTTCCAGAACTTCGCGGACGACGGTTTCGACTGGTGTTTCGCCAAGTTGGACAATTCCCGATGGCGGTGCCCATAACATCACATCAGCACGACGCCCAAGCAGCACGCGCCCACCATCATCGGTAATAAAGGCGCTGGCGGTGAGCTGCAACAGGCGTTGATGGCCAACATAGCTGCGCAGCCAGCGGTTATAATTGACAGTCATGGATTGTGCTCCAAGCGAGTGGTTCCTGGGGCGCTATTATAGCACCTGTCGCTGGCCAAGCCGTAGTAACATAGTTTTGTGCTACAATTCCGCAGCAGGAAGGCCAGGAGGAATGCCATGGAACTTGCTACAAGTATCATCAAATATCTATTCGTGATTGCGCTCGGCATTGAGGGATTGCTGATCGTACGAGCAGTAGTCAATCTTGCCCGCGATAAGGCTCGCACAGCCAAACCGCCTGCGGCAATACCTGGAGAGTAACTCAATGCGCTATACGCTCATGCATCTTTCGGATGTCCATGCCGGGCCACCATTCGATCCACACCTCGCAGCGCAGGTTGTTCGTGAGGCGCAGGCGCTTCGCCCAGATCTCGTGATTATCTCTGGTGATTTTGTGCAACGGGCCGATATTCAACGGCAGTGGAAGACGATCAAGGCCTTTCTGACGGAACTGCCCGAACCACGCCTGTATGTCCCTGGAAACCATGATGTGCCGCTGTTCAACCCGTTCCAACGCCTGTTCAAGCCGCTGGAGGTGTATAAACGTGAACTGACTGCCGAGATTAATCCGGTGTTCACCTGGCCAGGGTTGGTTGTCGTTGGTGGGAACAGCGCCCATGGGGCAACCATCGATGGCGGCAAGGTCGATAAAGAACAACTGGCAACCCTTGAGCGAACCTTCAAACAGCAGCCATCTGGCACATGCCGGGTGGCCGTGCTGCATCATCATGTGATCAATCCACCAGGAGCCGAAGGCCGCCGTAAGATCCAGAATGCCGATGCCGTGGTACAACTGTTCGACCGCTGTGAGGTAGATCTGCTGTTATGTGGCCATGTCCATATCTCGTATGTCGGGACGACACTGGATGTCCTGCCGAATTTACAACGTGGGACGATCATCTGCCAGAGTGGAACGACGACCTCACGGCGCGGGAAGGGCCGCGAGCGCGGCAAAAACTCCTATAATGTGATTGAAATTGATGAACATGCCATTCGGATAGGCCAACATCTGTACCTAGATGACATTGGCCGGTTTGCCTGTGTTGGCGAACATATCTTCCCGAAACGTTCTTCTGGCGCATACCTTCTGCCGCGTGAGGAACAGGTGATTGCGGCGGATCGGCGCGTACCGAACCCGTAAAAACGCCCCGATGCGGCGTCTAATGACAGAAACCGAACCCGGCGTAGAGACGCCCCGGTGGGGCGTCTAATGGCGAACATTATGGCCGATGAGGAGCAGCGCCTCATTGCAGCAGCCCAACGTGGCGATGTCGAGAGTTTCAACGCGTTGGTACGCCTGTATGAGGGGCGGGTCTACAATCTGGGCTATCGTATGCTTGGCGATGCCGATAGTGCCGCCGACGCTTCGCAAGAGGCGTTTCTTTCGGCCTTCCGCAATATACGCAGTTTTCGTGGCGGTTCATTTCGCTCGTGGCTACTGCGGATCGCAACAAATGCCTGCTACGATGTACTGCGCGCCAAGAAGCGCCGCCCATCGGTATCGTTGGATGCAAGCGATCCCGATGCGGATGACTCACCGCTTCAGATTGCAGATGATCACGAATCCCCCGATGATCTGGCGTTACGCCGTGAACTCGCAGTTGCCATTCAAGAAGGGCTAGCCCACCTTCCCGAAGACCAGCGCCTGGTTGTGGTATTGAGCGATGTGCAGGGCCTGGCGTATGAGGAAATTGCCCAGATCACCAACGCAAACCTTGGAACCGTCAAATCTCGGTTGAGCCGTGGGCGTGCCAGAATGCGGGAAGTCCTGCGGGCTGGGGAACTTCTACCAATGCGCTACCGTCTTTCTGATGGAGGATCATGGATGTAATGGATCTGGAGGCATGCATCCCGAATCCACAGGCTGAAGCCTGCAGCCAGGAGACAATCAACCCTAGCCGCGTGGCTTCAGCCCGCGGCACACTGCCACAATACGGTGCGCAATAGCGCAACATCTACGCATGAGCGTACTAGAGTGAACATGACGACTAACCCGCTGCCACAACTGAATGATACTGATCTTGAGCTGCTCTCTGCCTATATCGACAGGCAGCTTCCTGATGCCGAACGATCGTTTCTGGAAGCGCGCCTTGGGCAAGAACCCACGCTACGAGCAGCCCTGAATGAATTGCGTACAACAATCGCAGTGCTGCGAGCGCTTGAACCAGTTCGGCCACCACGCTCCTTCACCATCGATCCAGCAACTGTTCGCCAATCGACACGCTGGTGGCAAGCGCTGCTGCTGCCATTTGGTGGCCTGGCTGCGGTGCTTCTGGCTGCGGTGGTGCTGGTTGGGCTGCTGCGCGGTGGTGGCCCGAATAGCGCGACGGTTGCTTCAGCTCCAACTGCCGAACCAGCAGCGTCATCGCAGCGCCAAACACAAACATATAATGAAGCAACTCAGGCAGCGGCCGCAACAGTGGCTCCGATTGCCCCAGCTGCTGCCGTACCGATGGCCCCGCCAATTGCAGAGCCTGCTGCAACAATGGCTCCTGCACCAACAATGGCTCCTGCTGCGACTGCGGCTCCCGCTGCGATTGCGGGCGCTGCTGAGGCAGCAGCACCTACACAACCTGCAATAGCCGATTCGCCGGTTGCTGGTGATACAAGTGCCAATAGGGTTGCGGAGACCCCACCAGCATTGCCAACAGGCGAACTGGCACCGCCATTAACAACACCAGCGATCTCATCGCCAGGGACAACAACACTCGAACAAGCTCCTGCCGTCCCTCCTGGTTCGCAAGCTGGGCCGCCAGTGCTGCCGATTGCGCTGGTTCTGGTGCTGCTGATTGGTACGGTTGTGGCGGGTATGGCCTGGATGCGGCGAAGGAAAGAATAACTTGGCACAACAGCAAGAACAGCCTGCCTGGCGTGCCTGGGTACAGCCGGTGATCGCCGGTATTGTGTTCATTATCCTCAATATTCTAGCGTATATGTGGCTAAACTCACCAGATGGGCAGGCGCTGCTCTCACGGCTGCGCGAGTATGCGGTGCCAGGTGCCTTTTTGGTCATGCTGATCGCGAATGCAACGGTTGTTGTGCCAGTGCCCTGGCCAGCCGTGCTGATTCCGATTGCGCAGCAGACCGATAACCTTCCGGGGGTGCTGGTTGCTGGAGCGCTTGGTTCGGCAATTGGTGAGGCCGTCGCCTTCTATATTGGTCGCACTGGACGTGGAGTTATTGCGGATACGCGCTTCTACCGCTGGGTTCAGAGCCAGTTAACCCATCCCTGGCGCTCGTTTGCGGTCTTGTTCATCCTGGCTGCACCACCCAATCCGCTGTTCGATGTGGCTGGAATTACGGCTGGCGCGATGGGGCTGCCATTCTGGATGTTTTTTGTGGCTGTCTTTCTGGCCAGAATCATCCGGATCTGGATTATTGTTGCATTTGCTGGTGCAATTGGTCTGTAGTCGCAGGCCATGTGATAATGGTATAATAGACACGAAAGTTTGTGCGGGATGCAACTAGTATGAGCGACGAGCGGATCGTCAACCCATCATCTGGCGAAGAAGACCAGCAGGTCGAGAAGAGCCTGCGCCCAAAAAGGCTGGCCGAATTTATTGGCCAGGAAAAGGTCGTTGAGCAGCTCAATATCGCGATTGCAGCAGCGAAAGGCCGCAGCGAGCCACTCGATCATACCCTGCTGTATGGGCCACCAGGGCTTGGGAAAACTAGCCTAGCCGGCGTGCTCGCCAATGAAATGGGCGTCAATATTAAGCTCACCTCCGGCCCGGCGATTGAACGGCAGGGCGATCTGGCGGCCATCCTGACGAACCTCCAGAAGGATGATATCCTCTTTATTGATGAAATTCACCGCCTGAACCGGGCGATCGAAGAGGTTCTGTACCCGGCGATGGAGGATTTTGCGCTCGATATTATGGTTGGCAAGGGGCCAAGCGCCCGCAACCTGCGCCTACCATTGCCCAAGTTTACAACGATTGGTGCGACGACCCGCCTGGCGTTGTTGACATCACCACTGCGTGACCGATTTGGTTCAACGCATCGCATGGAATTCTATTCGCACGAGGCACTCTATGAGATTGTCGTTCGTTCGGCGACGATCCTTGGCGTGCAAACAACCGAAGAAGGCGCACGCGAGATTGCATCACGGGCACGCGGCACTCCCCGCATTGTCAATCGATTACTGCGCCGTGTTCGCGATTATGCCCAGGTTGTTGGCGGCGGCGTGATCACCCGCGATGTGGCCCGCGCCGCACTTGCTCGCCTGGAAGTCGATGAACTCGGCCTGGATGAGAATGATCGTCGGTTGCTCCACGCAATCATCGAACTGTTCCATGGCGGGCCGGTTGGCCTCTCCACCCTCGCAGCAGCGCTGGCCGAAGAAATCGATGCTGTTGAGGATGTCTACGAACCATTCCTGCTCCAACTCGGCTTCCTGCACCGCACCCCGCGTGGCCGTGTCGCAACCAGGCGGGCATATGAACACCTCGGCATTCCCTTCGTTGAGCGCATCTCCCCGGATGAACAAACTCGCCTCTGGTAGATTTTAGTTGGGTGTTGTTGCGTCTACCATGCCCCGCAGGCTGAAGCCTGCGGCTATGATTCTCTGGTTCATCGTTCCATTGCCGCAGGCTTCAGCCTGCGGATGGTGAGGCATCCATATGTTTCTCGATTATGGTGTTCTATACCCAATACCTTTCAAATAACAGGCAGTGCCATTCTTTGCCCCGCACCCCAACCCCGCTCCCACTGCGGGGAGAGGGGCTCTGCGCGGCATTGGAATGCGGTATTCCCCCTTCTCCCCAACGTGGGAGAGGAGAGGGGCGAGGGGGATGCGGGGCAAGCGCACCGTTGACATGCACGATTCGTTATCTGAAAGGTATTGGTTCTATACCATCATCAAAATTTGCAAAACAAATGCAATCAATTGACAAACTGAACTCCAAAGTTTAGAATACAGACGTACAAGTACTTTTTTTGAACGATGGAGTCTGATGTGACAACAAGTCGGCCAACGCTGCGAGAGCGTCAGTGGCAGGTTCGCGATGAAGCGATCCTGGAAGCCGCCCATGATCTGCTACATCAGCAGGGCTATGCCGAAATGAATATGGACGATCTGGCGAGCCAGGTTGGCATCTCAAAGGCGACGCTCTATCATCATTTCGCTTCAAAAGAGGATCTTGTGATCAGCGTTATCGTACGGGCCATCCGCGCTAATGAGGAACATTTACGGGCATCTGAACCAGGGATATCGGCGATTGCACGATTGGAGACAATGTTACGGCGGGCATTTGAGCGGCGGACGAGCTTTACGTTAACGGGAGCAACACTTGCGCCAGAACGGGTGCGCGAACATCCACGCTACCAGGAGCAACGCCTTCGCATGATCAGCATTGTCACTGAACTGATTGAAGAGGCTCAGAACGCTGGCGATCTCGATCCACAATTATCGGCAGCTGTGGTGGCTCCGGCCTTATTACGCCTTATTCAAATTGACTTTTCGGATCTTGTGAATAGTGGCATCTGTACACCAGCCACGTTAAGCGACACATTAGTAACGATGCTGTTGAATGGTATTCGGGTTGATCAAAGGAGTACTCTGTGAACCCCAACGCCCCCGCAGCCCCTTCTGAGCCACAGGGTGGCCTGGCCTATAAATGGCGTGTGTTGATCTCGGTTGTGTTCGGGATCTTTATGATTATCCTGGATTCGACGGTTGTGAATGTTGCTTTTCAAACCCTGCGCTCCGAATATAAGGCAACCCTTTCCGATGCCCAATGGGTGCTGAGTGTGTATGTGCTGGCGCTTGGCATCACCACCCCACTATCGGGCTATCTGGCCGATCGTTTCGGCATTAAACGGGTCTATGTTGGTGGGCTGGCTATTTTTGTGATTGGTTCGTTACTGTGTGGCCTCGCGCCGACGCTGCCGTTCCTGATTGCCGCCCGTGCCCTCCAAGGATTTGGCGGTGGGCTAGCCCAGCCACTCGGCCCGGCGCTGCTCTATCGAACATTCCCGCCACAGGAGCAGGGCACAGCCCTTGGCTACTTTGGCATTGCGCTGGTTCTGGCACCGGCCCTTGGCCCAATATTGGGTGGCATTCTGGTTGATGCAAACGTCTGGCGTTGGATCTTCTTTATTAATATTCCAATCGGCCTGCTTGGGGTCTTTCTGGCATCGCGCTGGTTGCGTGCCGAACCGCCAACTCGCAAACCACTGCTCGATCCGATTGGCCTCGTAACAGCAGTGATCGGGTTTGGCGCTGTGTTGTATGGAGCCTCGAATGCCGCTGAAAAGGGCTGGACAGACCAAACGGTGTTGGTATCGTTTGCAATTGGTGTGATTGGATTGGTGATCTTCACACTGAATGAGCTGTTCGTTGCCAAAGAGCCATTGATGGATCTGCGCCTGTTCCGTGGCCGCAACTTCCTGGTTGGCAGCTTAGTTGGCTATGTTGCTGTGTTGGCGTTATTCGGTGCCGAATTCCTCATGCCTGTCTATCTACAGGCTCTGCGTGGCCGCACCGCGCTCGAAACCGGCTTCATTCTGCTCGGGTTGGCCGTTGCAGCAGGCATCGCAACACCGCTGGCCGGGCGGCTGTACGATAAAATCGGCCCACGCCCAATCGTTGTTACTGGCTTTGCAATCCTGGTGATCAACACCTGGCAGCTCTCACAGATCCAGGCATTAACCCCGATCTGGTATATCGTGTTTCTGCTGGCCCTACGTGGCCTAGCAGTTGGATTGACGATCCAAACAACCTTTACCACGATTCTTGCCAGTGTGCCGCGAAATATGCTGCCGCGTGGATCATCATTGGCCAATAGCACCCGCTTCGTTATTCAATCGATTGGTGTAGCGATATTGGCCACCGTGCTGAGCAGTTCCGTCTCAACAGATGTACGCGCCCAAGCCCAGACCTTCCAGGAGCAGGGTTCGACGAGCACGCGCTTTGGGTTGTGCGAGACGCCAGGGGTCGCTACCGACGATAATATTCCACCGGCTGCTGCCGATGCGATCAACAAGCTACCCACAACCGCTGCTGCACCAGCCAAGGCCGAGATTCGCAAGAATATTCAGCGTGCCTGCGACGAAAACCTGGTTGCGTTCGAAACGACCTACCGCATCACATTCTTTGCAGCACTTGTCGCTATGTTGATTGGTTTCTTCCTGCCGGGTTGGCCGCTGGCCTGGGGTGGCCGAGCAAGCCTGCAGGGTAGTGCTCCACCAACAGCAGGGCATTAGTATCTTCTATTCCCCTCTATGCTATAATTCGGCATATGAATGCTTTCGTATGCCGAGATTATGACCGAACCATTAACTAATAAAGCGGTCGCAGATGTCTTCCGGGCGATTGCCGATAGTATGGAAATCCTGGGTGAGGATCGCTTCCGCACCCAGGCCTATCGGCGTGCCAGCGAAACCCTTGCCGATCTGCCGCAGCCACTGGCCCTCTATCGCGAGCGTGGCGAACTGGCCGATCTGCCGGGGGTTGGCAAGGCGATTGCGGATAAAATTGGCGAATTGCTCGATACTGGCCAGTTGCAGTTCTACGAGAAGCTGCGTGCCCGTATTCCAGCAGGCGTGTTGGAACTTCTGCGCGTGCCCAATCTCGGGCCAAAAACAATTGCGCGGCTGCATACAGAGCTTGGCGTCACCAGCCTAGATGATCTGCAAACTGCTGCTGAATCTGGCAAACTGAACGGCATGAAGGGTCTTGGCCCAAAATCAATCGCCCAGATTATTGATGGCATTCCAATTGCCAGGCAGGGCGGTGCCACGCAGCGGGTGCTGTTGTTTGATGCACTACGAACTGCCGAGTCATTGCTTACTGTCTTGCAGGAAGCGGCCCCAGGTATTGTTCGAGCGACCTATGCTGGCAGCCTGCGGCGCGGCAAACCAACGATTGGCGATCTCGATCTTCTGGCCGCCGCCGCTGATCCATCTGCTGCCATTGCTGCATTTACCAAATTGCCGATGGTCGCAAAAATTGAATCGGCTGGTGACGAGAAGGCGACGGTGCTGCTGCATAGTGGCCGACAGGCAGATCTGATCGCTATTTCGCCAGAACTATGGGGTTCTGCGCTCCAACATTTCACCGGTGGCCAGGCGCATAACATCCATTTTCGTGAATTGGCCCTTGCTCGTGGTCTGAGCTTCAGCGAACACGGGTTTCGGCGTGCCGATGGTTCGATCCTGCTGTGTGCAGAGGAAGCCGATGTGTATGTGGCACTTGGCTTGCCATGGATTCCGCCCGAACTGCGTGAAGATCAGGGGGAATTTGCTGCTGCTATTGCGGGTGCGCTTCCACAGTTGGTTGAGCTTGGCGATCTGCGTAGCGATCTGCACATGCATAGCACCTGGAGCGATGGCAAGGGCGAAATCCGTGAGATGGCCGCTGTCGCACGGGCGCGGGGATACTCACATATTGCGGTGACCGATCACAGCGCCTATCTTGGCATTACCAATGGCCTTGATGCTCAACGGTTACTCCAGCAGAAACAGGAGATCGATGCGCTGAATGCCGAATATGCCGCCGCTGGCGATTCGTTCCGCATCCTGCGTGGCATTGAGGTTGATATTACGCCAGATGGTAGTTTGGCACTTCCCGATGATGTTCTCGCGCAGCTTGATATCGTCGTTGCATCGCCGCACGTCAATCTGCAACAGCCCTCCGAACAGGCCACCGAACGATTACTGCGCGCCATTCGCAACCCGCATGTCGATATCATCGGCCACCCGACTGGGCGGCTGATTGATCGGCGGCCCGGATCGCCAATCGATGTGGATATCGTCGCGCGCGCTGCCGCAGATCATGGTGTCCTATTAGAAGTCAATAGTGGCCCGGATCGGCTCGACCTTGAGGGAGCGGCAGCGCGCCGCGTTCTCGAATTGGGTGCGACAATCACAATCAATAGCGATGCCCATCATCCCGAGAATCTGCCCTGGATTCGGCTCGGGGTGCTTACCGCACGGCGCGGGTGGGCCACAGCGGAACGTGTTGCCAATACATGGGATCTACAGCGATTACTCGATTGGATCAAGTAGGGGCGCACCTGGTGTTCGCCCGAACAAGAGAATACCATGTGTTCGCCCGAACAAGAGAACTTATTGTTCGCAGCCGAGGGTCGGGGCGTATTGTATACGCCCGTGGGGCGGGGTAAGGGAACGGTTCCTGGCCGCATGCCATGCGTAGTGGCTATCAATCCGCAAATCTGCGAAATCTGCGAAATCTGCGGATGAATAACGGAACTTGTCCAATGCTCAGTTACTTGGTTATTTAGGTAGGAGAATGCTTGTGGCATCTATTTTCTCGCGGATTGTCGCTGGCGAAATCCCAGCTATCAAGATCTATGAGGATGCGACGACACTGGCGTTTCTGGATATTAACCCGGCCAGCCGCGGCCACACCCTGGTGATCAGCAAAGCCGAATATGCGGATCTGTTCGAAATTCCACCCGAGGTACTAGCGTCCGTTCATGCCACGGTTCAGATGGTTGCACGAACAATCCGCGATCTGCTCACGCCCGACGGCCTAAATATCATTCAGAATAATGGCGCTGCAGCGGGGCAGACAATCTTTCATTACCATGTCCATATTATCCCGCGTTGGGAGGGCGATGGCGCTCTATCGCTATGGGCACCTGGTACAGCCGATCTGGCGGAGCTTCAGGCATTGGGCGCACAGCTTCGTGCAGCGCTTGAGTAGGTATCATGATGATGCCCCTCACCCCAACCCTCTCCCACACGGGGAGAGGGGCGTAAAAGGTACTCAATGGGTCAATTACTCCCCTTCTCCCTGGCAATGGGAGAAGGGGCTGGGGGATGAGGGCCGCTCGCTTTCCATTCCATATCTAGCAGATTTGCAATATACTACCAATAACATAAAGTGACAAAATAATAATTATATACAGGAGGTTGCCATGGCAAGTGAAAAGGCGAGCGAACGCGATGAGCCAACCATTGCACGGCGGGCAGCTCTTTCATCGATCCTATTATTGCTTCTGGTATTGCTTATTCTCTTGCTGATTGCAGCAGCAACTGAGCGAACCGATATTCTCAAGTTTGCCATGACGACCGGATTGCTGGCGTAAACAGAAGGTAGCCACGCTCAAGCGGAGTGTCTGGGCTGAAATACCCTCACGAAAGTTGGCAGCTTGTGGTGGATGAAGCTCAGCTTGTGCTGTTTGCCGCGCAGCATCAGATTGATCCTATGGTACTGCGTGAACTGATCGATGATCTGCAAGAACAGGCTGGTATTGCCGACTTTTACATCTTTTGGAATAGGGGTAGCGGTGCAGGCCGCGCTACGCCACCACAACGATCACGGAAACTGGTAGCCTTCCCAAGCCCGGATACAGCCTTGGCCTTCGCACAATGCAATCACCTGATTTTGCCGGATCAACCAGCACGCCTGCGCCGCCTGACGCTCCTTCAATTGCTGCGGGCGATGGTTCGCGAATCGCGGATCGAAGGGCTCCTTCTGGTAACAGCCGAGGATGCAAACTTTGTAAGTGGGCGACTTCCAGATGGAATCTTGTTAATGCGTGCTGCGACTCTTGGCCGTTTAGGCATCGGTTGACAGAGCGTGGCGGCTATCGTATCCTGCCTAAGCAAGCCATCCCCGGCTCGCCTGTGCCACACACCATAACTGGGCTTGTACCCGTGGAGTATGTATAATGAGCAGCCGCTTCGACGAATTGCGTGTCTTTTCGGGTAATGGCAATCGTGCCCTGGCTGAGGCAATCACCAATCGCCTGGGCTTCCCAATTGGCGATATGACGATCAATAGCTACCCCAACGAGAACATCTTTGTGCGCCTGAACGAAAGTGTTCGTGAAAAAGATGTCTTCGTTGTTCAATCGCTCTGCTCACCATTGAGCGATAGGCTCATGGAGTTGTTGATTATGCTCGATGCCTGCAAACGTGCATCGGCTGGGCGAGTGACTGCTGTTGTACCATATTATGCCTATGGGCGCACCGATAAGAAGGATCAACCGCGTGTGCCAATCACAGCTCGGATGATTGCCGATATCATTCAGGTTGCTGGAGCGCAGCAACTGATCACCCTGGATCTGCACGCTGGCCAGATCCAGGGCTTTTTTAGCATTCCTGTCGATGAGTTGAGCGCAATGGGCCAGCTTGTTCGCTACTTCCACGAGAAGAACTGGGATAACCCGGTGGTCGTTTCTGCCGATATGGGCTTTGCGAAGCGAGCGCGCAATTTCGCCGAACAACTTGGGGCACCACTTGCGATCATCGAGAAGCGCCATTCCCTGTCATCACGATCTCAGGGCGAAAGACTCGCCGAGTCGTATAGTGTGATTGGGGATGTGAAGGGCCGTCGGTGCATTCTGGTGGATGATGAGATTGTGACTGGTAATTCGATCACCAGCGCAGCGAACCTGTTGATCGAGAGTGGCGCTCAGTTGGTTAGTGCGGCCATTGTTCATTCCTGGTTCGCACCAGGTGCCGCCGAGCGCATCCGCAGTAGTGCCCTTACGGAATTGGTGACAACAGACACACTGCCTATTGCTGCCGATCAGTCTTGGCCGGGACTCAAGGTTCTTTCAATTGCACCAATGCTCGCTGAAGTCATTCAGCGCATTCATAGCGGTATTTCTGTTGATACAATATTCAGCAGGAAACGGAGCTTCTAAGCTTTCAGCACTCAGCTTTCAGCTTTCAGCACTTCAACGATGGGAGCTTGTACAAACAATAGCCTTATAGTGGCAGTAAAACCTTCCAT
>Ga0163144_10011810_pt1 | contig 18441 bp, 11 predicted proteins | sample OliLak19BULKMAT1_FD_123175 | JGI IMG/M metagenome (GOLD analysis project Ga0163144, IMG submission 123175) | Freshwater microbial mat bacterial communities from Lake Vanda, McMurdo Dry Valleys, Antarctica - Oligotrophic Lake LV.19.BULKMAT1 | ecosystem: Environmental > Aquatic > Freshwater >... | reverse complement strand
TTCCGAGCCTGACCGCCCGCGAAAACATCGCCCTCATCACCAGTATTTCCCGCAACCCGATGTCTCCCGAAGAAGCCCTGGAAATGGTCGGCCTCAGCGCCCGCATGGACCATTTCCCATCCCAGCTTTCCGGCGGTGAACAACAGCGCGTCGCCATCGCCCGCGCCATCGCCAAGCGTCCCGAGGTCTTGCTCTGTGACGAACCCACCGGCGCGCTCGACGTCACCACCGGCATCACCGTCTTGGAAGCCGTGGAACGCATCAACCGCGAGCTGGGCACCCTCACCGTCATCATCACCCACAACGCCGTCATGGCTGAGATGGCGGATCGGGTGCTTCATCTATCAGACGGAAAAATCGTCAGCTCCCATCGGAATGAAGTCCGCCTGGCGGCATCCCAGCTCAAATGGTGAGGACCCGGCACTCAGAACCCCACCTCGCCCGCCCCTCCTCTCCATGATATCCCCGCTTGACCGCAAACTTCTGCGTGACCTTGGAAAAATGAAGGGCCAGGTCTTCGCGGTAAGTCTCGTGATGGCCTGTGGCCTCGCGATGATGATCATGACCCGCAGCTTGATTCTAACGCTCGATTCCACCCGTGAGACTTACTATCAGCAATATGCCATGGCGGACATTTTCGCCACCCTCAAACGGGCACCCCTATCCGTCGCCGAGCAACTTCTAACACTCCACGGAGTCGCCACCGTGGAAACCCGCGTCGCAGTGGATGTCACCCTTGATCTCCCCGGTCTGGCTGAACCCGCGACCGGCCACATCATTTCATTGCCAGAAGACGGCAGGCCGCAAAAATTGAACCGGGTATCCCTCCGCACCGGTCGTTTCCCGAGTCCTGACGAACGTCGCGAAGTGGTGTTAGGTGAATCCTTCGCCAATGCAAACGGCCTGCAAACCGGGGATTCGCTCGTCGCGGTGATCAATGGAAGGCGCGAGACACTCAAGATCTGTGGCATCGGACTCTCGCCGGAATTTGTCTTCGAGGCCCGCGCCGGAGAAACCCTGCCGGATCACAAACGCTTCAGCGTCATCTGGATGAACTACCGCGCTCTTGCCGTGGCCTACAACTTGGATGGCGCCTTCAACGACGTCTGCATCGACCTGGCACCCGGTGCCCTCGCTGAACCCGTCATCGAGGAAATGGACCGGATTCTCACTCCCTATGGCGCCGGAGGGGCGTTTACGCGTAAAGAACAAGCCTCCGCCCAGCGGCTTGATGACGAACTGCGTGTTCTTCGATCGCTATCATTCGCCTATCCATTGGTGTTTCTCAGTGTAGCCGCTTTCATGGTCAACGCCGTGCTGTCCCGCATCGTCCGGCTCCAGCGGGAACAGATCGCCCAGATGAAAGCACTCGGCTACTCGTCTTGGCAAGTCGGGGTGCATTATCTCAAGTTTGTCTTGATCATCGGAATTCTCGGAACCCTCCTGGGCGGAATCGGCGGACGCTTGTTAGGCGCAAGCCTGGTCGATCTATACACCTTGTTTTTCCGATTTCCCTCATTGGTGTTTGTCATGGATTACAGTGCCCTCGGCGTAGCGTTGCTCATCAGTCTGGGTGCCTCGGTGATCGGGGTTCTCACGGTTGTCTGGCAAGCCGTCAAGTTGCCGCCTGCCGAGGCCATGCGCCCGGAGCCTCCTGCCGATTTCAAACCATCACTGTTAGAGCGCGTGGGTCTCACACGTTTTTTCCCGCCAACGTTCCGCATGGCGCTCCGCAACATCGAACGGCGTCCGTGGCAGGCGGTGTTTACCTCAGCGGGGCTCGCGCTTGCGACCGGCTTGATGGTGCTGCCGGGCGCCATGAGCGATAGCATCGACTACTTGCTGACTTTTCAGTGGAACCGCCAACAACGCCAGGACGTCGCCGTCTTTCTCACCGAGCCAAGTTCAGCCGGTGGCTTTCATGATCTCAAGCACTTGCCTGGTGTCATCCGTGCCGAGCCGATTCGCAGCGTGCAAGCGCGGTTGAAGTTCGGTCATCGGCAACGAAAGCTCGCCGTCAACGGAATCGCCCCGGGAGCCAATTTGAATCGACTGCTCGATGGACAGGGTCAAGCGATCACCCTGCCCGCAGAGGGCTTGGTCATGTCGGAAATGCTGGCAAAAGTCATCGGTGCCCGGATCGGTGATGAAGTGGAAGTCGAGGTCTTGGAAGGCAGGCGTCCGGTATTGAGAATTCCCATCCGTGGCCTGGTCACTGACTACGCCGGCGTCGCTGCATACATGGAAATCAACGCGCTCAGACGGCTGATGAAAGAGGGGGATACCGTCAACGGTGCCTACCTTGCCCTGGATCACACCCGTTGGGATGATTTCATGCGTGAGCTCAAAGACACACCGCGCGCGGCGGTGGTCATGGTCAAGCGGGATCAACTCGCCGCATTCCGGGAAACGACCGGCAAGAGCATCGGCATCATTCGGAAACTGTATTTTGTGTTAGCCACGATCGTCGCCTTCGGAGTGGTCTATAACAGCGCCCGCATCGCGTTGTCGGAGCGCAGTCGTGAGCTTGCCACCTTGCGTGTTGTCGGCTTTCGCCTCACCGAAGTCCGCGGGGTGTTGGTTGGCGAACTGGCAATTCTTGTTCTCATTGCCCTGCCATTCGGCCTGCTGTTTGGCAGGGGTCTTGCCCTATTCATCATGTCCTCCTTCAGTACCGAGACGGTGCGCCTGCCAATCGTGATTCAAAGCTCAACCTACTCGACTGCGATCCTCGTGGTATTGACTGCCTCCGTGTTGTCATTCGCGTTAGTGAGTCGAATGATCGGAAAACTGGACATGGTGTCAGTCTTGAAAGCGCGGGATTGAAATTTTCGGATGGATTGCTGGAATCCGGGCAGGCATTGGGAAGATTTCCAATAGACTACCGCGCGTCATGAATTGGGTTTTCCCATGGCGCAGCTGTTGCGCAGTGCATGCCCCCAAGAAACGGCGATCTCCGAATCGCCTCCTTGAAACGGGGATCCTGTCCACGCCTGACACAGGACGATCTTCATTTCCCCAAATGGTCATGCGTGTTCAGAAAGTTCTTGAAAACTCTTATGCTCACAGCATTGGGCGCAACGCCCGCACTTTGCAAAAAGTGGCAACCCCAGTCCGGCGTGCAGAACGAAAACTTCCTCCACGACTTCCAAGGCGCACGCACCGCTTACGGCATCCTCATCCAAGGCTTGCACCAGGGAATTAAAAGATGATTGAACCACGGATTTCACGGATTTTCACGCATGAAGACTCAACAAATCTTAATCTGACAGTATTGAGCGAGACGCCACAGCCATCTTCCAGAAGGCCCGCCGTGTCGAGGCCGGCGTGGGCGAGTTTGTGGGCGGCCTGTTAGGAGATGCCGAGGGAAGCACCGATCTCGCTGTAGCTCTTGCCATCGCGGATGCCTTGGGCGACATGAGAGGGTGGCCAAAACAACCATGAACTTCGCCACCCCTGTCATCGGCGGCTTGATCTCCAGCCTGCCCCACATCCGGGCTTGATGCACCGGATGTCTTCCACCAGTTTCAAAGCGTGCGGAAAACCACGTGCGATTCAGAGTCGGTAGGATCTACGTGAATATCATACATCTCCAAAACCACCAATCCAGGCATCCCATGGGAATCAAAAATCGGTTAGTCATCATGAGTTTCCTCCAGTTTTACGTATGGGGGGCGTGGCTGATCACGGTGAGCAATTACTGGTTTGCCACTAAAGGGTGGAGCGGTGCGGAATTTGGGGCGATTTTTTCCACTCTAGGATTCGCCTCGCTCATCATGCCGGCATTCACCGGAGTCATCGCGGACCGCTGGGTGAATGCGGAAAAACTTTATGGCATCCTCCATATTCTCGGGGGGCTGGCTCTCGCCTGCATCCCGATGGTGAACCATCCCGGGACTTTCTTCTGGGTCATCTTTGCGGCCATGCTGTGCTATATGCCGACCATTTCACTGTCGAATTCGGTCGCATACAATATCCTTAAATCGAACGGATTTGATGTGATCAAGGTTTTCCCTCCCATCCGGGCGTGGGGGACGATCGGATTCATCGCCGCGATGTGGGTGACCAATCTGACGGGTAACAAAGCCTCGGCCAACCAGTTCTACATCGCGGCGGTGGTCGCGGTGTTTCTCGGCATCTATTCGTTTTCATTGCCAAAGTGTCCGCCGCTGAAATTGACGGACAAGAACTCGTCCTGGATCGAGATGCTGGGACTGAGCGCTTTCAAGCTGTTCGGCAATTCCAAGATCGCGCTCTTCTTCGTTTTCTCGATGTTTCTCGGCGGCGCGCTTCAACTCACCAACATGTATGGCGACGTATTTCTATCCGATTTCGCGACGATTCCGAAATACAGCGATTCGTTCGTCGTTAAATATTCGACGATCATCCTCTCGATCTCTCAGGTTTCCGAAACGCTCTTTATTCTGGCCATTCCATTTTTCCTGAAACGCTTCGGAATCAAGACGGTGATGTTGATCAGCATGCTGGCTTGGGTGATGCGATTCGCATTTTTCGCTTATGGAAATCCGGCGGGCGGACTTTGGATGATCGTGCTTTCCTGCATCATTTACGGAATGGCGTTCGATTTCTTCAATATTTCGGGGTCGCTTTTCATCGAAACCACCACCGACTCGAAGATCCGCTCCAGTGCGCAAGGTTTGTTCATGATGATGACCAACGGCTTCGGCGCGATTTTCGGAAGTCTGGTCAGCGGGTATGTGATCGACCGGTATTTCACCGTCGATGGCACCAAAGACTGGCACGGCATCTGGCTTTCATTCGCGCTCTACGCGCTGGTGATCGCAGTGGCTTTTGCGGTGTTGTTCAAACACAAACACACCCCGATCGAGGTTAACGGCTCTTCCATGAGCCATCCGTAAAAAGCCATTTCCCAGCAATCCAGCGCCTGTTCAAGGAGCGGCGGATTCCGTATCCGCCGTAGCCCATGAATCGCCCATGAGTGAGTGCGAAGCGCTTTTCATGGTCCTCCCATGGACATGGGCGAATCGAAGAGTCCCCCAAGGAGCGTCGGGACATACGGGCAGGCGAAGATTCCATTCGTCTGCACCCGACCGGAAATCGAAAACTCCGCGTGTCGGATTCGACGAATGGCCGAAGAGCCTGCGGGAAATCGCCGTCAAGCTCGACACGGCGGCGAAAAAATGAAATGGATTCGTTCTTGCGAATCAAAAAAATCACCCACCCATGAAAACGAGCACCATCGATCCTAAAAATGTTAGCAGCGTCCTGCGGGTTTGCGGCCTGAAGCGGCGATTTGCCCTTACATCCGTTTTTTCCCTGTTGCTTCTCTCCGCAATATCCGCCCGTAATTGGACCAGTGCGGACGGCTCCAAGACCTTCGAGGGCGAGCTGGCGGCATACGATCCGGCCACCGGTGTGGTCGGCGTGACTCTGAGTAATGGAAAGGTGATGAACTTCCAGCAAGACAACCTCTCCGCAGCGGACATCACTTTTCTCAAAGCGCAGGGCAAGATCGACGCTCCTTCCGCTCCCAAGGTTGGGGCGGACAAGATCGACGCCGATCCCGCAAGTTTGTTGAAGAGGCCCGATGATAAACCTGCGGACATGAGCAAGCCGGTCAAAGTCTTCATCCTGATGGGGCAATCCAACATGGTCGGCATGGGAAAGATTCTGGGTGGGGAGGGTTCCTTGGAAAATGCGGTGAAGAACAAGAAGCAGTATCCCTATCTGGTGGATGATGCGGGTGGCTGGCTGGAGCGGAAGGATGTGCGCTTTGTGCGCATGATGCAGGGCAAGGGTCTTCTCAACAATGAGTGGATGGCCATCAAATCCGGCACCATCGGCCCGGAATTCGGTATCGGCCAACCCTTGGGCAATGCCATCGATGCGCCGCTTATGATCCTGAAGAGTTGCATCGGAAACCGCAGTCTCGGCTGGGATCTTCTGCCGCCGGGCAGTGAACCCTATGAGTTCGAAGGGAAAATGATTCCCGGATACCGTGGGACACCCAAAGACCCCAAGGGCAACGGCCAGAAGGTTCAGGGGGAATGGTATGCTGGCAAACAGTATGATGACGACACTGACGATGCCAAGACGGTCATGGCGGATCTAGGTAAGTATTATCCGGGCGCGACCAAGCATGAGGTTGCCGGTTTCTTTTTCTGGCAGGGTGAAAAGGACTGCGGAAGTGCTGCGGATTCGGCACGCTATGAACAAAATCTCGTTCAGTTCATCAAACAACTGCGCAAGGACTTCAACTCTCCAGACGCGAAGTTCGTGCTCGCCACATTGGGCGAAGCCACGAAGGGCAGTGGAGGCAATGGCGGCATGGTGCTCGACGCCCAGCTTGCGGTTGACGGGGCGAGCGGAAAGCATCCTGAATTCAAAGGCAATGTGGCCACGGTCTATTCCAATCCGTTGTCCAAGGGTGGCAGCGGAAACGGCCATTACGGTGGTAACGCAGAAACCTATATGAATGTCGGTGAAGCTATGGGCAAGGCCATGGTTGAACTGTTGAAATCCAAGTAACAGAAATCCAGACGAAAATCGAGCGATTTCATCCATTCCGCCAGTTTTAACGGCCCGTGAGGAATGCATCCAAACAAATGAAAGTGGTCAGGCATCAACACATACCTCCCGACCGATGCTCCGCGCTCTCCTGCGGCCTCGCAAAATTCACGGAAGATCGAGTGGCTGCTAGGGTTTGCCAGTAGCTTGCGTCGTTTTTCCGGGCAAGTTGTGATGAAATAGACCGGCGCTTCGGTGTAGAGCCATCCCAAGCGAGTTAAACGCTTCATGGCGGAATGTAGTAACGTGAAGAGGCTGACGGCAAGTTCCATCTACGTGCGATGAGTGAAATGATTGTGGGCGATGCGGGTGGCGGATAGATGCTGGGCTTGTAGCGTCACTCTATGAGTGTCGAATCGAATGCGTTGCGCGAAGCTCTGCGGCGGTTCAGTGGCTGCGACGGTCACAGACACGCCGCTAAAGCTTTTTGATTTCGAGATGGGCAGCCAGGCGTTTCCTTTCCTCAACTGGAAGCGCTTCCCACAGGCGGCCTTGCCGCGCAGTGACCGCCCCCGAGGGTGAATCGCTCAAAAACACTAGACGCACGACGGAGAGGTCTGCATAATTTTGCCGATGAGGCGAACACCTTCAGCCCAAGGGGATCTTGGAACAGGACATCACACTGTCCGGGTTCATTTTGGGGGTGTTTCGTTCGATTCCGGGCATTTTAGAACATCTCAAAACAGTCAATTTTAATACATAACTCGTTGAATATCATGAAAAAACCAATCCGCATCGGCCTTATCGGTTACGGCTTCATGGGCCGCACCCACTCGAACGCTTACTCGCAGCTCTCACACTTTTTCGACACCGAGCACATCCCGGTTCGTCAAGCGGTCTGCGGCCGTGACAAGGAGAAGGTCGCCGCCTTCGCCGAAAAATGGGGCTACGCATCTTACGAAACTGACTGGCGCGAAATGGTGAAACGCGACGACATCGACGCCATCGACATTTGTACGCCTAACGATTCCCACGCCGAGATCGCCCTTGCGTGCATCGCCAACGGCAAGATGATTCTTTGTGAAAAACCGCTGGCGCTCAATGGCGATCAGGGTGAGAAAATGGTTGCCGCCGTCGAGAAGTCCGGCTTGCCGAACCTTGTTTGGTATAATTACCGCTTTCTCCCTGCCGTCACGCTGGCCAAGAACATCGTCGATGCCGGCGAACTTGGCCGCATCTTCCACTATCGCGCGAATTTCCTCCAGGACTGGACGATTTCCGAAGAACTCCCCCAAGGGGGGGCGGGCCTCTGGCGGCTCGATGCCGCAGCGGCTGGTTCCGGCGTGACGGGGGACTTGTTAGCCCACTGCATCGACACGGCACGCTGGATCAACGGCGACATCGTTTCTGTTAGTGCCATGACCGAGACCTTCATCAAGGAGCGCGTTCACACCGCTACCGGGGAAAAACAAGCCGTCACCATCGACGATGCGTGCGCCTTTATTGCCCGGTTCGAAAACGGCTCGCTTGCCATCTTTGAGTCCACCCGTTATGCCCGTGGCCACAAGGCGCTCTATACTTTTGAAATCAATGGTGAGAAAAAGTCGCTTGCTTGGGATCTTCACGATCTGAACTACCTCTCTTACTTCGACCATGGCGTTCCCGGCGACCGCCGCGGTTGGACGAACATCCATGCCACCGATGGCGACCACCCGTATTCGGGAAACTGGTGGGTGCCTGGACTTTGCCTCGGTTACGAGCATTCCTTCACCCATGAACTCGCCGAGTTTTTCAAGTCCCTCGACGATCCAAGCGCTGAAAAACGCTACCCTGATTTCCGCCACGCGCTCGGCACCCAGTATGTCTGCGACGCCGTTCTCGAGTCTGCTAGAACCAAGCAGTGGGTGGAGGTGAAGAAGTCCTGATCCCGGGCTGCGGAAAACGGGTGGGATTGAATTCGCGGCTTCGTGGAAATGAGGCAGGCCTTGAGGTCTGGAACCTACGCCATCGCGGTATGGTTCTCCCGCGCAGATTGACAGATGTTGAATGACGGTCTCCCCCCGCCCCCACATGATGTCCCCCTTAGTTACTGTTAGTGGTCTTGAAATCATCGAGATCGTCTCCGCTTTTCCTAACGGAATAAGGCTCGGTCAGCTGCATGAAATGGTCATCAAGCGCTTCGGGCCGCTCACCACGTTTCACACGAGTTCGAGGCTCGGATTGAATTTCGATGATCTGCTGGTGTTTCTTGAGGCTCGCAATCAACTTCGAATCTCCAGGGGAGTGGTGTTTCCACAAAGCGCGACGATTTCCAGGCTCTGAGTGAAGAGGGGCAATTCAGGGTGATCTGGGATGTGTCGGAGGGTGGTCTCTCAAAAAGGGAGTGCGTAACGAGATCGGGCGTTGCCTGGCTCCGTCCCAAGCCGCCTGCGTGAAGGCAAGCGGCTTGTCAGGCCATGGCCGCGAGTTCATGTAATTTTTCAAGGAACTCGGGAAGATGGATTGTCTTGCTGAGGACAGTTAGAATTTCTGGAAAGATCAGAATGACTGCTAGCAGAAGCAGCCAGTAGATGATTGCCAGCACCACACCGGTGTTATCGATTTTTTTGTGGTAGGAGAATCCGGCTGGACAGGTGTAACAGCGGTAACCGATCCAGAAATTCAAGACAGGGGCGAAGATGCCAATGATCCACCATGGACTCATGCCGAGGTTTTGCAGTCGCCTGAATCCAAAGTACAACAAAAATCCCAAGGGGACGAAGGCAGCGATGGGAAGAATTTTTTCCATTAGAATCGGCCCGAATTGTTTCAAAAGCAGTGGAGTGCCGAGTTGCAATGCATGGTGCCACATGAAGGGAAATACCAAGGTGATGAGGATGAGACTGCGGCGACGAGCTCCGGGCCATGCGGAGTTTCGAAGGTGGGATGTCCGGGAGCTTGGATGCGGTGAATGGATGGGTGCTGCCAGTGGTGGCGGCGGGGGGGGCTTGGTTTCTCGCTTGAGATTCTGTCTCTCAAACAGGCCGTCGATTTGGCCTGCCGATTTCCATGCGTCCATGCTCTCTTTCCAAACCATGTCCAGGCGAGGGTCCAGGGATGAGGAGGCGGCCATTGCCCTGAGTTCTTCAAAGGTCACGGGGCCGAGACGTTCCCCTTCGCTGGTATGGAACCAAATATGTTTTGACGATTTCTTTTTGGGTTTTTGCGCAGCGGTTTCCGCTGCCTCAGCGAGTTTTCTTTGAACCAGTTCGAGATTTGCGGTTTGTGCGGCCTTTGCTGCGGCCTTGGCTTTGGCTTTGGCCAGGGCTTGCTCGGCAGTTTTGAGTTTTGCGTCGGCTTGTGCTTGTGTCTTTGCAAGTTCCACGGCGATTGCCTGGGCTTTGGCGGCTCCGGCGGTTTCCAATTCTGCTGTCGCTTTGGCTTCGGCGGCGGCGCGGAGTCTTACCTGTTGTTCGACCCTGGCCTCGGCGTCTTCCAGGGCCTGTTCTGCGGCTTTGAGTTTCGCCTCGCCTCGCGCTTTGGTCATTGCGAGTTGCTCGGAGATTGCGAAGGTTCTTGCGATTGCGGCGCTTTCCAATTCCTGCGCAGCGTTGGCCTCGGCGGCGGCTCGAAGTTTTGCTTGTTCCGCGGCTTTGGTCTCTGCGTCTGCCAGGGCCTGCTCTGCGGCTTTGAGTTTCGCATCTGCTTGCGCTTGTGTCTTTGCGAATTCCGCTGCAATCACCTGGACTCGGGCACGGGCGGTGATTTCCAATTCAGCCGAAGCATTTGCCTCAGCGGCGGTTCGGAGTTTTGTTTGTTCCGCGGCTTTGGCCTCTGCGTCTGCGAGGGCTTGCTCTGCGGCTTTGAGTTTCGCATCGCCCTGCGCTTTGGTCTTTGCAAATTCTTCAGTGATCGCGCGGGCTCTGGCGCTTGCGGCAATTTCCACTTCCTCTGCAGCGTTGGCCTCGGCGGCGGCCCGGAGTCTTGCCTCCTCGGCGGCTTTGGCTTCAGCATCTGCTAGAGCTCGTTCTGCGGCTTTGAGTTTCACGTTGGCTTGCGCTTGGACCCTTGCATGTTCTTCGGCAATCGCCTGGGCTTTGGCGGTATTCGCAATTTCCAACTCTGCCGCGGCTTTTGTCTCAGCCATGGCTCGGAGTCCGGCTTGTTCTGCGGCTTTAGCCTCTGCGATTGCGAGGGCTTGTTCTGCGATTTTGAGTTTTGCCTCGGCTTGCGCCTGTGCCTTGGCTTGGGTGGCTGCCGCAATTTTCGCCTGTTCTGCGGCCTTCGCCTCGGTGGCGAGACGACGTGCGGCTTCTTCGAGAGTTTTTTGTTCAGCGGCGGCACGGAGTTTTGCTTCCTCGGCCGCCGTGGCCTTCGCTTCTGCAATCGCCCGTTCTGCCGCCTTGAGCTTTGCCTCGGCATCGACCCGGGTTTCAACCCGTTCATCGGCGGGCGTTGAACCGGCAGCGGCGCGAAGCTTGGACTCTGCTAGAGAATTCTGTTGGATCGCTGCTTGAAGTTTCGCCATTTCGGCAGCTTTGGCCTCGGCTTTCACTTTCGCCTGTTCTGCCAAATGGAAGGCAGCTTCGGCTTCCGCCCTGGCTCTGGCTTCCAGCTGTGTGGCAACTCTGGATTTGATGGGCTTGCTCGCATGGCATGGGTCGGATGATGCGAGGTCGTGGTGGTTCGTGCTGGAAACAGAAGAAGGGGATTCACAGAGTTTTTTGACCTCATAGACAGGCTTCCACTCGTCCATGCCTTCGGCCCAAACAAGTCTAACAGGAGGTTTCACCGAGAGATCAGCGACCTTGTCTCTCATTTCAGAGAGCGAGACCGGACCGATCTGTTCCACATCCTGAATGTAGAACCACTGGTCCGCGCCAGCGCTCTCGATTCGTGTTTCTTCTTCTGCCCTGGCTTTGGCTCGGGTTTGGGAAAGGACGAGAGCGGCGGCGGCTTCGTGTTTTTCTTCTTCCTTTGCTCTTGCTCTTGCCGCAACCCGCGCTTCTGCGACTTGGGTCGCTTCGACGATGATTTTACGCGCTTCTTCTTCCAGTCTGGGAATCCGAGGGGATTTGCTGGCGGCGACCGTTCTGAATTCCGATTCACGCATGGGACTGGTGAGATCAACACTGCTTGATGATCTGAACAGGTGAAACAAGATAGAAGGGCCAATTCCGGTCATTTGGCCCCAAAATCGGCCATGTCTCAACGATTTGTCGAATTGGGTGTCTATAGAGACATTTCATCGCTCCAGCATGAGGGCCTCTTTTCACTTGATTGCGTAGGGTTGTGATGTGAACCCAGCCGATTGGAAAAGGAGGCTATCGTTCGTGGATCTTCACTCGGAAAAAACGAGGATCGTCGGCGACGGGAGTTTCCAGGGTGAACGGAAACCCGCTGGCACGTTCAAGACCGTTGTTGCCTTCGATTTGCCAATGTTCCCATGTGGATAGGTTCGTGGAGGTTTCGACAAACATGCTGCGTCCCGCGAGGTGGGGTAAGGTGAGCTTGAAGGTTCCCTGACTCACTAAAGGCAGCGCCGAGGCACCCGGGTCGGCAACGAGTGGCTGAGTCAATTCAAGGAATTCGCGTTGATTGATGCGGCCATCCCCATCGGGATCAGCGCCTGCGGCTTGGTCTGCGGGAGGTCGGCTGCCAAGGGTGCGGGTTTGCCACGCCTGGAAGCTTTCCCGGAAAGGAAGCTCGCTTTGGATCCAATTTTTCAAGAGGTCGATACCAGCCACATCAATTACGTTCGATCCGATCGGGGGCATCCGTGAGTAGGAATTTCTAGCTGCTGCGCGATGAACGATGATCGAGCGTTGCTCCTGTCCTGGAACTAACAAACGGTCAGCAGGGTGCAGGCCTCCACTGCTGGCACTCGCATTGATGACTTGCGCAAGGAAGAGCGGAGTTTCCACGCGCGCGTCAAAGTGGGTGGGTGCCGTGCCACCCGGTTTGTGGCAGTAGGAGCAATTTACGTGCAGGTAAGCACGTGCTCTCGCTTCGAGCGAGTAGTCTGTCTCATCCGGGCCGAGATGGCGAGCGATGAGGGATGGAGACTCGGTGAGGCCGGCGAGGTAGCCAGTGTTTGAAAGAAGTTGGAGAAAATTTCCGCTGCTGGTTCGGATTTGCCCGGGTCGATTCAGCTGCCGCGTGTCGAATGAAAGCGAGTGGCCTGCTTGGGGGGAGTGGCAGGTCATGCATTCCGCACGGGAAGGAATCCGCCAGCGTTGGGTCGTAATGGAACCATTGTCGGTGATGGCTAGATCAAACTCCTCGCCCGCACCATTCGCGAGCGTGGCGGAGGTTCCCTGAGTGTTCCAGCGGTAGGACACGCCGTAAGCACCTGCGGAATTTCTAACAAACACGCGGGTTTCCAAGCGCTTCGAAGTCGCCGGGTTACCGCGGGTCATTTCCATTTCGAAGTGTTTCACCCAGATCATTCCGGCAGGCGTGTCCCACGATCCCTCCCGCTGATAGCCGATATTCGAGATCATGTCCGGCAAACCAAACCAACGGCGTTTTTTTGCATGGTCGGACCAGAATGGCAGATTGACCTGATACTCGATAAGTCCGGTGCTTGGCGTGAGGGTGGGGACATCCGAGAACAAGCCAGTGGCGGCGAGAGTGCCGGGGAAGTTGGAATCTAACGATTGTCCGATGAGTCGCCGGATTTGGCCATTCAGGTCTGCGATCAGCACGTCACCATTCGAGGGATCGGTCCCGAAGCCTGCGATGCCGCCTTCGCCGGTGATTCTTTCCACGGTCACAGGCACGGCGGAGGGGTTGAGTGCCCAGATGTTGCTGGAGCTGTAGTCCGCGAAGATGTATTTCCCGGTTAGGGATGGGATGCCTGTTCCCCGGTAAATTACGCCGCCGGTGACTGAGTTTCCTTGGAATTGGTCCGACCCGTGCGCGTAGGCGTACAGGGGTGGGAGTGCACCTGGCCAATTGCCTGGCCGCTGATTCCACTTCGGGCCATCGTCATTGCCCTCACGGAACGCCCAACCATAGTTTCCACCTTTGACAATTTGGTTGATTTCCTCCCATGCGCCACCGCCGACGTCACCGCACCAAAGATTTCCGGTGAGGGAATCGAACGAGAAGCGCCACGGATTCCTCAGCCCCACGGCAAAAAACTCGGTGCGGACGGACGTTGCTGTTACCGCGCTGCCATTGAAGGTGGTGGCTCCCACCCATGGATTGTCGATCGGGACTTTGTAGCGTGGGTTTCCTGACTGAAAAAAAATTCCGGAATGTGCATTCGGTCGGAGGTTTGGATTTGATGGGTTGTCGAAATCATCGGGGTTTACATTGATATCAATACGGATGATCCCTGACCAGAAGTCTTTGGTGATGAGTTGGCTGTTGTTCAGATCGTCATCTTGGTTGCCCTCGTCGCCCAAACTCACATAAAGGTATCCGTCCGGGCCAAAGTGGACATCGCCGCCGTTGTGATTGCCGGCTTCATCACGCAGCTGCAAAATGACTTTTTCGGAAGCGGGATCCGCCAAGTTCGGATTGGCAACGGAGGCCGCAAACTCGGAGAGTCTTTGGTGGCGGTTTCCGCTGATGTTCACCGTGTAGTAAACAAAGAAACGGCGGTTCGCCGCGTAGTTAGGGTGAAATGCGAGACCAAGCAGTCCTTCTTCACCGCCAGAGACGAAGTCCTCGTCGGAGCGTGGGTTGACGATGGAATTTAGAGCGATGAATGGCTGCGCGGCAAGTGCTGGGACAGCGAGATTGGGGATGACTTCGATGTCACCTCCTTGCTCCACGATAAATAGCCGGTTTACTTCTCCTGGTGGTGTTCGAATGGCAACTGGGGATGAGAAGGAAATCGTCGGAAACGCATTCGTTGCCGCGATTGTTTGTGGAGGTGGATCCGCAGGCATGAGGGAGCTGGCAAGTGGGAGGCGCAGCTGATTGGTGATTTCCAGGGTGACGGTGCCAGTTCCTGTTGAGCCAGCCAGATCACTGATTTGATAGACCAACGTATCGGTGCCGCTTCCGGTTCCGGTATCGGTGTAGGAAATGGTTCCACTCGCGGCATTGATCTGTGCCGTGCCACGGGTGGGCGGTGTGATGATCGTGAGGGATGAAAGATGGAGATCCGAAGTGCCGTTCGGGTCCACGTCGTTGTCGAGCACCCGGACGATTGTCGATCCACCCACCGGGACATACGCCGTGTCAGCCACTCCGCGCGGGGCGAGATTTTGCCAGATGCTCAATCGGTTGCCTGGAATATACGTAAGGGTTTGCCCTGGATACTCCCAACCCACTCCGAGATTGTCGCCGCCGCCGCCTTCCTTTTGGAGAGCCTCGATGTAGTAAAATTGTCCCGCCTGCAGGGTGATGCTTGCGGATTTTTGTTGAGGAAACTTTGTCCATTCACCCACGTTGGTCCAGCCGGTGACCGAGGCAATAAGCCGCTTGGTATCAGGGGATTCATTGGTACCTAACCAAAGTTCGCTGTGATCATCCGAGTGGATGGAAATGCGGTAGGCCCCGGTAACCGGTGCGTGCACCCATCCGAACACTCGGGTGCCGTAGCTGTCGGCCCAGTTGCTCGGCGCACTGAAGCTGGTTAGCGTATTGCTTAAGCTGGGTGTGTTGGGAAATGAACCGAGAGCCCGCAGACTTGATAGCGTGTCACCGCTGACGCCGGTCCAGACGTGGCGGGTGATCGCTCCCGTCGGTGGAGCCGCCTGAAGAGGCAGTAACGAGCCTCCCGCAATCAGGATCAATTTGAGCTTTGGAATTTTCACTGGTGTGCAAGGTTCCACAGAAATCATTTTTTGCAATACCGGAATGCAAGCTGGTGGTGGACGAGTGGCTTCTCTAAGATTCCGAAAATGACAGCGCATCTAACCTTGGTTTTCGAGACATCCACGCCATTTGCGTCGCTGGCGATCATTGAGCCGGGGGGCACCGTCGAACACCGGACTTTCACGAGTGATCGCAGCCACAATGCCGTGCTTTTCACCCCGCTCGCGGAACTTCTCGAAGGGCGCGAAACTTCGGAAATCGGGCTCGTCCTCGTCGGCAGCGGGCCGGGCAGCTACAGCGGCACACGTGTCGGAATCGCCGCAGCACAAGGCGTTGCCATGGCGGCGGGTTGCCCGGCGGTGGCGATTCCTTCGATTCTCGGGGTCGCGTCGGCGGAAAATGGTGCGGCCTGTCTGGCAATCGGCGATGCCCGGCGAGGCAGTTTTTGGACCGCGCAAATCGCAGGTAGCGCTATGGCGGCAGATCCTGAACTCACTGATGCGAGCGGGCTGGAATCACTCGTTTTACAAGCGTTTGCTGACGGCTTTGGTGTTTTTTCCTTCGAGGATCCCAAGCGATTTCCCTTAAATGCCGGGCTTTGCAGCGAGATCCGCCACGAGTATCCCAGCGCGGAACGCCTCTGGAGTGCTTGGCAAGCGACTGATCCCGAAATCCGCCACCGCTGGGGAAACGAGATCCCGCAGCCGATCTATTTAAAGCCTCCGCACATTACTCCGGCCAAGCGTCCGTGGTTGGTAAAAGGATAGGGGAACCTTCACTATCGTCTTAAATTGGCCCTAAAAATGCAGAGCTGCCAGCGTCTTCACTCTTTACGATATGAGTCTCACCACCCTCTCCTTGGAAACCCTCGCGCCGATCTTGGCGAATCTCGCTGCGGAAAATCGTGCATTCATGGAAGTTTACCCCGGCGAGTCGGATCGGCGGCAGGCGGTCCACACGGTTTATGGGGGTGCGCATCTATTTAAAGCGGAATCGACGGGTAAACTTGGTGAAGTGGCGTTGCGGTCATTGAGAGAATTTGCTCCAGACAGTGAGGCTCTCAACACCATTCTAGCAGCAGGATGGGAACCCGCATTTGCGGAGAAGCTTTACCAGCGGGTGCTTGAAAAATTGACTCGTGAGCCGATTGAAGATTTCCGGTTAGATTTCGAGGATGGTTATGGAAATCGTGTTGACAGCGAGGAAGACGGCCATGCGGTGCAGGGTGCGCAACAGGTGGCTGCGGGATTCGTGGCAGGGACCTTGCCTGCATTCATCGGCATCCGCATCAAGCCTTTCAACGAGGATCTGCGGCAGCGCTCGATTCGCACGCTGGACATCTTCATCACCACTCTCGTGAACGAAACCGGCGGTGTCATTCCACCGGGGTTCGTTGTCACCTTGCCAAAAGTGCAGCTCGTCTCACAGGTCACCGCCGCCGTGCGGATCTTGACGCTGCTTGAGGGAAAACTGGGGCTTTCTCATGCCTGCCTGCCCATTGAGCTGATGATCGAGACTCCGCAGGCGATCATCGACCGTCATGGAAAGTGTCCCTTGTTGGAGATGGTGCTCGCTGCTGAAGGCCGCTGCCGCAGTGTGCATTTTGGCGTCTATGACTACACCGCATCGAGTGGCATCACCGCCGCCTATCAGGCGATGGGGCATCCGTCCTGCGATTTCGCCCGCTCCCACATGATCGTCGCTCTTGCGGGCACTGGGGTCCACTTGTCGGATGGCGCGACCAATATTCTTCCCGTAGCCCCCCACCGTGGGGATGGTCTGGCTTTGGAGCAAATACAGCGCAACCAGAACGCCGTGCATGCCGCATGGCTGCTTGCTTACCGCGATAACATTCATTCGTTGGAAAACGGTATCTATCAAGGGTGGGATCTTCACCCCGCCCAGTTCGTCGTCCGCTATGCTGCGGTTTACAGCTTCTTCTTGCAAGGACTCGAAGCCGCATCGGGTCGTTTGAAGGCATTCGTGGAAAAAGCGGCGCTTGCCTCGTTGTTCGGCGATGTGTTCGATGACGCCGCCACTGGCCAGGGGCTTCTGAATTTCTTTCTGCGCGGCATCGCCTGCGGAGCCATTACCGAGGCAGAAGCGCTTGAAACGGGACTCACCCTTGATGAAATCCGCTCCAGATCCTTCTACAAAATTCTCACAGGACGTCGGACCAGTTAGGAAAACTTGCGGATCGCCTCAGGATAGAGCCGGTGTTCCAGCGCTTGAATCCGGACATGCAGGGATTCCGCGGTATCACCTGCTAGAACAGGCACGCTTTCTTGGACGATGATCGGCCCGGTGTCCATCCCGTCATCGACGACATGTACGGTGCATCCTGCTTCAGAAGCCCCCGCCGCAAGCGCTTGTTTCCAAGATTCCAATCCGGGAAATGCCGGAAGCAAGGACGGGTGGATGTTCAAAATCCGTTCGGGAAATGCATCCAACAGCGGGCGTTTAACCAAGCGCAAGAACCCCGCCAGACACACCAGGTCCGCACCCGCCGCCTTGAGTTGCATGGCGGTTTCCTGCTGGGCCACCTCGGGAAACCGGGTCTTGAAGCCACGGCAATCGATCACCGCCGTCTGGATGCCACGTTGCCGTGCCCGCTCAAGAATGAAGGCCTCGGGATTGTCCGAGAGCACGATTGAAATCCGCGCGGCCAGCGTCCCGGCATCGATCGCGTCCAAGATCGCCTGCATGTTTGAACCAGAACCAGAACCAAGGACACCGAGCACCATGCCCATGGTTTAGACAGCTCAATTCTCCTGCCAAGTTCCAAGTTGCGGATTCCTCAGACTTGGCACTTGGAAAGTTCCGTTTCCCACGATAAGTCCTGCTCATGCACGACGCCCGCATCGACGATCTCGCCCGCCAGTTGGTCCGTTATTCCATTGCTTTAAAGAAGGATGAAAAAGTCCTTATCGACCTCCACGACGTGCCCGATTCCATCGGCCTGGCCCTCATCCGTGAGGTTCGTTCGCGAGGTGCGTATCCCTTCATCCGCCTCCATCAAAGCCGCCTCACCCGCGAGATGATGAAAGGTGCGGAAGACGCCCAATATGCAATTCTCGCCAAACACCTTCTCGCAGAAATGCAGGATATGGACGCCTACATCGCCATCCGTGGTGGCAACAACATTGCGGAAAATTCCGATGTTCCCGCCGATCGGATGCGTTTGGCCATGAGGCACAT